>JACYYJ010116445.1_pt10 | contig 19930 bp, 18 predicted proteins | sample 8236861 | NCBI WGS metagenome assembly JACYYJ01 (sample SAMN14103086, study PRJNA606662) | landfill metagenome | isolation source: landfill solid waste | place: India:New Delhi, Okhla landfill site | collected 2017-11-05
TCGGCTCGCCTCGGCCCCCGGCGGGGTCGACGACCACGTCTACCTCGACGCCACCGGCATCGCCGGGTTCGCCGCGCGGTTCCCCACGGTGGCGGCGGCGTGCGCGGCCGCCGGGATCGACCCGGAGCGTGACCCGATCCCGGTCGTCCCGGCCGCGCACTTCGCGTGCGGTGGCGTGGTCACCGACACCCACGGGCGCACGGACGTGCTGGGCCTGTACGCGGCGGGGGAGGTGGCGCGCACCGGACTGCACGGTGCCAACCGGCTCGCGTCGAACAGTCTGCTGGAGGGCCTTGTGATGGGCCGCCGTGCGGCCGAGGCCGTCGCCGCGGACCTGGGCGCCGGGCGGCTGCCGAGGGGCGAGGCGCGACCGGGGCCGGTTCCGGTGGTGCCCGTGGCCGCGCGACCGGCGTTGCAGCGCCTCATGAGCCGGTACGCGGGGATCGGCCGCGACGCCGACGGCATGGCGGTGGCGGGCTCCGCGCTCGACGTCTCCACCAACGACACTCCGTTNNTGGACGGTCGGGGCGGTGGAGGACGCGGCGTTGACCCTGGTCGCGCGGGCGGTACTCGCGGCGGCGAGCGCGCGGGAGGAGACCCGCGGGTGCCATGTGCGCCACGACCGGCCCGAGCGCGACGACCGCATCTGGCAGCGCAGTCAGACCGTGCGGCTGAACCCGTCGGGGCAGCCCGTCCTGACCGACCCGATCCTGGAGCGCGCCGCATGAGCGACCTGAACGCCGCCGAGGTACGACGCGTCGTCACCACGGCACTGGAGGAGGACCTGCGGTACGGGCCGGACGTCACCACGGAGGCGACGGTTCCCGAGGAGGCGACGGCCACCGCCGAGCTGACCCCGCGGGCGCCCGGCGTCGTCGCCGGGATCGCGGTCGCCACGGCCGTGTTCGACGCCGTGCTCGGCGACGGTTACGACGTCCTGTCGGCGTGTGCCGACGGCACCGCCCTGCGGCCCGGGGAACCCGCGCTCGTGGTGCGCGGCGGTGTGCGGGGGCTGCTGACGGCCGAGCGCACCGCGCTGAACCTGCTGTGCCACCTGTCCGGCGTGGCGACGGCGACGGCGGCGTGGGTCGACGCCGTGGCGGGCACCGGCTGCGCCATCAGGGACTCGCGCAAGACGCTGCCCGGGCTGCGGGCTCTGGAGAAGTACGCCGTGCGTTGTGGCGGCGGGGTCAACCACAGGATGGGCCTGGGCGACGCCGTGTTGATCAAGGACAACCACGTCGTGGCGGCGGGGTCGGTGACCGACGCTCTGCGGCTGGCGCGCGAGCGGGCCGGCGAGCTCCCGTGCGAGGTGGAGGTCGACGACCTCGACCAACTCGTGGAAGCCCTGCACGCGGGTGCCGACGAGGTACTGCTCGACAACCTGAGCCCGCGCGACTGCAGGCGGGCGGTCGAACTGCGCGACGCGCTGTCGCCCAAGACCCGGCTGGAGGCGTCGGGAGGACTCACGCTCGCCGTGGCGCGCGACTACGCGGAGACGGGCGTGGACTACCTCGCCGTCGGCGCGCTCACGCACTCCGCGCCGGTGCTCGACATCGGCATGGACCTGCGCACGGCCTGAGGGGCAGGGGGCGTCACCGGGCGGCGGCGCCCCACCTCCGGTTCGCGAGCACGGCGGTGGCCGAGCGCGAGGCCTCCGCACGGGCGGGGTCGACGTCGACCACCAGCAGGTCGGCTTCGGCGCCGAGCTGGGCGTGGACGCGCCCGAAGGGGTCGGCGACGGTGGAGTGGCCCACGCCGTTCGGTGCGGTGGGCCGGACGTCGAGCCCCGCGGTGGCCGCGTCGGGTTGGTCACACCCGAGGACCCAGGTGCCCGAGTCGAGGGCGCGGGCCCGCAGCAGGAGCTCCCACTGCTCGCGCTTGCCCTCGCCGCCCGCCCACGACGCCGGCACCACGACGGCGCTGCTGCCCGCCTGGGCGAGCGACTGGAAGAGATCGGGGAACCGCACGTCGTAGCACGTGGCGAAGCCGAGGGTGACGTCGTCGACGGTGACGGTCAGCGGTTCGTCGCCCGGCGCCACCGTGTCCGACTCGCGGAAGCCGAACGCGTCGTACAGGTGGATCTTGTCGTAGCCGAGGTGGTGGCCGAGTCCGGTGACCAGCAGCGTGTTGCGCACCCGGTCGCCGTCGGGTGTGAACATGCCCGCGACCACGAGGACACCGAACTCGTCGGCGATCTCCTCCACCTGCCGTGCCCACGGCCCGTCGAGCGGTTCGGCCACGGACGTCAGGCGCACCCCGAAGCGCGCCAGCATGGCCTCCGGGAACACGACGACCCGCGCGCCGCGCGCGGCGGCGGTGGCCGTCCACTCGCGTACCGCCCGGAGATTCTCGGCCGGATCGACACTGGATGTGACCTGGCACAAACCCACTCGGAGCACGGCTACCTCCCGGTCGCGGACGTGGTCCCGCCTCGTACCCTAGACGTTATGTTGAACCGCACCGACCTGCGAGGTCGCGTTCCGTCACCGGCCCAGCTGCGCGCCCTGTTGCCGCGCGCCGAGATGGACGTGGACGCGGTGCTGCATCAGGTGCGGCCCGTGGTGGACGCGGTGCGCGAGCGCGGTGTCGAGGCGGTGCTGGAGTACGCCGAGCGGTTCGACCGCGTACGCCCGGAGCGGGTCCGTGTGCCCGCGGCGGAGTTGGCGAAGGCGCTCGACGAGCTCGACCCGGCGGTGCGCGAGGCGCTGGAGGAGTCGATCACCAGGGCCCGCGCCGTGCACGCCGACCAACGTCGTCAGGACGTTACGACGGAGGTCGTCGAGGGCGGCACCGTCACCGAACGCTGGGTGCCGGTGCGCCGCGTCGGCCTGTACGCGCCGGGCGGTCTCGCCGTGTACCCGTCGAGCGTCGTGATGAACGTCGTGCCCGCGCAGACTGCGGGTGTGGAGTCCCTGGTGTTGTGCTCGCCGCCGCAGGCCGACTTCGGCGGTCTGCCGCACCCGACGATCCTCGCCGCGGCGGCCCTGCTGGGCGTCGAGGAGGTGTGGGCCGTCGGCGGCGCGCAGGCCGTGGCGCTGCTGGCCTACGGCGGCACCGACACCGACGGCGCGGAGCTGGAGCCGGTCGACCTGGTGACCGGGCCGGGCAACATCTACCTCACCGCGGCCAAGCGCATGCTGCGCGGGCTCATCGGGATCGACTCCGAGGCCGGGCCCACCGAGATCGCCATCCTCGCCGACGACACCGCCGACCCGGCGCACGTGGCGGCCGACCTCGTCAGCCAGGCCGAGCACGACACGCTCGCCGCGAGCGTGCTCGTCACGACCTCCGAACGGCTCGCCGACGAGGTCGACGAGCACCTCACGAAGCGGGTCGCCGCCACCAAGCACAGCCAACGGGTGGAGGAGGCGTTGCGGGGCGCGCAGTCCGGCACCGTGCTCGTGTCCACACTGGACGACGGGTTGACGGTCGTGGACGCCTACGCCGCCGAACACCTGGAGATCCAGACCGCGAACGCGCGCGAGGTGGCGGCCCGGGTCCGCAACGCGGGTGCCGTGTTCGTCGGCCCGTACGCGCCGGTGTCGCTGGGCGACTACTGTGCCGGCTCCAACCACGTGCTGCCGACCGGCGGTTTCGCCCGGCACTCCTCGGGGCTGTCGGTGCAGAGCTTCCTGCGCGGCATCCACGTCGTCGACTACAGCGAGCAGGCGCTGCGCGAGGTCGCGGACAAGGTCGTGGCCCTCGCCACCGCGGAGGACCTGCCCGCCCACGGCGAGGCCGTCACCGCGCGGCTGAGGGGAGACGACGCGTGAGCACCTCCAAGAGCACGGACGTCACTCTGGACCAGCTCCCACTGCGCGACGATCTGCGAGGCAAGAGCCCGTACGGGGCACCGCAGCTCGACGTGCCGGTGCGGCTGAACACCAACGAGAACCCGTTCCCGCCTCCCGCCGAGCTCGTCGCCGACGTCGCCGAGGCCGTGCGCGAGGCCGCGCGTGACCTGCACCGCTACCCCGACCGCGACGCCGTCGCGCTGCGGCGGGACCTCGCGGCCTACCTGTCGACGTCCACGGGCGTCCCGCTGAGCGAGCGGCACGTGTGGGCGGCGAACGGGTCCAACGAGATCCTGCAGCAGCTGCTGCAGGCCTTCGGCGGTCCGGGGCGTACGGCGCTCGGGTTCGAGCCGTCGTACTCGATGCACTCGATCATCGCGGCGGGCACGCGCACCGACTGGGTTCCCGCGCCGCGCCGTCCGGACTTCACGCTCGACGCCGAGCAGGCCGCCGCGCTGGTGGCCGAGCGGGCGCCCGACGTCGTCTTCCTCACCAGTCCCAACAACCCGACGGGCGGGTCGATCCCGCTCGACGACCTGGAGACCGTGCTCAGGGCGGCTCCCGGGCTGGTGATCGTCGACGAGGCGTACGCGGAGTTCTCGTCGCAGCCGAGCGCTGTGCGGCTGCTCGACGACTATCCGGCGAAGCTCGTGGTGTCGCGCACGATGAGCAAGGCGTTCGCGTTCGCGGGCGGGCGACTCGGGTACCTGGCCGCGGCGCCCGCCGTCGTCGACGCCCTGCAACTGGTGCGGCTGCCCTACCACCTCTCGGTGGTGACCCAGGCCGCCGCGCGCGCCGCGCTGCGCCACGCCGACGCCACCCTCGCCTCCGTGGCGACGCTCGCCGCGGAACGCGACCGGGTCGCGGACGCGTTGCGGCAGCTCGGGTTCAGTCCCGTGCCCAGCGACGCGAACTTCATCCTGTTCGGACACTTCGCCGACGCGACGGCGGCCTGGAAGTCGTATGTGGACTCCGGTGTGCTGATCCGCGACATCGGCATCACCGGTCATCTGCGCGTGTCCATCGGCACGCCCGAGGAGAACGACACCTTCCTGAAGGTGAGCAAGGAGGTCCCGCGGTGAGCCGGGTCGGCAAGGTGGAGCGCACCACCAAGGAATCGTCCATCCGGGTCGAGCTCGACCTCGACGGCAGCGGCCAGGTGGAGGTGTCCACCGGAGTCCCGTTCTACGACCACATGCTGCACTCGTTCGGCGTGCACGGCAGCCTCGACCTGAAGATCGAGGCACAGGGCGACGTGCACATCGACGCCCACCACACGGTGGAGGACACCGCGATCGTGCTGGGGCAGGCGATCCGGGAGGCGCTGGGCGACAAGAAGGGCATCCGGCGCTTCGGCGATGCGTGGATCCCCATGGACGAGACGCTCGCGCACGCCGCCATCGACGTGTCGGGCCGCCCGTACTGCGTGCACGTCGGTGAGCCCGAGCAGTTCAACGCCTTCACCATCGGCGGCAACTACCCGTTCGTGCTCACCCGGCACGTGTTCGACTCGCTGTCCTTCCACGCGCAGATCGCCCTGCACGTGCGCGTGATCCACGGACGCGATCCGCACCACATCGCCGAGGCCGAGTACAAGGCCGTGGCGAGGGCACTGCGCGCGGCGACCGAGCCCGACCCGAGGGCGGGTGGCATCCCGTCCACGAAGGGAGTCCTGTAGGTGTCCGAGGACTTCGTCGCCCTCCTCCTCTTCGCACTGGCGGGCTTCCTGGCCGGTGGGGCCTTCAGCCTGTGGAAGAAGTCGAAGGGAGTGGCCCTGGCCATCGGCGCCGCCGCCCTGCTGTCGGCCGGCGGCGCCGTTCTCTGGCTCTCCTCCTGACGCGGCTCAGCGCGCGAGCGGCTCGGCCTCCCGCTCGCCGCTGTCGTCGGGCGAAGCGCCGCCTCGGGTGAGCTTCTCGCCCTCGACGTCGACGTTCGGCAGGATCCGGTCGAGCCAGCGCGGGAGCCACCAGGCACTGCGTCCGAGCAGCGACATCAGGGCGGGCACGAGCGTCATCCGCACCACGAAGGCGTCCACCGCGACACCGACGGCCAGCGCGAAGCCGATCGACTGGATGAGCACCGCCTCCGCCAGCACGAACCCGGCGAACACGCTGATCATGATGAGCGCGGCGGCCACGACCACACGGGAGCCGTGGCTGAAGCCGGTGATCATCGCGCGGTCGGGAGTGCTGCCGTGGACGTGTTCCTCGCGCATCCGCGTCACGAGGAAGACCTGATAGTCCATCGCGAGTCCGAACAGCACGCCGATCAGCAGCACCGGCAGCACACTCATGATCGGTCCGATGGCGTCGACGCCGAGCAGGTCGGCGAGCCACCCCCACTGGAACACGGCGACCACCGCGCCGAAGGTGGCCGCCACCGAGCCGAGGAACCCGAGTGTCGCCTTGAGCGGCACCAGGATCGACCGGAACACGATCATCAGCAGGATGAACGCCAGGCCGACGACGAGCGACAGATAGGGCAGCAGCGCGTCGGCCATCGTCGCCGAGATGTCGATGTTCATGGCGGTGGCGCCGGTGACCGACGTGGTGGCCCCGGTGTCGGCCTTGATCGCCCCACCGAGCTCGCGGATCTCGGTGACGAGATCCTCGGTCTCCTGCGTCTGCGGACCGCTCTTCGGGATCACCGTCAGCAGGGCCGTGTCGCCCGCCCTGTTGAACTGCGGGGGCGTGACCATCGCGACGTCGTCCAGCGCACCGATGCGCTGCATCGCGGTCGTCGCGGCACCCTGCGGGTCGTCGTCGACGTCGAGGACGACCACCAGCGGACCGTTCAGCCCGGGCCCGAACTTCTCGCTGATCAGCTCGTAGGCCTTGCGCTGCGTCGAGTCCGGCGCGGCGGTGGCGTCGGTGGGCAGACCCATGCGCATGTCGGCGGCCGGCACGGCCAGTACGGCGAGCCCGGCCACGGCGGCGACCAGCACCACGATGCGGCGGCGAGCGAGGAAGGAGGCCCAGCGCTCACCCGCCGTCGACGTGGCCGTCGCGCGGCGGCGCAGGCCGGGGAGCTTGCCGCCGAGCACCTTCACGCCCGCGAACCCGAGCACGGCGGGCAGGAGCGTGATGGCGATGAGCACGGCGACGGCCACCGTCGCGGAGGCTGCCAGACCCATCTGGCCCAGGATCGGGATGCCCACCACCGTGAGCCCGGCCAGGGCGATGATCACGGTCAGCCCGGCGAACACGACGGCCGAGCCCGCCGTTCCCACGGCCGTGGCGGCGGCGTCCTCGGGGCTCGCCCCGTTCTCCAGTTCGCTGCGGTGCCGCGACACGATGAACAACGCGTAGTCGATGCCGACCGCGAGGCCGATCATCAGCGCGAGCACCGGGGTGTTGGCGTTGAGGTCGACGACTCCCGAGAGCGCGGTGATGCCCGCCATCCCGATGCCGACGCCGATCAACGCGGTGAGCAGCGGCAGTCCCGCGGCGATCAGCGAACCGAAGGTGACGACGAGAACGATCGCCGCGACGACCACGCCGACGCCCTCGGTGGCCTGCGTGACGGGGATGCCCTGCATCGCGTCACCGCCGAACTCCACCGTCCACCCCGCGTCGCGGGTGGCCTGCGCGGTGGCCTGCAGCGCGTCGCGGTCGGCGTCGGTCACCTCCGGCGACGGCAGCGCGTAGACGACCTGGACGAGGGCGAGCGAGCCGTCCGGGGCGATCGACTTCGCCTCGAACGGGTCGACGACCGTGGCGACGTTCGGTGCCGTGCCGAGATCCTCGACCAGCCCGGCCACCACCGTGGGGTCGAGCTGCTCTCCCTCCGGTGGGGCGACGGCGACGTTCACCGTGCCCTTGCCGACACCGGCCTCCGGGAACTTCTCCTCCAGGCGATCGATGGCCTGTTGTGCCTCCGTGCCGGGGATCGTCACGGAGTTGGAGGTCTGGCCGGACATCGTGAAGGCGCCGACGCCGAACACCACGAGCAGCAGCACCCACAGGCTGGTGACCAGGCCACGTCGCCGGAAGGACGCGCGGCCGAGTCTGGCGAGGAAGGTGGCCAAGACGGACTCCCAATGCGAATACGATTCACGGATGTATGCCGTCACGCTAGCCGATCGGCAAGTAGTGTTTAAGCCGATCGGCAAGTGTGTGATCCGGAGAACACCGATGTTCCGCGCGAAGCCGGCGGCAGGCGAGGGCGGCCGACCGTGACACACGGCGTAGGGTCGGAGTGTTTGTGAGGAGGAAGGATGAGTGACCACACCGTCGCCGAGGACACCCGGACTCGCCTGCTCGCCACAGCGCTGCGCCTGTTCAGTGAGCACGGTGTGGGGGCGACGTCGCTGCAGATGATCGCCGACGAACTCGGCGTCACGAAGGCGGCCGTCTACTACCACTTCAAGACCAAGGACGAGATCACCGAGGCCGTCGCCGCCCCGGCGTTGCAGGAACTGATCGCCCGCATGGACGAGGCCGAACGGCAACGCACCCGCGGCGCCCAGATCGATCACGCACTGAGCGGCTTCGTCGACCTCATCGTGCGGTACCGGTCACTGATCGCGCTGTTCAACAGCGACCCCGGCATCATGCGCGCCATCGACCGTTCCCTCGACGGGGTCGAGAACTTCGCCGCGCGCATGCGGACACTGCTCGCCGGCCCCGACCCGGAACTCGACGCCGCCCTCACCGTCAACGTCCTGCTCGCGGGCCTCGCCCTGGCCGGCGGCGCCCCGGAGCAGGCCCAACTCGACGACGAGACGCTGCGTGAGCACCTGTTCGACATCGGACGGCGGATGCTCGGACGGCCGAAGCGGCGGGCAAGGGCGGGCACGCGGTCGTCGGTGGCGGACACGCGTGCGTGAGGCGCGGACACGGTGTCCTGGGGTGCGGACACGCGTGCGTGAGACGCGGACACGCGTGCGGGAAGTGCGGACACGGTGTCCTGGGGCGCGATTGCCCCAGGGTCAGTAGCCGCCTTCGGCCTTCGGCTTCAGTCCCGGGGCGCCCGGGCCGCGCGCGGCGGCGCGGTCGTCCGGGTTGTTGAGGCCACACGTGCGCAGCGACAGGCACCCGCAGCCGACGCAACTGGTGAGTTGGTCGCGCAGCCGCTGCAGCGCGTCGATGCGCGCCTCCAGTTCGGACTGCCAGCTGCGCGACAACCTCGCCCAGTCGGCCCTCGTCGGCGCGTGGTCGTGAGGCAGCGTCGACAGCGCCTCGCTGATCTGCTCCAGACTCAGGCCGACGCGCTGGGCCGAACGGATGAAGGCGATCCGCCGCAGCACCGACCTCGGGTATCGGCGTTGGTTGCCCGACGTCCGCTCCGCGAAGATCAAGCCCTTGTCCTCGTAGAAGCGCAGCGCGGTGTGGGCGACACCGCTGCGGCGGGCCACCTGTCCGATGGTGAGATGGTCGGCGAGCTTCGGCACGAGTTCACCGTACCCGGGCCTCGACCATGGTCGAGCTACGGCACGGCGACGTGTGTGCGGTAGGCGTCGACGACCTGCCGCAGAGCCTCGTCGCCCGGGGTGTTCCACAGCTCGGCGTTGAAGACCTCGACCTCGATGGGACCCCGGTAGCCCGCGGCCTCACCGGCTAGGACCTGGACAACGCGTCGGCGCGGGACTGCGCGGCGCGCGCCGCCTGGAGCATCGCCTCGGCGAGGTCGGCGAGGTTCGTGCGGGCCGCGAGGTCGGCGTTGATCGCCACCTCCTGCACGCGCCCCCGCGCGTCGACCGTGACCTCGACCAGCCCCCAGTCGTCCTGGGCCTTGACGCGGCGTTCGGCGTTCCCGCTCGTGCCCTTGCGGGGGGACGTGCCGCTCGCGCCGCCCTTCTGTCTGCGGTCGGCGAGAAGACGGTTGTCGACACGATCGGACTGCGCCAGGAGCTCGTCGATCGACGGCAGCTTCTTCTCGCTCATTCCACTGCGACGTCGGTCGGTCACGCGTGGTTCCAACTTTTCGAACGGATCGTGGAACGCCCCGTGACATCCCCGCGTCCAAGGACCCATGGGTTGGGTGAGGGCACGTGCGGAGGAGCTGGCACACCGGGAGGATCCGCCGTCCGCGAACGCGCTGGGCCGGTTCCAGCCCCGCTGGGTGCGGTCTCGCGGTGGGGGAGCGTCCGTGGGTGACCGGGCTGAGCGTCCGGCCCCGGCCACGCCGTCGGCGCGGCGTCCGGAGGGCCCCGGCAACCCGTCTCGCGCGGGCAGCCGCCTGATGCGCTGACACCGTCCCGTCAGGTGGAGCGGTCGGTCCGCCCGTCGGGATCGGGCATACTCTGGCGGCGTGGACCTGGTGACACTCGACGACATCCGCGCCGCGGCCGACCGCATCGCCTCCGGCATCGTCCGGACGCCTCTGCTGACGTGTACCTGGGCCGACCCGGAGCGGCCGTTGTGGTTGAAACCGGAGACGCTCCAGCCGATCGGCGCCTTCAAGATCCGGGGTGCGCTCAACGCGCTGGCCCGGCTCGACGAGGACGCGCGGCGTCGCGGCGTGGTGGCCTACTCCAGCGGGAACCACGCGCAGGCCGTCGCCTACGCGGCCGCCAGCGAGGGGATCACGGCGCACATCGTGATGCCCAGGTCGACACCCCAGATCAAGATCGACAACACGCGGGCGCACGGCGCCGAGGTCGTGGTGTGCGGCGAGGGCGAGCGCGAGAAGGTCGCCTACGAGATCGTCGCCGAGCGGGGAGCGGTGCTGGTGCCGCCGTTCGACCACCCCGACATCATCGCCGGTCAGGGCACCATCGGGCTGGAGATCGCCGAGGACATGCCGGACGTCGACGTCGTGCTCGTGCCGGTCAGCGGGGGTGGCCTCGCCTCCGGGATCGCGTCGGCCGTCACGGCGTTGCTGCCGAACGCCAAGGTGATCGGCGTGGAACCCGAGCTCGCCTCCGACACCAAGGAGAGCCTGCAGGCCGGGTCGATCGTCGAGTGGTCGATCGAGAAGCGCAACCGCACCATCGCCGACGGGCTGCGCTCGCAGCCTTCCGAACTGACGTTCGCCCACCTGAGGTCCCGGTTGCACGACCTCGTCACGGTGACCGACGACGAGATCCGGTCCGCGATGGCGGTGCTGGCGCGCAAGGGCAGGCTGGTCGCCGAGCCGAGCGGCGCGGTGCCCACCGCGGCGTACCTGCACCACGCGGCCGAGCTGCCCGCCGGGCGCACCGTGGCCGTGGTGTCGGGCGGCAACGTCGACCCCGCTCTACTGTCGGACGTGCTCACCCGATCCCTCGACGAGGAGGACTGACACGGTGTTGTTCGGTGACGATCACGTGCGCCGTTACGAGGAGACCGACGGCGAGGAGGGCTACACCTGGATGAAGGGTGCGCCGATCCTCATCCTCACCACCACGGGCCGCAGGAGTGGGAAAGAGCGCAAGTCCCCACTGATCTTCGGCGAGCACGACGGCGCTTACGTCGTCGTCGCGTCCAAGGGCGGAGCGCCGGATCACCCCGACTGGTACAAGAACCTCGCCGCCGACCCCGCGGTCCGAGTCCAGGTCAAGGCGGACAAGTTCCCGGCCCGCGCCCGCACGGCGGTGGGCGAGGAGCGCGCGAAGCTGTGGTCCCGGATGGTCGAGGTGTGGCCCGACTACGAGGACTACCAGCGCAAGACCGAGCGGGAGATCCCCGTCGTGGTGCTGGAGCGGCCGGCCTGAAGAACACGCGCGTCCGTGTCGGTGGCCCCGGTCGCCGACCGCATCCGGTCACACTGATCCGCCGTTTCCCCCGCCGTGGCCGAGGCGCCTGGTTCGCGGTGGCCATCGAGGTCATCGCTCCGTTGCTGGCCGCGGCGACCCGGTGGCGCCTCGCGGGGCACGAGCATGTGCCCCGCGAGGGTGGTGTGCTGCTCGCCGGCAACCACCTGTCCTTGGCCGACCCGATCGCGGTGACGTTGTTCACACAGACCGCGGGGCGGGTGCCCCGGTTCTTCGCCATGGCGGAGCTCTGGAAGATCCCGGTAGTGCGCCGCGTGATGGCGTCCGGGCGGCACATCCCCGTGCACCGGGGCAAGGCCAGCGCGCTGCACGCGTTCCGGGACGGCGTGGCCGCGGTGCGCGAGGGGGAGTGCGTGGTGGTGTTCCCCGAGGGCGGGCTCACCGACCGGCCCGACGGCTGGCCGACCAAGGGGAAGACCGGCCTGGCCAGGATGGCGCTGACCACGGGAGCGCCCGTGGTGCCCGTGGCCTGCTGGGGTACGCACGAACTGCTCCCCGAGGGCAGGTGGCTACCCCGGGTGTGGCGCAGGCCGACCCTGCACGTCGTGGCCGGACCGGCGGTCGATCTGTCCGACCTGGTGTGCGAGCGGCCGAGCGCCACGCAGCTGCGGGAGGCCACCGAACGCATCATGACGTCCATCACGGACCTGCTGGTGGAGGTGCGTGGGCGCACCCCACCGGCCGAGGCGATGGGGGCATAATCGCGGCCATGAGCGAACACTTCGACGTTGTGGTGCTGGGTGCCGGCCCCGGCGGTTACACCGCCGCAGTCCGCGCGGCCCAGCTCGGGTACGACACCGCCGTCATCGAGGAGCGTTACTGGGGCGGGGTGTGCCTGAACGTCGGGTGTATTCCGTCGAAGGCGTTGCTGCGCAACGCGGAGCTCGCGCACCTGTTCACCCACGAGGCGCGCACGTTCGGCATCCAGGTCGACGGCGAGGTGACCTTCGACTACGGCGCGGCCCACCAGCGCAGCCGCAAGGTCGCCGACGGCCGCGTCAAGGGCATCCACTACCTGATGAAGAAGAACGCGATCACCCAGTTCAACGGTCGCGGCACCTTCACGAGTGACAAGTCCCTCCAGGTGGAGACGGCCGACGGTGTGGAGACCGTCACGTTCGACCACTGCATCATCGCCACGGGCGCCTCGCCGAAGCTGCTGCCGGGGACGTCCGTCAGCGATCGCGTCGTCACCTACGAGCAGCAGATCCTCTCGGCCGACCTGCCCGAGAGCATCGTGATCTGCGGCGCGGGTGCCATCGGCGTCGAGTTCGGCTACGTGCTGCACAACTACGGCGTCAAGGTCACCATCGTCGAGTTCATGGACCGCATGGTGCCCGCCGAGGACGAGGAGGTGTCGGCCGAGCTGGCGCGGCGCTACCGCAGGCTCGGGATCGACGTCCTCACCTCGACCCGCGTCGAGTCGATCGACGAGTCGGGCGAGAAGGTGCGTGTCACCGTGTCGAAGGACGGCGAGCAGCAGGTGCTGGAGGCCGACAAGGTGCTCCAGGCCATGGGATTCGCGCCCAATGTGGAGGGTTACGGCCTGGAGAACACCGGTGTCGCCCTCACCGAGCGTGGTGCGATCGATGTGGACGGTCGCTGCCGGACGAACGTGCCGCACATCTTCGCGATCGGCGACGTGACCGCCAAGCTCATGCTCGCTCACGCAGCGGAGTCGATGGCCATGGTGGCGGCCGAGACGATCGCCGACGTGGAGACGATGGAGCTCGACTACCGCATGATCCCGCGGGCGACGTACTGCCAGCCGCAGGTGGCGAGCTTCGGGCTCACCGAGGAGCAGGCGCGGTCCGAGGGCTACGACGTGCAGGTGTCGAAGTTCCCGTTCACGGCCAACGGCAAGGCGCACGGCCTGGCCGACCCGGTCGGGTTCGTCAAGATCGTGAGCGACGCCAAGTACGGCGAGCTGCTCGGTGGCCACCTCATCGGTCCGGACGTGACCGAGCTGCTGCCCGAGCTGACGCTGGCGCAGCAGTGGGACCTGACCGTGCACGAGGTCGCCCGCAACGTGCACGCGCACCCGACCCTGGGTGAGGCCGTGAAGGAAGCCATCCACGGCCTCGCGGGCCACATGATCAACATGTGACGTCGCTCCCCCTGCGGTCGGTCGCGCCGGCCGCAGGGGGCGACGTGTCGCGCCGATACCCGGGCCGTATCCGCGTGGAGCACGTCGAAACGTCCGAACGGGCTAGTCACCGTCGCGCGCGGGTGGGTAAAGATCACTACTGATCCGTGTGGTCTCGTCCCTTAAGGTTTTCGTCTATGGCCGTCCCGCGCTTCGCCCGGCTTCCGGTGTGCCTCGTGGCCGGTGCCGCGATGGTGGTGCTGCTGGCGTTCGGCAACCGGTACGGCTACCACGGCGACGAGTTGTACTTCATCGCCGCGGGGCGGCACCTCGACTGGGGCTACGCCGACCAGCCGCCGCTGCTGCCGTTGCTGGCGTTGGTGATGGACAGTCTTTTCCCGGACTCCGTGATGGGGTTCCGGCTGCCCGCGATGCTGTTCACCGGCATCGGCGTCGTCGTGGCCGGGCTGACGGCCCGGGAACTCGGTGGCGGTACCCGGGCCCAGGTCATGGCGGCCGGGGCCTACGCGTGTTCGCCGTTCCTGCTGGCGGGCGCGGGGCACATCCTCGCCACCCACATGGTGGACGCGTTCCTGTGGACCCTCGTCGTGTGGCTGGTGGTGCGGTGGGTCCGGGTGCGCGACGACCGGGTCCTGCTCGCGGCGGCGCTCGTGACGGCCGTCGACCTCCAGGTCAAGTTCCTCATCCCGGTGTTCTGGGCCGTCGCGCTGCTGTCGTCGCTGCTGCTGGGGCCGAAGGACCTCGTCCGGCGGCCCCTGCTGTGGGTCGGTGGGGCGATCGCGGTGGCCTCGTGCGTGCCGACGCTCGTGTGGCAGGCGGCCAACGGCTGGCCGCAGCTGGAGATGAACCGCATCGTCGCCGACGAGGTGTCGTACGCGGGCGGGCGCGTGACGTTCCTGCCGATGGCGCTCGAACAGGCCGGGTACGGCGTGGGCGCGGTGCTGGTGGTGCTCGGTGTGTGGTGGTTGCTGCGGTCTCCGCGGCTGCGCGCGTACCGCTTTCTGGGGCTCACGGTGCTCGGTGTGACGGCGGTGTTCTGGGTGTCCTCCGGCAGGCCGTACTACGTCGGCGGGATGTTCGCGCTGTGCTTCGCGGTGTCGGCGGTCGAGCTCGACCGGGTGCTGACGTCGCGGTGGAGGCCGGCCGTGGTGCTGGCGTACGCGGTGTCGGCGCTGGTGGCGGTGAGCTGGTTGCCGGTCAAACCGATCTCGGCCTACGCCGGGGAGCCGTACGACCCGATGAACATGGAGCTGGAGGAGTTCGGCTGGCCGCAGGTCGCCGAGAGCGTGGCGTCGGCGTACGCGGAGCTTCCCCCCGAGCAGCGGGCCGCGACCACCATCGTGACCGAGACCTACTGGCAGGCGGCGGCGATCGAGAAGTTCGCGCCCTCGCTGCCCGAGGCGCACAGCGGTGGGCGCGGTTACTGGTACTTCGGCTCGCCTCCCGAGAGCGCGCCGCTGACGCTCTTCGTCGGCGGTGAGCGGGAGAAGCTCGCCGAGGCCTTCGAGCGCGTGACGCTGCTCGGCACCGTGGACAACGGCCACGAGGTCAACAACGACAACCAGGGCGCACCGATCTGGTTGTGCGAGGGGCGAACGGCGTCGTGGGCGGAGTTGTGGCCCTCGTTCCGGCACATGAGCTTCAAGTGGTGACCCGCTGGTCACGCCCTGTCTGAGCAGGATCGTTCACTGACGGCCCGACTGGAGCCTTGACGATCCGACGGTTATCGCCCTACTTTTGCATGCCAGAGAAGAAAGTGGGGCTGATGTGGATATAAGTCTGCACACGGCGAGCGGCCAAGTGGGTACCCGGCCCCGACTCACTCTCACCCGCCCCGTCCCCGCTCCTCGGCACCGGTCGCTTCTCGCACGCTCCGCCCGGCTCTCCGGTCGCGGCGGACTGTGCGCGCCCGGGCCGAACACGCAGTGCCCGCCGACGTCACCGGTACGCGGCGGTGGTCAGGTCAAGCGAACTTGGTGGGTTTCGACTCGTGACTGAACAGGCAAGCAGCAATGACGGCAGGCGACCCGAACTGCGGGTCGCCATGGTGGGCCACGCCTTCATGGGCGCCGTGCACTCGCAGGCGTGGCGCAGTGTCGCGCGGTTCTTCGACGTACCGCGCCCTCCCAGAATGGTCGTCCTCGGTGGGCGGAACCCCGAGCGCACCGCGCAGGCGGCACAGCGCATGGGCTGGGACGAGGCCGCCACGGACTGGCGGGACCTCGTACGACGCGACGACGTCGATCTCGTGGACATCTGCACTCCCGGCGACACCCACGCCGAGATCGCCATCACGGCGTTGGAGGCCGGCAAGCACGTGCTGTGCGAGAAGCCGCTGGCCAACACGGTCGACGAGGCCGAACGGATGGTGCAGGCCGCCGAACGCGCTCGCGAGCGCGGCGTGTACGCGATGGTCGCCTTCAACTACCGCCGAGTGCCCGCACTCGCGCTGGCCCGGCGGTTGGTGGCCGAAGGGCGGTTGGGGGAGGTGCGCCACGTGCGGGCCGCCTACCTGCAGGACTGGCTCGCCGACGCCGAGTCGCCGATGACGTGGCGGCTGCGCAAGGAGCAGGCGGGATCGGGCGCGCTCGGCGACATCGGCGCGCACATCATCGACGCCACCCAGTTCGTGACGGGCCAGACCATCGCGGGCGTGTCGGCGTTGACCGAGACGTTCGTGCGGCAACGCCCGTCCGACGGCGGTGGCATGGAGGACGTCACCGTCGACGACTGCGCCCTGTTCACCGCCCGGTTCTCGTCGGGCGCCGTGGGCAGTTTCGAGGCGACGCGCTACGCGCTGGGTCGCAAGAACGCCATGCGCATCGAGATCAACGGCTCGAAGGGCAGCGTCGCCTTCGACTTCGAGTCGATGAACGAGTTGTGGTTCCACGACGGTACGGACGCGCCGGAGACCGGAGGCTTCCGACGCATCGTCGTCACCGAACCCACCCATCCCTACGCCGGCGCCTGGTGGCCGCCGGGACACGTGCTCGGCTACGAGCACACGTTCACCCACGAGCTCGCGGACCTGCTCACCGCGATCGAGTCGGGGACGCCACCGGAACCCAGTTTCGCCGACGGTCTCCGCGTGCAGCGGGTGCTGGAGGCGGTCGAGAAGAGTGCGGAAAACGGATCGAGTTTCGTGCAGGTGTAGTCGGCAACCGACCGGGTCCCACGTGTTGGGGGACGAGGAGTAGGTACCAGTGCAACGAAGCAGTAGTACCAGCGGGACGAGACCGTCGCGGATCGGATGGAAGGCCGGTGTCGCGGCGCTGGCATTGACCACGGGACTGGGAGCCGGCGGTTTCGTCGCCGCCGCGGACCAGAAGACTCAGCACGAGGAAGGCAGCGTTCTCGTCTTCTCGAAGACCGCGGGCTTCCGGCACGACTCGATCCCGGCCGGGATCGAGGCCATCGAGCGGCTGGGCGCGGAGCACCACTTCTCCGTGGAGGCCACGGAGGACGCCGCGGCCTTCACGGACGACAACCTCGCGGGCTACGACGCCGTGGTGTGGCTGTCGACCACGGGCGACGTCCTGAACGACGAGCAGCAGGCCGCCTTCGAACGCTACGTCGAGGGCGGCGGGGGTTACGTCGGCGTGCACGCCGCGTCCGACACCGAGTACGACTGGCCGTGGTACGGCGACCTCGTGGGTGCCTGGTTCGACTCGCACCCGCACATCCAGGAAGCCACCGTCGAGGTCGAGGACACCGACCATCCGTCCACAGCGGACCTTCCGGAACAGTGGGTGCGCACCGACGAGTGGTACAACTACCGCGAGAACCCCAGGCAGGACGTCCGCGTGCTCGCCTCGCTCGACGAGAGCAGCTACGACGCGGGCTCCGGCGCGATGGGCGACCATCCCATCGCCTGGTGCCACGAGAACAGCGGTGGCCGCGCCTGGTACACGGGCGGCGGACATACCGTCGAATCGTTCGAGGAGCCGGAGTTCCTCGCCCACCTCGCCGGCGGCATCTCCTACGCGGCGGGACTCGCCGACGCCGACTGCAGCACGTCGGGTGACCCGGGCGGCGACGCGCCGGCCGACTCCGACTTCGACCAGATCACCCTCGCCAAGGGCGAGGACGTGACGGGGGAGCCGATCGCGCTCGCGGTACTCCCGGACCGTCGGGTGCTGCACACCGCCCGCGACGGCCGGGTCTTTCTGACCACGCCCGAGGGCACCACGACCGTGGCGGCGACGCTGGACGTCTACAACCACGACGAGGACGGCCTCCAGGGCATCGCGGTCGACCCGGACTTCGAGAACAACGGCTGGGTCTACCTCTACTACGCGCCGCCGCTGGACACCCCGGCCGGGGACGCGCCGGAGAACGGCACGCCGGAGGACTTCGCGCCGTTCGAGGGCCACAACCAGCTCTCCCGGTTCAGGCTGACCGACGAGGGCACGCTCGACCTCGACAGCGAGCAGCAGATCCTGCAGGTGCCCGCCGACCGCGGCACGTGCTGCCACGCCGGTGGTGAGATCGACTTCGACGCCGACGGCAACCTGCTGCTGTCCACGGGCGACGACACGAACCCGTTCGCCTCGGACGGGTACACGCCGATCGACGAGCGCTCCGACCGCAACCCCGCGTTCGACGCCCAGCGCAGCTCGGGCAACACCAACGACCTGCGCGGCAAGATCCTGCGGATCACGGTGCAGGAGGACGGCAGCTACACGATCCCCGAGGGCAACCTGTTCGAGCCGGGCACCGAGAAGACCCGCCCGGAGATCTACGCGATGGGTTTCCGCAACCCGTTCCGGTTCGCGGTCGACAAGGAGACCGGATGGATCTACCTCGGTGACTACGGTCCCGACGCGGGATCGGCGAACCCGGACCGCGGCCCGGCGGGCACCGTGGAGTTCAACCTCGTCAAGGAGCCCGGCAACTACGGCTGGCCGTACTGCGTGGGCGACAACGAGCCGTTCCACGACTACGACTTCGCCGAGGGCACCTCGGGCGGGGCGTTCGACTGCGACGCTCCGGTCAACGACAGCCCGAACAACACCGGGCTGACCGAGTTGCCGCCCGCGCAGCCCGCGTGGATCCCGTACGACGGCGGGTCGGTGCCCGAGTTCGGCACCGGTGGCGAGTCGCCCATGGGCGGCCCGGTGTACCACTTCGACGCCGAGCTCGACTCCAACACCAAGTTCCCCGAGTTCTACGACGGCAAGAACTTCGCTTACGAGTGGGACCGCGGCTGGATCAAGACGATCGAGGTCGGCGAGGACGGCGAACGCGGAGCCATCGAACCGTTCTTCGAGTCCATGCAGCTCACGCGGCCGATGAACATCGAGTTCGGTCCCGACGGGTCGCTGTACGTGCTGGACTACGGCAGCGGCTACTTCGGTGGCGCGGCCGACTCGGCCGTGTACCGCATCGACTACACGAAGGGCAACCGCACGCCGCAGGTGTCGCTGTCGGCCGACGTGACGTCCGGGCAGGCTCCGCTGGAGGTCGCGTTCGACCCGTCGGGCACCGAGGACGGGGACGGCGACGAGCTCACCTACGCCTGGGACTTCGACGGCGACGGTGAGACCGACTCGACCGAGGCCGGGCCGGTGACGCACACCTACGAGCAGGAGGGGCAGTACAGCGCCCGGCTCGCGGTCACCGACACCAGCGGGCTCACCGGGAGCGCCAGCGTCGTGGTGACGGTCGGCAACACCGCTCCGACCGTCACGATCGAGACGCCCGTGAACGGCGGGTTCTTCGGCTTCGGCGACAGCGTGCCGTTCCAGGTGACCGTCACGGACCCCGAGGACGGGGAGATCGACTGCTCGAAGGTCACCGTCGAGTACATCCTCGGCCACGACAACCACGGTCACCCGCTGTCGAGGGCCACCGGATGTGAAGGGGTCATCGAGACGCCCGCCGACGAGGGCCACGGACTCGACGCCGACATCTTCGGGGTCATCAACGCGAGCTACACCGACACCGGCGCCGGGGACGTGCCCGCGCTGGAGGGCTCGGACGAGGTCGTGTTGCAGCCCAAGATCAAGCAGGCCGAGTTCTTCACCGAGCACGAGGGCGTCGAGGTCGTGGACGCCGACGGCGCCAGCGGTGGCAAGCGGATCGGCTACATCGACGACGGCGACTGGATCAAGCTCGACCCGGCCGACCTGACCGGCGTCGAGGGCGTGACCTACCGGGTGTCCTCGGGCGGCGAGGGCGGCACCATCGAGGCGCGGATCGGCGCGGTCGACGGTCCGGTGGTCCACACCGTGGACGTGCCCAACACGGGCGGCTACGACGACTACACGGAGATCGGTCCCGTGGCTGTCACCGCTGCGGGTGAGAAGGGGCCGCTGTACCTGGTCTTCC
>JACYYJ010066914.1_pt2 | contig 19925 bp, 19 predicted proteins | sample 8236861 | NCBI WGS metagenome assembly JACYYJ01 (sample SAMN14103086, study PRJNA606662) | landfill metagenome | isolation source: landfill solid waste | place: India:New Delhi, Okhla landfill site | collected 2017-11-05
TGAGCGGTTCGGGCTTCCCGATTCCGGCGAAGGGGTCGCGGAGGACGTCGGTGATGAGCAGGTTGATGCGTCTGAGGGTCTTGCGGTCCTGGGTTTGCCAGTAGACATAGTCCTCCCACCCGTGCCGGTCGAAGGTCAGGGTGGGGGTCACGCGTCGAGCAGATCGTGCTGCTCGACCTCACCGCGTCGTGCGCGGTCGATCGCTTCTAGGAGCCGCTCGGCGTTGGCAGCGTTTCGGAGGAGATACGCGGTCTCGGTGATCGCATCGTAGTCGTCCTTGGACATGATCACCGCGTTGCCGTGCCGGGAGACGACCTCAACGGAGGTGTGGTCCTCGTTGACCTGTTGAATGAGCCCGAACAGGCTTTTGCGTGCTTCGGTCGCGGTGATCGCCGACATCATCATCCCCTTCACGAGTGGTACTTGATACTGTACCAGATCGACAAGGCGCGGATGCAGTCCTGGTTATCGTGCGAGGGCGCGCGCTTTGAGGNNCACCGAAAACTGGACAGACCCTGCGAGGGCGCGCGCTTTGAGGTGTTCGTACTCTTCGCTCGTGATGGTTCCGTTGTCGACGAGCGCTTTGGCTTTGGTGATCTCGTCGGCGGGGCTGGGCGTGTGGGCGACGTGGCGAATGTAGTCCTCCGTCGCGTGCTGGATCTGTTGCGACTCTCGTTCTGTGCGTTCTTGCATACCGGGACCGCGGGCGATGAGGTAGATCAGCACGGTGAGGAACGGCACGAACACGAGGAAGAGTACCCAGACGGCTTTCCACCAGCCGTTGAGCTTGTGGTCGCGGAACAGGTCGGCGATGACGGCGAACAGGGCGAAGAGGTAGGCGATGAACGCGAAGATCCAGAAGAAGGACCAGATCACGTTCCAGAAGTCGTTCCAGTTGAACATGGGAGTCTCCGTTAGGTGCTGGATGTGGGTGGGACGGTGGGGGTTAGCTGCCGACCCAAGGCTGCGGCGCGGTCGAGTTCACCGTCTCGGAGGGGGCCTTCGTAGCCTTCGACGAGGAAGCTCTCCGGTTCGGTGACGCGGAACCCGAGCCGCCGGGCGATCTTGGTGGCGGCCTTCGCCGCCGACCCGGGCAGCAGCGGTAGGTGAACACGGGTGTCGAAGGCGGCGAAGCGGGGGATGTTGCCTGCGGGTGGCAGGCCGGTGATCCAGTCGCGGATCCCGGTCGTAAGGTCCTGCTCGGCGGCTCCCCGGCGGACCGCGTCGTGCCGGGTGGTCTTGCGTGACATGGAGAACGCGTGGGTGGGTCCGCCCAGGACGACGAGGTCCACGTCCGGGGGGACGAGAGCGGGAGCCAGAGCGACGTCGGTGGTCTCGACCTGCGCGTGTTCGGACAGCCCGGCTGCGATCGCTTCGGCGATCTGGCGGGTGTTGCCGAACATCGACTCGTAGATCACGAGGGCCTTCATCGTTCTGCTCCGCGCCTCGTCCCCGCCGTCACGCGGAGGCGTGCCCGGTTCCGATCGGGATCCGGGTGGGGGTGGCCAGTTCCTTGAGGGGGACGGTGACCTTGAGGACGCCGTCGTCGAAGCGGGCAGCGATCTGGTTCTCATCGGCCTGCTCGGGCAGTCCGATGCTGCGGTAGAAGCTGCTGCTGCTCTCACGGATGACGTACTTCTTCTTCTTGTCCTCTTCCTGCTCGTGGCGTTCGGCCTGGATCACGAGGGCGCCCTTGTCGACGTTGACGGTGATGTCCTTCTCGTCGAAGTTGGGCAGGTGCGCCTCGATGACGAGCTCCTTGTCGTCTTCGGTGTAGACGTCGGTGGTGGGGAGCTTTCCGCGGAGGGTGCGGAGGAGGCCGTCGTCGAACAGGTCGCGGCGGATGCTGTCGAGCCCGGCGAACGGGTCGAAGCGGACGAGATTGCGTGCCATGGTGACTCCTTTGCGGTTCAGAAGATCGACGCGGTGTGCGTGCGGACGGGTGGGTCAGTAGGCGCGGACGACGAGGTTGTTGGCGACGTCGGTGACGTGCGGGGAGGCCCAGGCGGCGAATCCCGCCTGCTCCTTCTCGGCCCACGAGCGGACGTGCCCGGTGAGGGTGGCCTTGTTTCCGACGACCGTGACGGTGATGTGGTTCGCGTCGAGCTGCGCGTTGCGGACCAGGGCGTTGGTGATCCGCTCCTTCGCGTCCGTGGCGGACGGGCGAGCGGTCAGGGTGATCATGTTGTTGACCGTGTAGACGCCGCGCAGGTAGCGCACGGCACGCTTGGCGGCCTGCCGCTGGAAGTCCCACTGCACCTGCCCGGTGAGGGTGACGTTGTGGCCGGTGATCTCGGCCTTCACCGTGTCGGGCACGTTGGTCGCCCACTTCAGGGCACGTTCGACCTCCTTGGCGATGTCGGTCTCGCTGACGGTCGTCGCGCCCTTGGGGTGCACGGTCAGGTCGTTCACCACGGCGGAGACGCCACGAACGCGGAGCGCGGCGCGCTTGGCGGCGAGCTTCTCGGCGTAGTCGTCGACCTCTCCGGAGAGGGTGACGGCTCCGTCTTCGACGGCGACGCCGATGCCGGCCGCGTCAACGTCCGGGGTCCACTCGAGCTCGTCCTGGACGGAGGTCTGGATGTCGTGGTCGGTGCGGGTGGCGGTTGCGGTACTCATTGCTGATCCTTTCGGTGAGAGCGCGCGGGCGTGCGCACTTGCCATCACACTCGCCCTGCCCGCACACTTCACGTAGGGCCATTGGTCCCATTCGCCCCGAACTCCACACGTACTCTTGGGGATCGTGTTATCCCCGGCTTGTCCCCTGGTTCATGCTCGCGCCGTAGGCGGCGACCTGGGTGCGGCGCTCCATGCCGAGCTTGGCGAGCAGACCAGAAACGTAGTTCTTCACGGTCTTCTCCGCGATCCCCAACCGATCACCGATCTGCCGGTTAGTGAGTCCCTCGGTAATCAGCTGCAGCGCCTGGCGTTCCCGGAGCGTGAGCTCGACCGGCGGGTTCGGAGCGGACTGGGCGCGGGCGGTCACAGCGGTGTGGACACGATCGGCGACGTCGCGGCCGATCAAGTTCTGCCCGCGGGCGATCCTGTGGATCCCGTCGAGCAGGTTCCGACCCTGCACATTCTTCAGGACGTATCCGGACGCGCCGGCCATCACTGCGGCAACACTGGCGGTGTCATCGTCGTACGCGGTGAGGATCAGGCATCGGATGTCGGGATTGTCGGAGCGGATCTGGCGGCACAGGTCAATCCCGCTTCCGTCGGGGAGGTGCACATCCAGGACGACCACGTCCGGCTGAGTGGCGACAACCCGGCCGTAAGCGGCGCGAACGGTGCTGGCTTCGCCGACCACCTCCAAGCCCGGCTCGGCGTCGATCAGCTGCGCAATGCCGCGGCGGACGATCTCGTGATCGTCCACGAGGAATACACGTGTCATCAGAATTCTCCTGTCGCTGAGGCGAGCGGGACGCGCCAACGTGCCCGGGTGCCACCGGCCCTGCGGGCTTCGAGAGTAAAGCGGCCGCCGTGGGTGCGGGCCCTGGAGGCGAGATTCGCGGTGCCACTGGAGCGGTGCCTTTTCCGGGGCACCCCGACACCATCGTCGTCGACCGTGACGATCACAGCGGTCTTGGTGACGGTGATGTCCACGACAGTCGACTCCGCGTGCGCGTGCCGGGCGACATTGCTCAGCGCTTCCCGCACGACCGCGAGAACGTCATCGGCGAGCTTCCCGACCACGACCAGGTCTACGGGGCCGGCGAACGTCATCCGGGGCGTCGACCCCAGTGTCGGGGTGAGCTCGGTGGCCAGGTCCAGCAGCCGGTGACGGGCGGACTCGGACGCGGCGCGGGGTTGCAGGGTGAACACGACGGTGCGGATGTCGGCGATGGCCGCGTCGATGTCCGCGACATGCCCCTCCAGGACAGCCGCATGCGCAGGGTCGGCGGCGGCGAGGGCCTGCATGCCCAGGCCGGTGCCGAACAGGCGCTGGATGACGTGGTCGTGAAGGTCGCGGGCGATGCGGGCCCGGTCGTCGATCACATCCAGCCGTTGCCGGTCCGCTCGCGCCCACGCCAAAGCAACCGCGAGCCCTGCCTGGCTGGCGAACTCGGCCACGGTCGCCATGTCCGCCGGAGAGAACGGGGACCCGTCCGCGCCGCGGGTCACGCACAGCGCGCCGACCGGGGTACCGGACACCACCAGCGGGACGGCGATGGTCGAGCCCCCGGCCAGCTGATCACCGAACGGCAACGCGTCCGAGCCGTCATGAGTGGTGATCAAGGTGCCACCGGCGATCGCCCGGGCGATCACGGAATCACCGGCAGGGAGCATGGTTCCCTCGATCGAGCCGGCACCGACGCCGCGTGCGGTCTCCACGCGCAGCTGTCCGGTCCCGGTGGGCACGAACACGGTGACCAGGTCCGCCCCGGCGAGGGTGCCGACCCGGTCGGCAACGACACCGAACGCGTCGCTGGTATCTGGGGCGAGCAGCGCCGCGGTGACATCGTTGAGCGCGGCGTTCAGGTGCTCACGGCGCTGCGAGTCCGCATACAGGCGGGCGTTGTCGATCGCGATGCCCGCGGTCGCGGCCAACGCTGTCACCAGTTCCTCATCCTCGACGGTGAACTCCCCGCCGCTGCGGTTGGCGAGGTAGAGGGTGCCGAACGACTCGCCGCGAACCCGGATCGGCACGCCGAGGAACGAGTGCATCGGCGGGTGGTGAGCGGGGAACCCGATCGAACGGGGATCGTCGCCGATCTCCTCCAAACGGATCGGGTCGTCGCTGTCGATGACCGCGCCGAGCAGGCCGTGACCTTCGGGGAGGTGGCCAATCTGCACGGCGAGATCGGGGGCGATTCCGACGTGGATGAACCGCTCCAGTCGCCCGTCGGCGGAGATCACCCCCAGCGCCCCGTACTGGGCGTCCACGAGGTTCACGGCGGCGTCGACGATGTGCCCGAGCACCTGCTCGAGGTCGAGCCCGTCGACCACCGCGTGGTTCGCGGCGATCAGGCTACGCAGTCGAGCTTGCGCGCCGAGAACCCGCCGAGCCTGGTCGATGAGGTCCCCGATGGTGCTCTCCAGCTGCGACCGTGGCACGTCGGGAAAGTGCAGACCCTGCTCATCCATCACTTCCTCTTGCCGTCGGTGTGGCACGATTATATGCTGACAGGCGCTTTTTGGGACCTTCGACTCTGAATCCATCTCGCCACAGAATCGGATGATGGACTCAATCGGGATCGGAGGATGAGCCGTGTCTGCCCGCTACATCGTCGCCGTCACTGACACGCCGGCCGCGGAAGCGGCCCGAAGGTGGGCGGAAACCCACGCGGAAGTCGACGGCACGCCGGTGGTGACCGTGCACGTCGACCGGGACCGGGACCCGAACCCTCCCGTTCCCGCGCCCATGCCACGCGATGGCAGGGTGCTGTTGCACGGGGCGATCCCGGCGGCGCTGGCCGGGTTCGTCCACGACGAGGACGTACTGGTGATCGGCACCGACAAGACCGGGTTCGTGCACACCAGGGTGTTCGGATCGCGGGGTCTTCAGATCGTCGCGGCCACACCCAGCAGTGTGGCGGTGATCCCGACGGTCGACCTGCGATTCCGCTCCGGTGGCGTGGCCGGCATCGACCGGCCACGCACCGCCGCGCTGATCGCCCGCACCGCCGCCGCGGAAGCAGCCGCACGGTCCGAGACATTGCAGCTGATCCACTCCACCTTCGCCGGGATCATCCCTGCCGAGATCGACGCGAACGAATCCGTGCTGGACTCCGCGGCCGACGCCGCGAGACATTCCTGGCCCGAGCTGGCCGTCCGGACCCGCACCACCCCCCGACCGCCCGCAGAGGCACTGCTGGACGCGTCCCGCACGGCCGCGCTGCTCGTCCTCGGCCCCGGGAAGGGGGACCGGGAGGTTTTCGGGACAGTGCTGCACGATGTGCTCACCAACATCAACTGTCCCGTCCTGATCGTGCGGGAGAAGACCGGGCGCCCACCTGCCCGGTGAGACCTTCGGCCCTACCGTGCCCGGTGTGGTGGAGAAGGCTGGGGACATGGATGAGAACACGACACCCCTGCCGATCATCGTCGGCGTCGACGGCTCCGCCCCCTCGATTGCCGCGCTACGGCGTGCCGCGGAGATCGCCGCCGCCCTCGGTGTCCCGCTCCAGGCGATCACCACCTGGGAGTACCCGGTGATGCTCGACGCGTACTACCCGATTGCTGATTGGTCACCCCAGGCCGTCGCAGAGAAGATCCTCGCCGACGCCGTCACCGAAGCGTTCCCGGACTCCCCACCACCGGGGCTCACCCAGACGGTGCTGCAGGGTCCGGCAGCGCGGGTGCTGATCGAGCTGAGCGAACACGCGTCGATGCTGGTGCTCGGCAGCCGCGGCCATGGCGGCTTCGCTGGCCTCCTACTTGGGTCAGTGAGCGCCGCATGCGCCGCGCACGCGCACTGCCCGGTGCTGGTCATGCACTCCCCCAAGGCGCCCGACAATTCAGTGACCTGACCGTCCGCGTGGTCACGCGTCGGTGAGCACCAGCGAACCCGACGCGGACCCGGCGCGCAGATCCCGCACCGCGTCACCGGCCCGGGCGAACGGGTACGCGGTACTGGTCGGGGTGATGTGCAGGGTGTGGGCCAGGCGCAGGAACGCGGCGCCGTCAGCACGGGTGTTCGCCGCCACAGTGCGCAGGTCACGTTCGAGGAACAGATTCTGCTCGTACCCCATCGGGGGGATGTCGGTCATGTGGATGCCGGCCAGCACGACCGTGCCTCCCCGCTGTGTGGCCTGCAACGCCACCGGCACCAGCTCCCCTGCGGGAGCGAACACGATCGCCGCATCCAGCGGCACCGGCGGGGTGGCGGTCTCGTCGCCGACGAACGCGACCTCGAGGTGGTGGGCAAGCGCTCGGTTTCCCTCCCCGCGGGTCATGGCGTACACCTCGGCGCCGGCGGCCATCGCCAGCTGCGTGGTGATGTGCGCGCTGGACCCGAATCCGTACACGCCCAGCCGACCACCGGACGGGAGATTGGTGCGGCTGAGCGCGCGGTATCCGATGATTCCCGCGCACAGCAGGGGCGCGACCTGAACCGGGTCGGTATCGGCGGGCAGCGGGTATGCGAACGCCTCCGGCACGGTGGTGAACTCGGCGTAGCCGCCATCCGCGTCCCACCCGGTGTATTGGGAGGCCGGGCACAGGTTCTCCCGCCCCTCCCGGCACCACCGGCACGCTCCGCAGGTGCTGCGCAGCCACGCGACGCCCACCCGGTCCCCCACCTGGAGTTGCCGCACCCCGGGCCCGGCCTGCCGGATGGTGCCAACGACCTGGTGGCCGGGGATGACCCCGGGATGGTGCACGGTAAGTTCCTGGTCGATGACATGCAGGTCCGTGCGGCACACCCCGCACGCCTCGACCTGTACCAGCACCTCCCCTGGTGCCGGCTCCGGCACCGGGCGGCTGGTCTGCTCCAGCACGCCCGGTGCACCGGTGGTGGCCCACACCGTCATCTCTGCCATCGACTGCTCCTTTCCCGGACGAGGGCGGTCCGTCGGCGGGAACGTGATCGAGGCGGCACCCCCGTCGGAGTACCGCCTCTGCCGCGCCAGCCATTCCATGCCATCCATGCGACTTATCGACGACACGGTGCCCAATCTTGGATGTGACTCCTCCATCGTGATTCGGCTGCCCGGGTGCGACCCGTACCCGTCACGCTACGAGTGGACCGTACCGGACAGATAGGACCAAGGTCCCACGAGCCTCCTCAGTCCGGAACGGACGGCGGGAAGTGCGGGATCGGGATGGGTTTGCCGCCCGCACGCCCGACGCCCGGCACTGCACCTTCGGTGTCGTGGCTGACCGGGACGGTGGCGTGTCGGGGGACATCGGGGAGGCGGCGGCGGAACCGGCGCCCGGTGACGGTGCTCGGGGTGAGGCGGATCACCTGATACTTGCTGGTCGGGCTCCACGACGTCAGTTCCAGGATCCCCGACGCGCGGATGTCCGTGGCGTCGTCGACGCGGTGCGCCGCCCCACGGATCACCACGCTCCACCGGAACGCGGGGACCTCCCCGTCGACCTCGAACGCGGCGACCGGGCGAGCGATGACGGAAGCGATCTTGCTACCCGGACTGGTCCGGATGTACACGGCTCCGGAATGCACGAGGAAGTTCACCGGGAACACATCCGGGATGCCGTCCGCCCCGTCCACGGCGAGCCGGCCGAGCTGGGCGTGCTCGAGCAGTCGCCAACACTCCGCGGTGGGAAGTTCCTCCACCAGCTCCGCGCCGCCGCCCGTCGATTCGGCAAACGGCTGAGGGGTTTCCGGAGCCGCTGACTCGGACTGGGGGCCAGTGCTCATCGGGTCTTCTCCTCTCCGCCGCCAGTCAAGCAACTACTCTCGCCGGCGCGCCGGGGCGAAGGTCCCATCCGGCTCTCGCGTCGCGGAACGCTGCCGGCGACCGCACGAAGACGCACTCCATATCGCCTTCGATCCACCGATTCGGCGGAGACGACACAGTCAGTGACCGCCGCGGTTGAAGTGTGCAGGCACTCAGTGGATGAGGACTTTGAGGGCATTGTGCCGTGCGGCGTTGCCGAACACATCGTATGCCTCGAGCATCTGGTCGAACGAGAACTCGTGGGTGATGAACTTGTCGACGGGAAGCCTATGCTGGGCGACGAGTTTGAGCAGCATGCCCGCCGTGTTGGTGTTGACGAGTCCCATCGAGATGTCGATGTTGCGGATCCAGAGCTCGTTCAGCGCGAGCTCGACCGGCCTGCCGTGCACGCCGATGTTCGCGACATGCCCGCCGGGCCGGACGAGGTCGACGGCCATCGTAAAGGTCTGGGGGATGCCGACCGCTTCGATCGCGACGTCGACGCCGTGGCCGTCGGTGAGGGCGCGCACCTGTTCCTTCCAGTCGGCCGCAGCGGAGTTGACCGTGTCGCTTGCGCCGAAGTCCCTGGCGCGGGCCAGGCGGGCATCGTCGAGGTCGATCGCGATGACCCGGGACGGCCCGTAGAGCTGAGACGTCATGACGGCAGACAGGCCGACCGGCCCGGAGCCGACGACGGCGACGACGTCGCCGGGTTTGACCTGACCGTACTGCACGCCGATCTCGAACCCGGTGGGAAGGATGTCCGAGACCAGCACCCCTTCCGCGTCAGTCACGCCCTCCGGGACCTTGTAGACGGAGTTCTCCGCGAACGGTACGCGCACATACTCTGCCTGGGTGCCATCGATCATGTAGCCGAAGATCCATCCGATGCCGGCCTTGCCTTCAGGGTTGAGGCAGTGACTGTACAACTGCTGGTGACAGTTCGCGCACGATCCGCATGCGCTCACGCACGACAGGATGACACGGTCACCGGGCTTCAGCTGGGTTACGCCAGCCCCGACCTCCGTGATCACGCCGATTCCCTCGTGACCTAGGACACGGCCGGGCGCAACCTCGGGTGTGTCTCCCTTGAGGATGTGCAGATCAGTGCCGCAGATGGTCGTGGCTTCCATCTTCACGATCACATCGGTCGGATGCTGGATGACGGGGTCCGGAACTTCGTCCCAGCTCTTCTGGCCCGGACCGTGGTAGACAAGTGCCTTCATCGTGACTCCTCTGATCATCGCCGACCTGAGGGGTCGGTTAGTGTGCCTCTCTGGCTCAAGTCAATGACCGCATGAGGATCTCAGGAAGGACCGAAAGTCCCATCCTGGCGCTCATCGCCCTCCCCCCGGTTCTCGATCACCCTGAGCTCAGGGTCGGCGTGATCTGGGTGCCGACAGTGCCGTCGAGGACATCCTGGGCGTGTTCGAGCGGGCCGATCGCGGCTCGCTTGCCGGTGGTCTCCACGAAGCCGCAGGCGGCGTCAACTTTCGGTCCCATCGACCCCTCGGGGAATGGCAGTGCGCGCAGCAGCGCCGGACTGGTGCCGGCGATGACCGTTGCGGTGGGGGTGTCGTAGTCGGCGATCGCTCCGGGCACGTCGGTGAGGATGATCAGGGCGTCTGCGGCCAGGGTGCGGGCCAGAAGGGCGGCGGTGTGGTCCTTGTCGATGACGGCTTCGACGGGGCGGTAGCCGCCCGCGTCAGTGATCGGGATCCCTCCGCCGCCGCCCATGATCACGGTGCACCCGGCGCTGAGCAGCGTGCCGGCGGCGGGGAGCTCGACGATCCGCTGCGGCAGAGGTGAGGGCACGACGCGTCGCCACCCGTCGCCGTCGGGAGCGATCTCCCAGCCGTGGTCGTCGGCGAGACGGCGGGCGTGACGGTAGTCATAGACCGCGCCGATGAACTTCGTCGGTTCCTGCAGCGCCGCATCGCCCGGGTCCACGACGGTATGGGTGATGACGGTCACCGCCTCCCCCGCGTAGCCGGCGTTATGCAAGGCCTGGGTGAGCAGCGACCCGATCAGTCCCTGCGTCTCGGCGCCGAGCGCGCTCAACGGGTACGGGGCGGTCAGAGTCTCGTCTTCGGTGGACTCACGGGCCAGCAACCCCACCTGGGGGCCGTTGCCGTGCACGAACACGACCTGGTGGGCGGAGACGATCCGCGCCAGAGCGGGGGCTGCCAGGGCGAGCCGGGCGACCTGGGTGGCCGCTTCGGGTGCTTCGTCGCGGTGCAGCAACGCATTGCCGCCCAGAGCGATCACGACCCGCACGTCATACCTCGTCCGAGTCCGGCTCGGGGGCGGTGAGGCTTGTCAGCATCACGGCTTTGATGGTGTGCATCCTGTTCTCGGCCTGGTCGAACACGATCGACTGCGGCGAGTCGAATACGTCATCGGACACCTCCGCCCCCTCCAGCCCGTACCCGGATGCCAGTTCCCGGCCCAGCTGGGAGTTCTGGTCGTGGATGGCGGGCAGGCAGTGCAGGAACTTCACGCCCGGGTTGCCGGTGCGCTTGAGCATCGCCCTGTCGATGCGGTAGGGGCGCAGCAGCGGGATGCGTTCCGCCCACGCCTCCCGGGGCTCCCCCATGCTCACCCACACGTCGGTGTACAGGAAGTCCGCACCCCGCACCGCCTCGTCGACGTCCGTGGTCACCAGGACCCGGCCGCCGGAAGAGACGGCGATCTTCTCCGCCGTGCGGACGATGTCCGGGTCGGGACGGAATAGGTCGGGGCAGGCGATCCGCACGTCCATCCCGGCGATCGCTCCGCTGGTGAGCAGACTGTGGGCGACGTTGTCGCGGGCGTCGCCGAGGAAGCACACCGACATCTGCGGCAACGGTTTGGTGCCGTGTTCGCGCATGGTGAGCAGGTCGGCGAGAGCCTGGGTGGGATGCCACCGGTCGGTGAGCCCGTTCCACACCGGCACCCCCGCATACTGCGCGAGGGTCTCCACGTCCGCGTGCGCGTAGCCGCGGAACGCGATCCCGTCGTACAGGCGGCCCAGCACGATCGCGGTGTCCTCGATCGATTCCGTGACCCCGACGTGGCTGCTTGCCGGGTCGATGTAGGTGCAGTGCCCGCCCTGCTCGTAGATGGCGACCTCGAAGGCGCTACGGGTGCGGGTGGACGGCTTCTCGAACAGTACTGCGACCGTCCTGCCCATCAGTGTCGGCTGTTCGGTCCGGGCGGCGCGGGCCGCCTTCAGCCGGGCGGCGGTGTCCAGTAGTTGTTCCAGCTGGGTGCGGGCCAGGTCGTCGTCTTTGAGCAGGTGCGACAGACGCGACACGACTGTTCTCGTGGTGGTCATGGTTCAGGCGGGGTCGCGTTGGATGGGGCAGGACATGCACCGGGATCCGCCGCGGCCACGTCCGAGCTCGCTGCCGGAGATGGTGATGACCTCGATGCCCTGCTTGCGGAGCATGGTGTTAGTGGCGACGTTGCGGTCGTACCCGATCACCACCCCGGGGGCGATGGTGAGAAAGTTGTTCGCGTCATCCCACTGCTCCCGGGCTGCGGCCCGCGGGTCCTCCGTGGTGGTCAGCATCCGGATGCTGTCGGTGTCCAGAGTTTCCTCCAGCAGCGGGACGAGATCCCGAGGCGGTGTGATGGTGAGCCCGTCCGGGTCGTCGCTGGGGGTGATCAGGTGGGCGCGCAGCGCGGTGTGCCGCAGCGACGGAGACAGGATGAAGTTGTGCGGGTCGAGCATGGTCATCAGGGTGTCCAGGTGCATCATCGCGTGCGAGCGGGGCAGCGGGATCGCGATCACCCGGCCGGCCTGCCCAGCGTGGAACAGCTGCTGCGCGAGGGTCTCAACCGCCATCGGGGTGGTGCGCTCCCCCATACCGACCAGGACCGTGTCATGGCCCAGGATGTGGATGTCGCCCCCTTCGATCGCGGACACCTGCCGGGTCTGGTCGGGGTTGTACCGGTCGATGCGGGCGCCGACGAACAGCGGGTGGTGGTCGTAGATGGCGCGAACGTTGACCGTCTCCCGCACCCGGGCGGGTTTGGCCATCACGTTCACGTTCACCCCGCCGTAGATCCACGCGGAGCTGTCCCGGGGGAACAGGGTGTTCGGCAACGGCGGGAGCAGGAAGCCGAGCGGATCGGCGGTGTGCCAGAGCAGGCTGTCGGTCGCGGGGGTGCCGAACTCGTCGACGGTGATCCCGCCGATCAGCGCCTCCGTCAGCTGCTCCGGGGTGCGGTCATCGAGCATGCTGCGCAGCAACGGGGCGAGCACTGGCCCGTACTGGTCGGTGGTGCACACCCGGTCCAGGATGAACGTTCGCGCTTCCGGGACGGCGAGGGTCTCGGTGAGCAGGTCGGTGAAGTAGTGCACGACGATGTCGTGGGAGCGGAGCACCTCGACGAACGCGTCGTGTTCGGCGCGGGCCTTGGACGACCACAGCACGTCGTCGAACAGCAGCTCTTCGCAGTTGTCGGGGGTGAGGCGGTCGAGCTCGATGCCGGGTCGGTGGACGATCACCTGCCGGAGCTTGCCCACCTCGGAGTGCACGCCGAGATTCTCCAGCTGTCCCACGATCGGCGTGCTCGCCGAGGGGGTCTGCTCTGTCGTGGTCATGATCGGGGGCCTTTCTCGGCGATGGCCGGTTCGCTGATCGGTTCGGAGGGGGTGACCAGCGCCGCCGGGGTGTCCGGGACGGTGGCGGAGTCCCAGGGGGTGGGGCTGGGGATGCCGTGGCGGCGGTTGGAGGCTTTCATCCATACGTACAGAGGCACGCCGAGCAGGAAGGCGACAGCGCCGTAGAAGGTGGCCTCGGCGCCAGTGCCCAGCAGCGCCCAGAAGGAGAACACCAGCGCGAGGATCGACACGGTGACATCCCGTGCCAGGTGCGGCCACGAGGTGGCGCGGGCGCGGGTGACCAGCCAGTAGATCTGCGCAGCGGCGGAGAACAGGTACGGCACGACAGCGGTGAAAACGGTGAGCAGCACGACCATCGTGAACACCTGCTCGAAGCTGGTGTACGCGAGGATCGTTAGCAGGGTGGCCAGGACCGTGGAGCTGATGATCCCGACCAACGGCATCCCGCGGTGCTCCTTCGCGAACACGCGTGGAAACATGCCGTCCTTCGCGGCGGCGTGCGGCATCTCCCCGACGATGAATGTCCACCCCACCAGGCACCCCAGCCCGGAGATCACCGCGACGACGGCAATGGTCTGCCCGGCCCAGGTGCCGGAGAAAATCGCGTTCGCGGCATCGCTGAACGGGGCGGTCGAGGTGCGCAGGTCGCTGTTGCTGACCGTGCCGAACACGGCGAGGGTGCCGAGGATATACACGAGGCCGCAGACGAGGGTGCCGTAGACGGTCGCGCGCGGCACATTCTTGCCCGGGTCGCGGACCCGACCGGCAGCCACCGACGCGGTCTCGATGCCGAGGTAGGCGAACAGGGCCACCGCGCCGGCGCCGGCAAGGGCCGTCCAGGCGTCGGTGCCGGAGGAGTTGAAGGGACCAAGGTTGGCCGGGTTGAGGAAGAACAGCCCGAGGATCGCGATGAGGGCCAGCGGCACGATCTTCAGGACTGTGAACACGACCTGCGCGCCGCCCATGCTCCGCAGCCCGAGCACGTTGATGAGCACCGGGATCCACAGGCACGCCACGGCGATCACGATCGACCACACCACATTGTGGTCGGTGTTGATGAACACCTCCACATACCCGGTGAGGGCGACGACGATGGCCGCGTTACCTGCCCAGGCGGTCAGCCAGTACGACCAGGCGTTGAGGAATCCGGCGAACTCCCCGAACGCGTCCCTCGCGTACAGGTACGGCCCGCCGGAACCGGGGACCCGTTTGGTGAGCTGCCCGAACACGACAGCCAGCGCGAGGGCGCCGATGGTGACCAGAAGGAACGCGACGAGGCTGATCGGCCCGAACAAAGCCAGCGCGGACGGGAGCCCGAACACACCGGTGCCGATCACGGACCCGACGACGAGGGCGGATGCTGCGGGAAGCCCGAGCTGCTTGGCCCGGGACGGCGTTGTAGTGGTCATGACCGTCATGCTGACCGCACCCGGCAGCGACCGTGAGGGTCGAAGGTCCTACCGGCATGCCCATCGCGGAAAGCGCGAGGGTACGAGCAGCGACGGATTCATCACGGGGGTCAGCGTCGTGCGTCGGTGGGGAAGGCGGTCCCCCCGACATGTGCACTCGGCGGTCGGTGCTGCGGCGCCGGCACGATCCCGACTCGGCGCCGGTCGCTTCCCGACGCGCGTCCGGCAGCAACCTCTCGTGTCCTGCAGTGATCACGTGTCCGCGAGCTGGATCGCGAGCTTCTCTCCCCAGGCGCGGGCACGGTTCAGCTCGCCCTCGACGAGCGGTCCCTCGTAGCCCTCAACGAGAAAGCTCTCCGGGTCGGTGACGGTGAACCCGAGCCGGCGTGCGATACGGGTGGCACTGCGGGACGCCGCTCCGGGCAGCAATGGCAGATCGACACGGGTGTCGAAGCCAACGAACGACTGCGGGTGACCGCCCTGCGGCAATCCCTCGAGCCAGTCACGGATCCCCCCTCCCAGATCCGTGCCTGCCGCGCCACGCTGCACCGCGTCCCTCCGGGTCGATGCCCGCGACATGGAGAACACGTGCGTGGGGCCTCCGACTACGACCACATCCATCTGCGGCGGCACCTCGGCGGGCGCGTCGATGACATCCGTGACCGTTACGTGCGCGCCATGGGAGAGTCCCTCGGCGATCGCTCGAGCGACGCGCGCTGTGTTGCCGAACATCGTCTCGAAGATGACCAGCACCTCCATGAGTGCCTCCCTCGCCGCCAGAACGTCTTGTACCGACTTCACCCTCGCGTGCCCGGGGTGTCACCGGGAAGGGTCGTTGGTCCTGTCGACGGCCGCAAGAGCGTCTGGCAGAGGACCAACGAAAGAGGGCCCGAAGGTCCTATCGCGAGAGAGAAGAATGCGGTGAACTAGACGAGCCGATCCGCACGACTGGAAGGAGCCTCTAGCTCTCATGTTGACCACGACTCCGCATCCTGGGGAGCCACACACTGCGGGCATCGCCGGACGATTGAACTGGCTGCGTGCTGGGGTGCTCGGCGCGAACGACGGCATCGTGTCGGTCGCGGCGATCGTCGTCGGCGTCGCCAGCGCCACCAACCAGCTGCCCCCGATCCTCACCGCCGGGACCGCCGCGCTGGTCGGCGGGGCGATCTCGATGGCACTCGGGGAGTACGTGTCGGTGAGCAGTCAGAGCGACAGCGAGAGAGCGCTGATCGCGAAAGAACGCCGCGAACTGGCTGAGATGCCCGCGCAGGAGCTGGACGAGCTCACCGGCCTCTACCAGGCGAAAGGGATCTCCCCGGAAACCGCCCGGAAGGTCGCCGAGGAGCTCACCGCGCACGACGCCCTCGCCGCACATCTGTCTGCAGAGCTGAACATCGACCGAGAGGACCTAGTCAGCCCGTGGCGGGCGGCTCTCGCCTCCGCGGTCGCGTTCACCGTCGGCGGGATCATCCCGTTCGCCGCGATACTGCTGCCCCCTGACGTGCGGATCCCAGCGACATTCGTCGTGGTGCTCCTCGCCCTCGCCGTCACAGGCGCGCTCGGTGCACGCCTGGGCGGCAGCCCGATGCTGCGACCGACGATCCGGGTCGTGGCCGGTGGGGCGATCGCGCTCGGTGCGACCTTCCTGATCGGCACCCTTCTGGGCACGACCGGGATCGCATAGACCACCCATGCCTGCCCGTGATGATGATGTGGCGTCACACTGGACGACGGCCATGAACGAGCGAACGACCCCGCCCATGGCTCCCACCCTGACGGTACGGGACGCGGCCGTACGCGAGGGCGCAGACGTGCTCACGACACTGTCCTCCACCCCGGCGGGGCTGACATCGGCGGAGGCGGTCACCCGCAGAGACGCGCTCGGGCCGAACGTGCTGCGTGAGCATCGGGCGCGGCCATGGCGGGTGCTGGGCCGGCAGCTGAAGAGCCCGATCCTGATTTTGCTGTTCGTCACCGCTGTGGTGTCGATGTTCCTCGGCGAGGCCGCGAACGCGGTGATCATCGGGATCATCCTCGCCGCGAGCATCGGCCTGGGGTTCGTCAACGAGTACCGGGCGGAACGCACCGCCGATGCCCTGCACGACCGGATCCGACACACCGTCGTCGTCCACCGGGATGGCAACCCCGAAGAGGCCGATGTCACCGATCTCGTCCCCGGTGATGTTGTCCAGCTGAACACCGGAACCGTGGTGCCGGCGGACATGCGCCTCCTGGATGCCCACAACCTCGCTTGCGACGAGAGCATCGTCACCGGGGAGTCCCTGCCCACCGCCAAGACCCCGCAACCCGTCGCGCAGGGAGCGGGCATCGGAGATCTCACCTCGTGCATGCTGATGGGTACCGTGGTGCAGTCCGGCACCGGCACCGCGGTGGTCGTGGCGACCGGCTCCCGGACCGAGTTCGGCCGGATTGCCGGAGGGCTTGCCACCGAGCAGCCGCAGACCGAGTTCCAGCGCGGTCTCGGCAGATTCTCCGTGCTGCTGCTCGAGGTCGCGCTCATCCTGACCACGGTGATCTTCGTCGCGAACGTCCTCCTGCACCGCCCGATCCTGGACGCATTGCTGTTCTCCCTGGCGATCGCCGTGGGGATCACCCCGCAGCTGCTGCCCGCCGTGGTCAGCACCAGCCTCGCCGCCGGATCCCGCGCCCTCACCAGACGCCGCGTGCTCGTGAAACGTCTCGTGTGCATCGAGGACCTCGGCGACATGGACGTCCTCGTCACCGACAAGACCGGCACCCTCACCGAGGGACGTATCAGCTTCACCACCGCCCTGCCCGCCGATCCCGCCACCGACCCCGGCCGGCTGCAGATGCTGGGCCTGCTCGCCACCGAAGCCGACTACGCCGCACCGCCGGATACCGCCGTCGGACTGAATCCGCTCGACGCCGCCCTCTGGGCGGCCGCCCGGCCCGAGAGCGTAGACCCGGAGGAGTACCGGCGAGTCGATCTGCTCGCATTCGACCACGAACGGCGCCGCACCACCGTGCTCGTCGACACCCCTGCCGGAGACCGCTTGGTCGTGACGAAGGGGTCGCCGGAGGAAGTGATGAGGATCAGCGCCCACATCCCCGACGGCGCCGCGGGCATCCTGGACCGCGAGTACGCGGCCGGCGGGCGGGTCGTCGCCGTCGCCACCAAACCCGCCGCCGGCCTGCAGGTGCTCACCCCCGGTGACGAAACCGGGCTTACCCTGGTGGGGTTCCTGGTGTTCCTCGACCGCCTGAAGCCCGACGCGCGGGCGTCGCTGGACGAGCTCGCGTCACTGGGGATCGCGGTGAAGATCGCCACCGGCGACAACGCCGTCGTCGCCGAGAAGGTCCTCCGAGACCTCGGGATCGCCTCCGGCGGCACACTGATAGGCTCCGATGTCGACGCGCTGAGCGACGACGCGCTGCGCCAGTCGGCGCTCGCGGCGACGATCTTCGCGCGGGTCTCCCCCGAGCAGAAGGCGCGGATCATCCGGGTGCTGCGCCGTTCTGGCCGCGGTGTCGGGTTCCTCGGCGACGGGGTCAACGACGCCCTCGCCCTGCACCAGGCCGACATCGGCATCTCAGTGGAGACCGCCGCCGACGTCGCCAAGGACGCCGCCGACGTGCTGCTGCTCCACAAGGACCTCGGCGTGCTCGCCGACGGGGTCACCGAAGGCAGGCGGATCTTCGCAAACACGATCAAGTACGTGCTGATGGGCACCTCCAGCAACTTCGGGAACATGTTCAGCGCCTCCGTCGCATCCGTCATCCTGCCGTTCCTGCCAATGCTGCCCGGGCAGATCCTGCTCAACAACCTGCTCTACGACACCGGGCAGCTCGCGATCCCCGGCGACCGCGTCGACCCGGAACAGCTGCGCGCCCCGTCACACTGGGACATCGGGTTCATCCGCCGGTTCATGCTGCTGTTCGGGCCGATCAGCTCCCTGTTCGACTTCGCCACCTTCGCGCTGATGATGTTCGTGTTCCACGCCGCCGAGGGCGAGTTCCAAGCCGGCTGGTTCATCGAGTCCATCGCCACCCAGACCCTGATCATCTTCGCGATCCGCACCCGCCGCGTCCCGTTCTTCCGCAGTCGGCCCTCCCTGGGCCTCACCGTCGCGTCGCTGGCCGTCGTCGCCGCCGGGGTGTGGCTGCCCTACTCTCCCGTCGCCGGACTGCTCGGGTTCCAGCCGCTCCCGGCGCCGTTCTTCCTCGCGCTGGTCGGCATGGTCGTGGCGTACCTGGTCTGCGTCGAGCTCGCCAAAAGCTGGTTCTTCACCCGCCCCGCCCAGCAGCCCGCACCGCAACCCCCGGTCGTGGCACGGATGCGCCGCTATCAGCGCCGCGTGCATCGCCGCTCTGCGCGGTTCAGCCCCCGGTCCCCCTCCCAGACCCGCTGACAGGTCCTCATAACCGCCCGTCTGGTTGCTTCGTGCGGGACGCGCCGCACCGTCACGCCGGCCACGAACAGTCAACCGGCCGTTAGCGTGAACCATGAGGACCTCCGTGCGGTCGCAGAGACGCCAGATATCTCCACTAAGCTCAGAGGTCCTCCCCTCTCACCGCAGGCGCGGGCACCAAAGTCATGACCAAGGTACGGCTAGGCACTCTGCAGCAATGTAGTACGGTTCGTCGCGACGACGCCACGCTGTTTGAACCGCCCTGGGTCTGATGGAGGCTCTGGTCATTTGATTTCGGCCAGGGCTCTCGTGCCCTGCTGGGTAGCGTAGAGGGCGTTCTCGAACTCGGTGGGCGGGACGTCGCCGAGGTAGCCGTGCAGGCGCTCGGTGTTGTGCCAGTGGACCCATCCGAGGGTCGCGAGCTCGACGTCCTCGACGCTCTTCCACGGCCCAGATCGGGCGGGTCCGCGGATCAGCTCGGCCTTGTAGTAGCCGTTGACGGTCTCGGCCAGCGCATTGTCATACGAGTCGCCCACCGTCCCGATCGACGGTGTGGCGCCGATCTCCGCGAGCCGCTCGCCGTAGCGCAGGCTGGTGAACTGGGCTCCGGCGTCCGAGTGACACCGCAGTCCGGCCAGGCGGGTGCCGCGCGACCAGCGGGCCATCTCGATCGCGTCGAGCACCATCGTGGTGCGCATGTGCGCCGCGGTCCGCCAACCCACGATCATGCGCGAGTAGGCGTCGATGATGAAGCACACGTAGGCCACGCCGGCCCAGGTCGGCACGTAGGTCAGATCGGTGACCCACAGCTGGTTCGGCCCGGTCGCGGTGAAGTCCCGCTTGACGAGGTCCGGATGCCTGGCCGAGGCCGGGTCCGGGCGGGTGGTGCGCACCCGCTTCGTGCGCACCGCGCCCTGGATCCCCAGCTCGCGCATGAGGCGGGCGACCTGGTCACGGCCGACGTCATGCCCGGCCCGGCGTGCCGCCTTCCACAGCTTCCGCGCCCCGTAGACCCGGTAGTTGTCGTCCCACAGCCCGCGCAGTACCGGACCCAGCTCGGCGTCACGGACCGCGCGCGGCGAGGGCGGGCGGGCCTTGGCGGCGTAGTACGTGCTCACGGCCACCTTCACCTCTGCTGCGGACAGCACGGCGACGATGGACTCGA
>JACYYJ010013587.1_pt1 | contig 19915 bp, 15 predicted proteins | sample 8236861 | NCBI WGS metagenome assembly JACYYJ01 (sample SAMN14103086, study PRJNA606662) | landfill metagenome | isolation source: landfill solid waste | place: India:New Delhi, Okhla landfill site | collected 2017-11-05
GATGGCTGTGGATGGCTGTGGACGCGGGCGCCGCTGAGAGGATGCGAAGGTGCTGGAAACGGAACACCGGCCCTCGGACTCGCCCTACGTCGCGCGGGTGTGGCGTGGCCGCAGCGCGGGAGTCGAACGCATGACGTCGGTGGCGACGTCGCACTGGGAGTTCGTCGTGTGGACCCACCGCGGTCGGGTCCACGCCGCTGTCCGCGGCCCGGAGACCGTCGCCACCGTGGCCGACGTGCCCGACGGGTCGGAGTCGTTCGGCATCAGCTTCACCCACGGCACGTCGCTGCCGCACGTGGCGATGGCTCGTCTCGTCGACGCCCAACTCGACTCCCCGCACGTGACGTCGCGCGCCGTCGTGTTCGGCGACGAGGAACGGCCGCTGCCGACGTTCGACACCGCCGAGCAGTTCGTGCGGCGGCTCGTGGCTGACGGTGCGCTCGTGCGCGACCCCGTCGTGGCCGACGCCGTGGCGGGCGGAACACCACGACTCGGCTCGCGGTCGGTGCAGCGTCGAGTGGCGGCGGCCACCGGCCTCACCCTCGGTGCGATCCGGCAGATCGAGCGGGCCCGGCAGGCCGCGATCCTCCTTCAGGAGGGCGCCGCACCTCTCGACGTCGTGCACCGGCTCGGCTACTACGACCAGCCGCACCTCGCCCGAGCTCTGAAACGTTTCGTCGGCCGGACGGCCACACAGCTGAGGCGACGGACGATCACCGAACCACTGTCGCTTCTGTACAAGACGGAAAGCTGAGGACGCCCTAGCCTGTCCGCGACGCAATCGAGGGAACGAGGAACATGGGCAGGATCATCGCGAACTTCTTCATCTCGCTCGACGGGGTGGTCGAGGCGCCGGACCAGTGGCACTTCCCGTACTTCGACGACGAGATGGGTGCCGTGGTGGGCGCGGGCATGGAAACGAACAAGGCGTTCCTGATGGGCCGCACGCTCTACGAGGAGTGGGCCGCGTACTGGCCGAACAGCACCGACGAGCCGTTCGCGACCTTCTTCAACACCATGCCGAAGTACGTGATCTCGGGTTCGCTGACGAACCCGTCGTGGGCCAACACGACGGTGCTCCCGGGTGACGTCGACGCCGTGCGGCGGCTGAAGGAGGAGATCGCGGGCGACATCGGCATGTCGGGCAGCGCCACCACCGTGCGGTGGCTTCTCGCCAACGGGCTGCTCGACGAACTGCGGCTGCTGGTGCACCCGATCGTCGTGGGGCACGGCGCACGCCTGTTCGAGAACACCGACACCCACAAGCTCGCCCTCGCTGACAGCGGCACTCTCTCGTCCGGTGTGCTCAACCTGACGTACGTACCGGCTGACTGAAAATCGGTTCCGCCCTGCCGGGCAGGCGGGATTGGGCTGTTCAGGTGGGTCTGCGCTCGACGCGTCCAGCCCCTCCGGTGCCCTGCCGATGTCTGAGATACCGCCAGGTGAACAACGGCATCTCAGACACCGGAAATCCGAGGGGTGGTACGCATGCCGCATGTCGTCTTCCACGTCAGCGGGCATCCGGACGACGTGTTGCTGTTCAAGGGGGAGATGCTCCACAACGACCTGCAATGGCCGGACGTGAAGGTGGTCAGCATCGTGACCACCGCCGGGGACGCGGGTCGTGTCGACGACTGGTGGTGGGCCCGCGAACACGGTCTCGTGGATTCCTTGCGCGTGGGGAAACGGGAGGACTTCACACCGACCCCGATCACGGTCGGTGGGCACACCGTGATGTGTTACCGAGCCGGTAGCTGGCGCGCCTGGTTCCTTCGTCTCCCCGACGGCAACGTCGACGGCAGTGGGTTCGCCTCGACCGGCTTCCAGAGCCTGCCGAAACTGCGGGCCGGGCAGCTCCCGGGCATGGACAGTCTCCCCACCGCGGCGATTCCCGCGCAGCACTACTCCTCGTGGGCCGACGTGGTGCAGACGCTACGGGCCATCGTCTCGCTGGAGCGGCGAGGCGCGACCAACCCGCATCCCTGGGTGAACGCCTCCGACTACAACCGTGCCCGAAACCCCGGGGACCATCCCGACCACTACGCGACCGCCGATGCTCTGCGGAGTTTCGTCGGGCAGGACGGCTGCAACCGCGCCTGGTGGGTCTCCTACGACACGGCCGACCGTCCGGCGAACCTGTCGGGAACCGCCCTGACGAACAAGCGAAGGCTCTACTACGACGGCTACGTCGACCTCGCCACGAGAATCATGGGTCGCAAGCCGCCGGAGTGCGATGCCGAGTGGAACCGCTGGGGAGCCAGGGACTACTGGCGCGAGGAGACGGTGTAGCGCGCGGGCGCCGACACCGGGCCGGTGAGTGGGCTCAGTCGTTCTGGTCTTCCTGTTCTCCGGCGTAGACCAGGCCGGTGCGACGCAGTACCACCCACTGCTCGCCGGGCCGGTCCAGCACGACCGGGTACCACCTCGGTTCCAACGCCGCGGTCAGTTCGGCTCCCCGCTCGATCAGCGAACTCACGGCGGGTTCGCCCACGACGATCAGAGCGGACCAGTCGACGTGCGCCATGAGGTAATCCTCCGTGACGCCGAACTGGTCGTTCAACAGCGTGACGACGTCGTGTCCGGTGTCGGGGCCCGACTGAACACCGCTGACGTCCGGCACCTCGTCCGTCTCCAGCAGTTCCTCAACCCGGTCGGGAGTGCTGTTCCCTGCCTCGTCGAATTCGTCGTCGAACTCCTCGTCGTCTTCGTCGTAGTCACCCCGTTGCTCGCTCCACACGTGCTTGTTGAGCCCGCTGATCCGTCGGGAGAGGTCGAAAGCCTGGTCGTCGGAGAGAATCAACGTGACCGTACGTCCGTCGACGAGCGTGAACGTCAGCTCGGCCTCGGGGGAGTCGTTGACGCCGGGCTCGGCTTCGACTTCGCCCGCGACCTCCCCGGCGAGTATGAAGTCGGCGGGACTCTCGCGGCCTGCTCCGAACGACGGAAGGTTCGCGGCCATGTCCACCACGCATCGCGCGGCGGTCCAGAAGCTGGTCTTGTCGTGGAAGTCCGTGCGACTGCTCGTGAGAGTCCTCCCGATTCCCAGCGGCTCGACTCGGGCTCTGATGTCGCCGGAGCCGGACTTGTTGTCCCAGGTTGCGAAGATGGTGACGTTGTTGGCGAGGCGCTTACGGTAGTTCTCGATGTGGCCGTGCCGGGCGAGTTCCCAGCCGTTCACGCTCTCGGGCCAGTCGTAGTCGTTCACAGGGACCGTCCTTTCCTGCCGCGACGGACAGGGCTCGCGGCGGTCGGATGCATCGGGAAAACGTCTATGGGACGTGCGCTTCCGAAACCCCGTTCCCGCGGTGAAAGAAAATGATCTCCGGCCCGGCGGTGTACGTCAGGGTTGCCCGGTCACTCCGGAACCAACGAGGTTGCGTGAAGCGGAACCGGTGGTGCGCCGGGAATTACCGGCGCGAGGCAGCGGCCACGGCCCGTTTCGACTCGCGGCACACGGGTAAGCCTTCGTGCACGGTGCATCCGCCGTATCGGCGTGGACCCGCCTGGAGAGTGCCCCGATGGTCGATCGAGGTTCGCCCCGGTTCCCGGTTCCGTGGCGCGGGAAGGGGGATGGGTACCGATGCGCGGTGACGAGACCACCCCGACCGATGCTCGTGCACGTGATCTGACGCGCACATCGGCATTGCTGGCCGCGATGATCCTGCAGACGGCGGCCGGGGCGATCGGCGGCAGTGGAGCGTGGGGGGAACCGGTGGGATCGGTGGCGAGGTCGTACCCCACCGTGCTGTTGCCTGGCGGAGGTGCCTTCTCGATCTGGAGCCTCATCTACGCACTGGGTGTCGCGTTGGCGGTGCGTGCCGCTCTCCCTCGGCAGCGACGGCGGAACGTGCACCGCAGTGTCGGGTGGTGGCTCGTCGTGGCCGGTGTGCTGAACGCGGCCTGGGTCGTCGCGTTCACGCAGCGGTGGTTCGTGTTCGCTCAGACGATCATCGTTGCACTGCTCGTCGTGCTCTGCCTCGCGCTGGTGCGGCTGGCGAGCCGGCCGGCAACGGGGTGGGCGGATCGGCTCCTCCTGCACACGCCGGTCGGTGTCTACACGGGTTGGGTCACGGTGGCGACCGTGACCGGAGCGGCGACCACCGGTGCGGCGCTCGGTGCCACGTTCTCCTCGACCGTGGCCGTGACCCTCGCGGTGCCGGTCGTGCTCGGTGCGGCGGGGATCGCCGCACTCGCCGCGGTCCGCTTCCGCCCGGCGGCAGGCTTCGTCGCTGCCGTCGTGTGGGGCTTCGTGTGGATCGCGGTCGCGACCCCGTCGTGGGTGGTGGCCGCGGCGGCGGCCGTGGGGGCGCTGTCCGTTCTCCTCGCGGCAGGTTGGTCGTTCCGGCGCGACGTCGACGGGGCAAGGGCGGCGTGGGGTTAGAGCCCCGGCCCGGCCCACACGCCACATGGCGGATTCGTCCCAGGGAATGCGCGGGCGGGAACGTGCCCAGTCCGGACGTCGCGACTGCGGTACCCGATGTAGAGCCGGATGAGGTAACCCAGCGGCATCCAGAAGACGTACGGGCTCGGGCGTGGGGGGTGCCAGGGAAAACGGGGCTGTCAGCGGGGCGCTACACTGAGTGCGTGAGCACCGGCTTCCTGCTCCTTACCAAGCCGTGCTGAGGCGACGTTCTCAGCACGGCGACCCCTCGCGCGCGAGGGGTTTTTTCGTTTCCGGAGCAGCGGGCACGAACCGATTGCACGAACCGACCGAGGTGGGGCGCGAGCATGGTGAGCGACGGGGACGACTTCGACCCGAAGACCATCGACGAGCGGTGGCAGAGGGTCTGGCGCGAGGAGCGGTCGTGGGAGGTGTCCAACACCGCCCCCGCCGAGCGGACCGCCTACCTGCTCGAGATGCTGCCCTACACCAGCGGTGAACCGCACGTCGGTCACCTGAAGAACTACGCGGTGGGCGACGCGGTCGCCCACTTCCTGCGCCGCCGCGGCTACTACGTGCTGCACCCGATGGGCTACGACGCCTTCGGACTGCCCGCGGAGAACCACGCCATCCGCACGGGCAAGCACCCGCGCCTGTCCACCGACGAGTCGATCGCCGCCTTCCGGGAGCAGTTCGAGCGGTGGGGCATCTCCATCGACTGGACCCGGGAGATCGCCACCCACCAGCCGGAGTACTACCGCTGGACACAGTGGATCTTCCTCCAGCTGTTCCGCGCGGGGCTCGCCTACCGTCGTGAGGCCGCGGTGAACTGGTGTCCGAAGGACGCCACGGTGCTGGCGAACGAACAGGTCGTCGGCGGACAGTGCGAGCGGTGCGGCACCCTGGTGGAGCAGCGGCAGCTGGAACAGTGGTTCTTCGGCATCACGGCCTACGCCGACCGCCTGCTCGACGATCTGGACGGGCTGGACTGGCCCTCGCACGTGAAGATGATGCAGCGCAACTGGATCGGCCGGTCCGAAGGGGCCACCGTCCGGTTCGCCACCGACGCCGAGCCGATCGAGGTGTTCACCACTCGGCCGGACACGCTGTTCGGCGCCACGTACCTGGTGCTCGCGCCCGAACATCCGCTGGTCGACGCGCTCGTCGCCGACAGCTGGCCCGCCGACGTCGACAGCCGCTGGACCCAGGGAGCGTCGACTCCCGTCGAAGCCGTCGCCGCCTACCGTGCCGCCGCGGCCCTGAAGACGGAGCTGGACCGCCAGGAGAGCAAGGAGAAGACCGGGGTCTTCACCGGTGCCTACGCCACCAACCCGGTCAACGGCGCCAAGATCCCGGTGTTCGTCGCCGACTACGTGCTGATGGGCTACGGCACCGGCGCGATCATGGCCGTGCCCGCGCAGGACCAGCGCGACTGGGACTTCGCCGCCGAGTTCGGTCTGCCGGTGATCCGCACAGTGCAGCCGGCCGAGGGCTTCGACGGTGAGGCGTACACGGGCGACGGTCCCGCCGTCAACTCGGGTTTCCTCGACGGTCTCGGGGTCGACGAGGCGAAGCGGACGATCATCTCGTGGCTGGAGGAGAACGGTCACGGCGCCCCGACGGTGACCTACAAGCTGCGTGACTGGTTGCTGTCGCGCCAGCGCTACTGGGGTTGCCCGATCCCGATCGTCTACTGTGACTCCTGCGGCGTGGTGCCCGTGCCGGAGGAGTCGCTGCCGGTGGAGCTGCCCGACGTGCGCGACTACGCTCCGAAGGGTTCCTCGCCGCTGGCCACCGCCGAGGAGTGGGTCGCCACCACGTGTCCGGAGTGCTCCGGGCCCGCGCGGCGCGAGACCGACACGATGGACACGTTCGTCGACTCGTCCTGGTACTACCTGCGGTACTGCGACCCGAGGAACACCGAGGCGGCGTGGGACGCGCAGGCGGTCGGCCGTTGGATGCCGATCAACCAGTACATCGGCGGGGTCGAGCACGCGATCCTGCACCTGCTGTACTCGCGTTTCCTGGTGAAGGCCCTGGCCGACCTCGGTCACCTGCCGGTGCAGGAACCGTTCGGTGCACTGTTCACCCAGGGCATGATCACCCGAAACGGCGCGAAGATGTCGAAGTCCAAGGGGAACACGGTGTCCCCTCGGGAGATCATCGACAGGTACGGCGCCGACACCGCCCGCTGCTACGTGCTGTTCATGGGACCGCCCGACCAGGGCGCGGACTGGTCTGACACCGGCGTGGAGGGCGTGTACCGGTTCCTGCGACGGCTGTTCCGCTTCACGGTGCAGGTCGCGGGCACCGACGCGGCGGTCATCGGAGCGTCCCCGGACCCGGACCGCGACCTGGCGTTGCGGCGCAAGATCGCGTGGGCGATCCGGAAGGTCACCGACGACATGTCGGGCAAGTTCGCCTTCAACACCGCGATCGCCGCCCTGATGGAGCTCACCAACGACGTCAGCAAGGCGTTGCAGGACGGCATCGACCGCGAGACGGCGGCGTTCGCGCTGAGCACCACCGCGTCACTGCTGCTGCCGTTCGCTCCTCACATGGCGAGCGAGTGCTACCACCGGCTCACCGGGGAACACGTCTGGAAGCAGCCGTGGCCGGAGCCGGACGAGGAGTTGCTGCGCACCGAGACCGTGGAGCTGGCCTGCCAGATCAACGGCAAGGTCCGGGCCCGGATCACCGTCCCGCAGGACGCCTCCGAGGAGGTCGTCCGCGAGACGGCGCTGGGCCTGGACGAGATCCGGGCGGTGGTGGGCGACCGGTCGGTCAAGCGTGTCGTGGTGGTGCCGGGGCGCCTGGTCAACATCGTCGTTGGCTGATCCTCCCGCCTTCGGGGGCAGTCCAACCGGCTTGCGGCACTGCGGACGACACGCTGGGCACCCCGTGGACTTCCCGGCCTCGCGCTGGCGGAAGACTCGGATGCCGTCTTGTGGAGACGGCCGGAACGACCATGCTTGGTGCGCATGGGAACTCGCGGTTGGCAGCGTGGTGATCGCCTGCTCGACACCTACGACGTGCTGGACGTGGTGCACAGCGGCGGCATGGGACTCGTCCACCGGGTGCGGCACCTGAACTGGCAGATCGATCTCGCGGTGAAGACACCGCGCCCGCAACTGATGGCGACCGCGTCGGGGCGGAGCCGTTTCGAGGCCGAGGCGAACACGTGGGTCGGGCTGGGCCTGCACCCGCACGTCGTGAGTTGCGTCTACGTGCGTCGAATCGACGAGCTCCCGTGCGTGTTCGCGGAGTGGGTCGGGGGCGGCAGCCTCGCGGCCGCGGTTCGGGCCGGCCGGTTCTACGCCGACGACCCCGTGGAGTCGGTGATCACCATTCTCGACATCGCCGTGCAGGCGGCGTGGGGCCTCGCGCACGCCCACGAACACGCCGTCGTCCACCAGGACGTCAAGCCCGCGAACATCATGATCGAGGTCGACGGCACCGCCAAGATCACCGACTTCGGCTTGGCGAAGGCGCGTGTCGCCGCGGGTGAGGACGTCCGGGACCGCCCCGCTGACGCGGTGCTGGCCAGCTACGGCGGGCTGACACCGGCCTACTGCTCCCCGGAACAGGCCGAAGCCGCCGCCGGGAGGCCGCTGCGCCTCACCCCGGCCACCGACGTGTGGTCATGGGGGTTGTGCGTGCTCGAGATGTTCGTCGGTCGCCCACCGTGCCGCTACGGACAGAGCGCGCCCGAGGTGTTCCAGGAGTTCCTCGCCGCCGGGCCGGCCGATTCCCGGCTTCCGCCCATGCCGCCGGGTGTGGTCGAGCTCCTGTGGAGGTGCTTCACACCGTCACCGGAGTCCCGGCCGTCGCGGATCGCCGAGCTCGCCGACGTGGTCGCGGAGGTCTACGCCGAGGTGGCCGGGTCGGCTTACCCGAGAACCCGGCCGAGCGCGGCGAGTCTGCTGGCGGACAACCTGTCGAACCAGGCGCTGTCCCTGCTCGACCTGGGACGGGACGAGGAGGCAGCCGGGCTGTGGCGGCGCGCCGCCGACGTCGACCCCCAGAACCCGCACGTCGTCTACAACTGGGGCCTCCGCGGATGGCGGACGGGAGGGAAGACCGACGAGGAACTGGTGGCCGACCTCGAACGCGCCCGAGCGTTGCGGGGTGATGCCTGGCACCACGACCACCTCCTCGGCTTCGTCCACCTGGAACGAGGCGACGAGGCGGCGGCTCGCGACGCGCTTGCGGACACACCCGACCAGCCGGAAGTCGTGCAGGCGAGGACGGCGCTGGACCACCGGGCGCCCGTGCCGTCGCCGCTCGTGCTCGACGGTTTCCCCGGCGAGCCGAGCGCACTCGCGCTGGACGCGAAGGGCGCCGTGGCGCTCGTGGGCTCGGACGGGGGAGCCGTGGTGGTCTGGTCCGCGACGCACGGAACCCGGCGACTTCCCGGAGGCTTCTCCGCGGTGACGGCGGTCGCCGTCAGCGCGGACGGGCGGCGAGGCCTCGTAGTGCACGCGGACGCCACGGTGGCCGTGTGGGACACGGTGTCCGGCGACCTGCTGCACCAGTTCCGGCTGGAGGTGACGGATGTGGGATCCGCCGCGCTGGACGCCACCGGCCGGACCGCTGCGGTCGCCTCCCGGGAAGGCACCGTCCTCGTCCTGGACCTCCACACTGGCGAATGGTTGCTGGACGTCACCGTCGATCCGGAGCCCAGGGCGGTGGTGCTGGACGACGAGGGAACCACCGTGGTGGTCGCGGCAGGTGGATCGATGGACCACCACCTGTTCACGTGGGACGTGGCCACCGGTCGGCCTGGTCCGTGTCTCGTGCGTCGCCGGAGCGGAGAGCTGACCGGGATCGACCGGATGGTGTTGAGCCGGGACGGAAGCCGCGCGTTGCTGGCCTACTGGCAGGGCCCGCTACGGGTGTGGGACGCGCACACGGGCCACGTCGTGTCCGAAGCTCCCAACACGATCCCGTCCCACGAGCTGCTCTCGCTGAGCCGGGACGGCACCGTCGTCGTCTCGGCGGCCAGGACGCTCCGGATCTGGGAGACCGGCTCCGGACGATGCCTGCGGTCGATCGATGTCGCTCCCGACGAGCTGTGGACCTCCTGTAGGGCCGTTGCCGTCAGCGACGACGCCCACGGCGTCGTCGTGCTGTCGGAGTGGGATCGGCGGATCCGGGTGTTGCGGCTTCCCGCGCGGGACTACCGGGCACCGTGGAGCTACGCTCGCCCGACCGGCATCGACGAACTCAAGCGACGGGAACAGGACTTCCGCGGACTGCTCGACCGAGCCGCCACCCTCCTGGAACGACGGCAGCCCGCGGCAGCGGCCGAAGTCCTGCGACGAGCGCGTTCGGTGCCCGGCTTCGACGAGCACCCCGACTTGCGCCACCTGTCGGCCGTGGTCGGGGAGCACGGCACGAGGACCGATCTGCTCTCGGTCTGGCATCGGTGGAACCTCACCGGCACGTGGCTGTTCACCCCACGGTTCAGCGCGGCCCTCAGCGGCGACGGTGAAATCGCCGTGACCGGCGGTGCGGACGGAAAACTGAGGATATGGGAGCTCGCCATGGGCGAGTGTCTCGGCGTGTTCGGCGAAGCCTGTCCCGGGCATGTCCACACGATCGAGATGACCGAGGACGCCCGGTACGTCGTCACGGCCGACTACGGCGGTGGCGCCTTCCTGTGGGACCTTTCCGAAGGCACCCGCCAGGTGCTGCTCGGTGATGCCAGTCGCGCGCGGTCGCTCGCGACGAACCAGGAGTACGCTGCCGTCGGCCACGAGAGCGGAGCGGTGTGCGTGTGGGAGTTCCGCCGGGCTCGTCATCGCCGGACCGTGCTCGCCCACGACTGTCCTGTGCGTTCGGTGGCCCTGAGCCGCGACGGCCGGCTTCTGGCGACCCAGGGCGCGGAGGACGGGGTGGCGCGGTTGTGGGAACGGGCCACGGGGCGGAAGCTACTCGATCTGCCCGCCGCGTACCCGCCGGGCATTCTGCGGTTCGGTGCCGAAGGCCGCATGCTCTTCGTGTCCGGAGAAGCGGGTCTGACCGCGTGGAACCCCCGTACCGGCCGCGAAGTGTTCTCCGTGGAGTCGTGGCGGTACGACACCTTCGCGGTGAGCGCGGACGGTACTACGGCCGCCACCTGTGGGGCACTTCGTGAGCTGGTGGTCTGGGACACGGCCACCGGTCGGACACTGCGGAGACTCCCCGTCGGGGAACGGACGTTCGTGCTGGGTGACACGGAGACCACGCTGGCCTCCACGGGAGACGCCATCGCCCTCAACAGCAACGGCCGGTACGTCGTCGCGGCGGTCAGGGAGACGATCGAGGTGTGGAACGTGCGGACGGGGCAGCGCGTGCACGTACTCGAAGGACACCTCGACGACGTGGCCTGGCTGCGCTTCACCGAGGACGACCGACGCCTGTTGTCCGCCGACCTCGGGAGGGTCCTGCGGCTCTGGGAACTCGACTGGGACTACGAGTTCGAGGCGGACGCATGACCGTGACGGTGTCCGTGCACGATCACGACGCCACGCACGAGTACCACTACCCGGAACCCGCACGCTGCCTGGTGGGGCGGGGCGAGGACTGTGACATCCGTGTTCCGCACCGCCGGGTGTCCCGGCGGCACTGCCTGCTGGAGATCGACCCGCCCATGGTGTGGTTGCGGGACCTCGGCAGCAGGAACGGGACGTTCGTGGGAGGTCGGCGGGTGGACCCGCTGGCGGACCGGCTGCTCGGTGACGGGGACGAGTTGTCCCTCGGTGGTGTCCGAGGCCTCGTCGTGCGGCTGACGATCCCGCGTCCGTTCCGGGCGCCGCTGCCCGAGACGTTCGCCGGGTACGACCTGGTCCGAGAGCTCGGACGAGGGGCACAGGGCATCGTGCACCTCGCCCGGCATCGCGGCACGGGAGAATGCGTGGCCGTCAAGCGCATGCCGACGCATCCGGCCGCGGACGACTCCACCCGGTTCGCTTTCCTGCGGGAGTACGAGACTCTTCGAGCACTGCGACATCCTCACGTCGTCGCGTTCCACAGTGGCGTGCTCGCCGACGACGAGTTCTGCTTCGCCTGCGAGTACTGCCGTGGCGGCAGTCTCGACCGGTGGGTCGCCCGCCGGGGAGGCCGGTTGCCAGTCGGCAACGCGCTGTCGATCACACTGCAGGTGCTCGACGCGCTCGCGTACGCGCACGACGCACCGGTGCCCGCTCTCGGTGAGCGCGGTGTCTCGTCGGCTCGGGGAGTGGTGCACCGCGACGTCAAGCCCCACAACATCCTGCTGTCCGATCAGGACGGTGGGGTGGCGAAACTGGGCGACTTCGGCCTCGCCAAGGCGTTCGAGTACGCCGGGCTCTCGGGCCACACGCGAACCGGTGCGTTCGGCGGGAGCGTTCCGTTCACGCCGCGCACCCAGCTCCTCGGGTACCGGGACGCCGGTCCGGAGGTGGACGTGTGGGCGGCCGCCGCGTGCCTGTACTGGATGCTCACGGGTGCCACGCCCCGCGATTTCCCGGCCGGGTCCGACCCGGTGGCTATCGGACTGCGCGCGCCCGTGGTGCCGGTGCGCCGACGACTGCCGTCGCTCGACACCCGGCTCGCCGACGTGCTCGACGAGGCACTCGTCGACCGGCCCGCTCACCGGATCACCAACGCCGAGGAGTTCGCGTCCGCCCTTCGCGCGATGTGACCGTCAGTGGGGGTCCTGTACTCGCGCGGACCCTAGCCACGTGGTGAAACCGTGCCGACCCAGGGGATCGATCGTCTGGCCGGTGTACGCGACCGTGCGGACGGCGTCGTCGTGGGCTTTCCGCTGCCCGCGGCTGCACCGGCGCCGGTCGAGCTGAATCGTCGGGATGACGGGCAGGATGAGGTCCGCCCACTCGTCGGGCACACTCGCGACCTTCGAGTCGTAGTCGGGGTCCTCGGGAAAGCCCAACCGCAGCGACAGGGGCGGTTCCTTCCCCGTACGCATCCGTGTGGCGTCGAGCGTCCGCACCACGAACTCGAGCGCCAGGCGGATGTCGCCACCCGGTCCGGCGTTGTGGGGCGCGGGCTGGGGGATCGGTGGTGCGTCCTCGGGCACGACGAACCGGATCGACACCTTGCTGTGCGGGAGCACCATCAGCAGGCGGGGCCATCGTCCCCCGCCTTCGATCGTGAACTCGGGCCGCTCCGGCTTGACCGACCACCGCAGAGCGGCGAACCGAATGGTCGAGACCACCTCCGACGGCAGGTTCTCCGGCGTGTAGGGGCCGCGACTACGGGTGCGTAGTGCGTCCTCACCCATCACGCCCAGGACGTACGCGCCGTTGCTGTCGGCTTCGAGGACTGAGGGGAAGAGCGTCAGGTCGAGGATCGCGTCGCACGTGGCCTCGAGTATCGAGGCCAGCGGCCTTGTCCGCACGAGTACCTCCGGTGTCAGTCGACCAACGCGACGTAGAGCGGGCTTCCCAACAGGACCCGCATGTCGTCGCGGCCGTCGAGCTCCGGATACGGGCTCGGGCCGTGGAGCAGACGNNTTGGCGACGAACTCGACGTTCTGGGCGGGACCCCGCAGGCGGCTGTGGGCGCGGTGCACGGTGGACAAGGCGGCTCGGTCGTCGTCCTGTCCCTGTTCGTCGCCTTCCGGGTCGTGCAACACGTGCAGCAGTGCCGGCAACCAGGAGGGCGACAGGAACTCGGACGGTGCCGCCTGCTGTGTTCCGAGCACGTGTCCGGCGGCGCCGCCCAGACCGACGAGCGTGCGGCCGTCCCGGCCCCCGAAGTACACGGTCGCGGAGCCGGCCGGTTCGCCCACCAGTCCCCACTGCATGGGCAGCAGGCCCCAGAAGAACTGGCCGGGCTCGTCGACGGTACCGACGTCACCGTGCTCGTGCAGATGCCGAACAACCCGTTCCAGCCGGGCGATCCGGTCGGGCCCGGCCGCCTCGACGGTGCGCTTGGCACCGGCAACGGACATTCCGAGGCTGATCTCCGAGGTGCGTTTGCGGGCGAACCCCGGTTCGATCTGCGCGAGCAGCATGTCCACCTTGCTGTCGCTGATGTAGAGGTAGTAACGGAACGACACCGGCCCTCCTCGCCCCAGCTGTCCGGTGGCCACTGCGTTCGTCAAGTCATATCGGATGCACCCGCACCGTGCAACGGTGGCCGAGCTGACCCGTCTCCTCGACCGGGATCACGGAATCCCCGAACATGTGCCGACGCGGCTCGTCCATGTCGTAGCCGGCCCGGAACTCCAGGTCGACGGAGTCCGGAGGGAACCCGGCCACGCTCAGGTCGTCCAGGTAGCCGGTGGTTTCGCCGACACCGTTGGTGCGCGCGACCAGCTGCCCGGCGGCGTCGTGCTGGTAGGTGATCGCTCGGCCGTTGAAGTCCGTTTCCCGGACCAGGTTCCCCGCAGCGTCGTAGTCGTAGCGTCACACCGCGCCGAGTTCGTTGGTGACGCTGACCAAGCGGCGTTCGGTGTCATAACCGAACTCCAGGCGCGTGCCGTCCGGTCGGACTTCCGCCGACGGCAGGTCGAAATGTGTCACCTCGGTGTGGGTTTCCTGCCCCAGGGGTCGACGTGAACTCGAACATTGCCCTCGCCGTCGTACAGCCAGCGCTCGGTCGCGCCGTTCGGCAAGGTCCGCCATGCGGGCTTGCCGTCCACGGTCCAGCCGAAACGCACGACGGTGCCCAGCGGATCGACCATCTCGCCCGCACCCACCTTCCAGCAGAGCGTTCGGCATCGACCATCGCAGCGTTGTCGGTCGTATCGACCGTGGGTATCGGTGTCGGCTATCCGATGACCAGTCTGATCGACCAACTCGTAGGGCTGCGCGCCGCCTACGGGGTTGGATTCCTGCTGTCCGCTGGCGCGCTGGCCATCGCGTGGCGCGCGTTGCCCGCCGAAGCGCCTGGAGTACGGCCCCGGATCGACATAACCGGCGCGTTACTCCTCGCAGGAGGGACGCTCGCGCTTCTGTTGGTCATCGCGGAGCCCGCAGTCTGGGCGACTCCGTGGCTGGGCGGCGGCATCCTCGTCGGTTCCGCCGCGATCCTCGTCGTATGGGCGGTCTTCGAACTCCGTGCCGCCTCGCCACTGGTGAACCTGCGGCTGCTCGGCCAAGGGCCGGCCCCGCGCGCGAACATGGCGATGCTCATCGCCGGGAAGACCTCGCCGCGTCTGATCAACCACCTCACCGAACGGTGGGCATATGCGCTTTCCGTCGCCGTCGCCGTCGCCATCGGTGCCGGGCTGCTGTTCGCCGCCGCCACCCCGACCGGAACCATCCTTCCCACACAAGGCGGCCACATCACCGCCGCGCTCTGGGTGCTACCCCCGCTCGCAGCCAGCGCGGTGATCGTGACACTGCAACGGCCGGCACGGCGTTCGAAGCCCTGACCAGCAAGGTCGAGGACGTCGTTTCACTGCTGAGCCATGGGCGTCGTGCGAGTGCGGTTCTCGAGGGAGAAACACAAGATCGGCCCCTGACTGAGTTGTGCGTGGTGAGGTGCTGTTTCGTGCGACCCGACTCACCGGGCTCCGGCGGGGAGAGCAACTGGCTGCCCATGCCGCGACAGGGAATCCGGTTCGTGGCCCTGCGCATGTATCCCCGCACCAGGAAGCCACCGACACGCGCTGGTAGTGCTCACCGATCAGGTGCACGCGGTAGCGGACGTCCGTCGGGCCGCCGACGTCGGCGCCGTAGCCGTTCGTCCTATTGGGTTACTTTCGGCTGAACTACTTTCTGTCAGATAGACAAAAAACTAATCTCGGGCCCCATGTCCGAGAATCGGTGGGCGCCGCCGCCCGTCCTGCTGGCTGTGGACCTGGTCATCCTGACCCTGCGCGACTCGCGCCTCCATGTCCTGCTCGTCGAGCGGGGCGTCGAGCCGTACCGTGGTGCGCTGGCGCTCCCCGGCGGTTTCCTCAACAATCCCGGTGAGGGACTCGAACAGGCCGCGCACAGGGAACTCTCCGAGGAAGCCGGCTTGGACGCCGCCCGACTGCATCTCGAACAGATCGGTGCCTATGGCGATCCCGACCGGGATCCGCGTGGCCGCATCGTGTCCGTGGCCTACCTGGCGATCGCGCCGGGACTGCCCGAACCGGCACCGGGTACCGACGCTGCCGACGCACACTGGGTTCCTGTCGAGGAGGCGTTGCACCGCGGGCTCACCTTGGCCTTCGACCACGTCGACATCCTCGCCGACGGAGTCGAGCGTGCCAGGGTGAAGCTCGAACACACTGCTCTTGCCACGGCCTTCTGCGAGACGCCGTTCACGATCGCCGAGCTGCAACGGGTTTACGAGGCGGTGTGGGGCGTCCGGCTCGACCCGAGGAACTTCTACCGCAAGGTTCAGGGAGTTCCGGGGTTCATCGTCGCCACGGGCTCGTCACGGCGCACGGCGAGAGGGCGACCCGCACGGCTGTTCCGCGCAGGTTCGCGCACGTTATTGAATCCGCCGATCGTACGTCCGGGTCGGCTGGAAACCGGGGAGGACAGTTGACGAACGACAGCGTGGTGGTGATCCTCACCGCCTTGGACCTGGAATACGAGGCCGTCCGACGGAGGATGGCCGAGCCGAGGGTGCACCGCCATGCGACGGGCACCCGCTTCGAGATCGGCACGTTGCGAGGCACGACGTGCCGCATCGCGTTGGGCTTGGTGGGCAAGGGAAACCATGCCTCCGCTGTGCTCGCCGAGCGGGCGATAGTCGAATTCTCGCCGACCGCGCTCCTCTTCGTCGGAGTGGCCGGTGGTCTGTGGCCGAGCACGGCTCTGGGGGATGTCGTGGTGGCCACCCACGTTTATGCCTACCACGGGGGTACGAGCGAGGACGACGGCCTCAAGGCCCGGCCTCGGGTGTGGGAGATGCCGCATGGCGTGAGCCAGCTCGCCCACCATCTCGCCAGGATCGGGGACTGGCGTCGTGACCTCGCGCAGGGAAGTGATCCGAATATCCACTTCGGAGCTATCGCGGCAGGCGAGGTCGTTCACGACTCACGGATTTCGTACGAGGCCCAATGGATTCGCCGACACTACAACGACGCGCTCGCCATCGAGATGGAGGCTGCGGGGGTGGCGCAGGCGGCTCACCTGAACGGCTCACCGGTCGCCGTGGTGAGAGGCATCAGCGACCGTGCCGACGGCAGCAAGACCACCACGGACAGCGCGCAGTGGCAACCGCGTGCCGCCGACAACGCGGCGGCCTTCGCCGCCCGGCTCGCTCAGGAACTGATTTCGGAAGAAGCGGAGATGCCGAGAATGGAGGCACGTAGCGCGATGAACGGCGGAGGCACGACCAACAACAACGCGATCGGTTCGGTGGGAATCCAGGCCGGACACGTCACCAACAGCACCGTGGTGATGGGCGTCGGTGCCGGCGCCTCGGCGGAGGGCCGTCCAGCGGCCCAGTTGGCCAGTCTCCGCCGCTTGATCGAGCAGGAGCGGGCGAACGGGAGTCTCGACGAGGCCACCTACGAGGCGGCCCAAGCGGAACTGGACCTCGCGGGCGAGGCGCTGGAAGAGGACACTCCCGAAGGCAAGAGCACCTTCGTGCTCGCACTCAAGCGGCTGCGCGGCCTGATCGGTGATGTGGCGGAACTGGCGGCGAAGGTCGCCGCCGTGATCGCAGCCGTCCGGGGTGTGTGATGGCGGACCAGGAGCCGACGGTGTCCAACACGGCCGCGGACAACTCGGCGGTCGGCATCCAAGCGCAACAGGTACACAACTCCACGGTGTACATGTACGTCCCGGATATGTCCGCCGAGCAGAAGTTCCAGAAAGGAGTCAACGCGCTGAAAGGTGGCCTGCCCGGTCGGGCTCTTGACTTCATCAAGGACGCGATCGCCGATGGGCACGACAACGCGCAGGTCCGTTTCCACTGGCTCCTGGCGATGCTCAGCAAACGCTCCTTCCGGGAACTCGGCCGTGGCGAGAGGGAAGAACTACGAGCTGCCCAGGACTCGCTGGGGGAGTATTCCGACGACGGTTGGAAGCAGGGTGCCGAAACCATTTGCGCGCTGCTGAGTCGCATGGACGACGTGGAAGCCGATCCGGAACCCGAACTCAAGGCTCTCCGCGAACTACCGTCACCGCAAAGAGCGTTGATCGGCGACCATCTCGGCATGTTGCTGGACGGGACCGTCAAGGACGCGCTGTGGGCTGACATGCGCGACGCGGCGAAACACGTGCAGCAGGACAACGACCGCCAGGACAAGGTGTGGGCTTTCTTCGAGCCGGAACCCGCGGAACCTCTGGTACGTGATCCCGAGCCGCGCTTCGTAACCGTGCGCGAGAAGATCACCATCGGTGTCTCGGCCACAGCCTTCCTGGTAGCACTCGGTTACCTGTGGTCGGCTGTGCTGTCCAGCGGATCGCCGCTGGTGATTCTCGCGTTTCCGTTGACCGGAGCCGCACTGTATGTCGGCCTGCGTAATGCCGTGGAATGGTGGTTCCGGGCACAGCGCCTGCGTGTCAGGGAGCGCGAGTTGACTGGGATTCCGCGAGTAGCGCGGCCGTTGGAGGGCGCTTTCTCCAAGGGAGTCGACAGACAGTTCGAGCACTACTTCCACAAGTATGCGCCCGAGGCTGGTCGGGACCGGGCAGCCTGGTTGGGCGACACCGTGGGTGTGCGGAGGGCACTTCGGGACGAGATCATCGAGTTGTACCGGGGCAGGGTCAAGCTGAGTGAAGTCACATGGCTGATTCGGTACCTCGTACTCGACGTCCGCAAGCGCTGGCGCGACGGAACGCTGCTGGACCACCGGGAGCGCTACCGTACTTCGATCTCCACGCAGGTCTGGAGTTGCGGTGGAGTACTGGCCGTGGTCGCCGGTGTGGTTACGGTCGTCGAGGCCGCGGTGAGTGCCCGGCCGGTGATGGCCGTGTTGTCCTCCGCCATGGCGCTGGTCGCCGGTTGGCTCGCGGCGCACCGGTTGCTGGGGATCAGGCTGGCACGGCTGCGGTTCGCCGACGACAGCGCGGAAGGCAAGCGGGAGCTCGACAAACGGCGGGAATGGCACAGGAGATGGACCGACAAGGTGCACGAGGCGAGGCCGACGGACGAGGAGATGGAACGTTGGCTCAACGCGGACAAGACGGTGTTCCTCGACGAGGCGCTGCGTGAGTACCAACTCGCCTGGCGCGACATCATCGCCTACACGTTCCTGCAGTCACCGGCGAGATTCTACAGGCGTGCGAGGGTCTCCTACGGTCCCTGGCGCTATTCGCGCTACAAGATCCGGTTGTTCCTGATAACCGTCGAAGGCGTTCGCGAAGTGAGCGCTGAACTCGATTTCAAAAAAGCCGAGTTCAAGGACCACGAACGCACCAACTACCGCTTCGATGCGGTCGCCTCGGTGCACGTGATCACCCGGAGCGGCCTCCCGCACACCCTGGAGCTGACGCTGGTCAACGGAGACCCCAGGAAGATGCGGGTCGTGGACGAGGAGTCGGCATTGCTCGAACCGGAGGACAAGGTGCAGGAGAGGCCCGAGGACATGACCGAGCTGACCCTCGAATCGTTCGGCTTCGGCAACACCCTCCACGTACTCGAAGGTATCGCCGCCGAAGGCAAGCAGTGGATCCACCGGGCTGAGTGACCGTCAGCGGTGATCACTGAGCGGAGATCTGAAGCACCGCCTCGCGCACCAGAGACGCAGGAGAGCGGGCCCGGAACCGGAGAGCGCAAACCGGGCCGAAGGCGTTGGCTCAGGCTTGGGCGAGGTGGGGCGGGAACCCGCCGGTGGCGATCGGTCCCCAGCGGTCGATCTCGATGCGGATCAGCGACTTGTTCTGCCGGGCCATCGCCTCACGATACTCGTCCCAGTCGGGATGCTCACCGGAGATACAGCGGAAGTACTCGACGAGGCCCTCCAGCGCCTCGGGCATGTCCAGTACCTGGGCGTGCCCGTCGACCTGTACGTACGGTCCGTCCCAGTCGTCGGAGAGGACGCAGATCGACACCCTTGGCTCCCGACGGGCGTTGTGGGTCTTGGCCCGCTGTGGATAGGTGGACACGACGATCCGGTCCTGGGAGTCGACACCGCAGGTCACCGGCGACAACTGCGGAAAGCCGTTCGAGCGGGCGGTGACCAGCACACCCCGGTGCCGGAGGCGCAGGAACTGCAGCAGCGTGTCACGGTCGACGTGTTCGGCGGTGGCGATGCGCGGCATGACGGGATTCCTGTTCGGGTCGTGGCCTTCCGTTGGCCGACTCTACCCGGGCGTTGGTCAAGGGGTGTCCGGCCTCTACGCGGTGTTCGGGCCGCCGAACCCGACGACTGGGATCAGCTCTTCAGGGCACACTCCGTGCCGGGCGCGTCGGACACCAGATCGTCGATCCACTGGTAGCCCGCGAGGTTCCAACTGCCGCACGGGTCCACCTCGTGTGTGTCACCAGCACCGGCTGCCGCGTGAAGGCTGCGACGAACCGCTGACGCTTCGACGGTTGCCGTCGTGCTCCTACCGCTGTTCGACGGGGGACGCCGTCGCGTAGACGTCCAGGAGTCGTCGTTGCGCGTCGGCGAGAGCCACCCGCACGGCTCCCAACGCGACGGCGTCG
>JACYYJ010076628.1_pt1 | contig 19837 bp, 20 predicted proteins | sample 8236861 | NCBI WGS metagenome assembly JACYYJ01 (sample SAMN14103086, study PRJNA606662) | landfill metagenome | isolation source: landfill solid waste | place: India:New Delhi, Okhla landfill site | collected 2017-11-05
CGACATCAAGTACTTCGGCTATATCACCAATCACCAGGGTATCACGTCGACCTAGAATTTCAGATGGTAAATGACTATTAGATCCCTTACCAAACTCGATCGTCACATCAAAATCATCATAACGTAGAATAGCGATACCGCGGCCATCAGCACCATTACGTAATGGTGTCGCAAAATAATGACTTTGTTTTGGTGCACCAAATAGTTTAATAGCAGCATAGATTGGGTACACACCTAAGTCTGTCAAAGCCCCCGCACTAAAGCGACGACTTAGTACATTGGGTTCGTTACCCGCTAGATAGTCATCAAAACGAGATGAATACTTTTCATAAACAAAAGTTGCCCCAGCAATTTTTTCCATTTGGGCCACTTGCTGTTCAATAACTTTAAAATTAGCCTGCTGGATATGACGGGCTGCCTCAAATAAACGTACATTGGGATGATCATGTAGTAGATCTAAAATTGCAGCATACTCCGTTGGGTTAGAAAAAGCGGTTTTTTCCACAATCACATGAATATCATGGTTTATTGCTGCTTTAACCTGTTCAAAGTGCACACTATTAGGTGATGCAATGTAAACAACATTGATACCACTATTATAGAAAGCTTCTAAATCAGTATAAACATCATCAACATTAAATGGTTGAGCAAATTGCTTACCAGTATCTTCATGACGTGAATATACTGCCTTTAGCACATATTGACCTGATTCGTGAGCCGCTTGTACGAATTGCTTTGTAATCCAATTGGTGCCAATGATTCCAAGTTTGTATGCCATAATTAGTCTCCCTTGTGTACTACTTATACGTTTAGTTAGTATTAATTATATCATCATCAACAATAAAATTAGCTATATCTCAGATGATAAATTATTCTAAAATAAATTTGGTACACGTTTATGCTGTAAAATGTCCGACTGACAATTGATACATTTTAAGCATAAAACAGGCTGTGACATTCTTTTGCCTCAGCCTGCTCTTCATTCATGCTTTTAAATAATAATTAATCACGCTCAAGTACAGTTACTGACTCGATATGCGTTGTTTGTGGGAATTGGTCAACTGGTTGCACATCCCCTTTGATTGTGTAGCCATTTTCTTCGAATTGCACAATATCACGTACTAATGTTGCTGGATTACAACTAATGTACACAATTTTCTTTGGTGCCATCGTCGAAGCTGCATCAATTAACTCAGGCGTCAATCCCTTACGTGGCGGATCCACAAAGATAACATCTGGTTGTAGACCATCTTGTTGCCATGCAACCATCTTTTCTTCGGCCTTACCTAATTCAAATTTAACATTATGAACATTGTTTAAATCTGCATTACGCTTAGCATCATCAATAGCTGCTGGTACAACTTCCACACCAAGTACTGACTTTACCTTATCAGCAATCGTTAATGAAATCGTTCCAATACCTGAGTAAGCATCAATAACGGTTTCATTACCTGTTAACTCAGCTTTATCAGCTGCTAACTTATAAAGTACTTCGGTTGTTTGTGGATTAACTTGATAGAATGAATTTGGTCCAATCGCAAAAGTCTTATCAAACAAAGTATCCTTAATCACTTTGTTTCCCCACAATACATGGTTAACATCACCTAAAATAACATTGGTCTTATCTTGGTTTATATTTTGAATAATTGAAGTCACTTCTGGTAGTGCTTCTTTAATTTGTGGAATGATAATATTTGCACCAGGAATACGCTTTGAACGTGTCACTAGCACAACCATCATCTCGTGTGAATAATAACCACGACGAACCATAATATTACGAATAACACCCTTATGATGAACTTCATCATAAGCTGCAATATGGAACTTTCGTAAAATATCACGAATAATAACAATGGCTTTGTCAATTTCGGGATCTTGAATATAAAAATCCTCGATTGGCATCAACCGATGTGAACCACGGCGGAAGAATCCAGTCGTTAATTGTCCCTTAATTTCACGAGCTGGAATTTGTGCTTTGTTACGGTAACCCGTTGGATTTTCCATACCAATAGTAGGTGCCACATTAACATCAACATGTTGCTTATTGAATAATTCGGCAATCTGTTGTTGCTTGAACTTCAATTGTGCATCATATTTTAAGTGTGCTAATGGTGCAATACCAGTTGTTAAAGCAGCTGTATTTACCATATGATTACGGTTTGGTGATGACTCAATCGTCTTTACCACCCGTCCAAAGGCGTAATTACTAGTAACCTTTGTAATACCTACGCGAATCTTTTCGCCAGGCACCGCATTCGTCACGAATACCGGAAAATCATCAACTTTAACAACACCATTTCCTTGGTAAGTTAAATCAATTACTTCAGCATCAAATTCTTGATTCTTAACCACAGGGGCTTTCTTTTTCATCATTTTCTCCTTCTTTTGGCCTTTTCGACGACCAACAATCATTCAATTGTATCACAGGGAATCCAAAAGCCAAAAGAAAAAAGCATAAACGTACGGCAAAAGACTGATTTTCCCATGTAACATCACTTACACTGACTTCAAAATGTCTTTTGTCATATTATCATTTATGCTTAAAATATATTAATCATCACATTTTTTGTAATGCCGAAATTCTTTCAGACATTGGTGGATGTGTTGAAAATAGATTGGTTAATTTTTTTGTTTGTAATGGGTTCGAAATATACAATGCGGCACTTTCTGGTGAAACATTTTCATCTGACATTGGTTCACTATTCGAAATTTTATTCAATGCATTGATCATTCCCTGCGGATTACGCGTCAATTCCACTGCACCAGCATCTGCCAAGAACTCTCGATTTCGCGAAATCGCCAACTGGACTAGCGTTGCCGCAACTGGAGCCAATACAAGCACGGCAATCGAAGCAATTAATGCAATAACATTACCTTCTTTATTATCACGATTACGACTACCACCAAAGTACCAAAAATGAGTCCCGAAGTTAGCCAACATGGCTATTGCAGATGTCAAAGCAACGGCAATTGTTTGAAGTCGAATATCATAGTTACGAACGTGTGTCATTTCGTGCGCCATGACACCTTCTAATTCCTCACGCGTTAATACTGACATAATTCCTGAAGTTGCGGCGACCGCTGCGTGTTCAGGATCATTCCCTGTTGCAAAAGCATTAGGGCTAGGATCATCAATAATAAACACACGTGGCATTGGCACATTTGCGACTAACGCCATGTCTTCCACGATATGCCATAAGTCAGGCGCTTGATCCGCACTCGTGATTTCCTGGGCATGATTCATTCCCATCACCACATCTGTTGACTGACCAAACATATAGACAGCGTAAACAATTCCTGTTACGACCGCTATGATCACACCAGGTACCCATTCACCAAGCATGTAATACCCTAGCGCTGCACCAACGATTCCCATGAACAAAAAGAAACCAACAAACAACACAATTGTCTTGCGTTTATTTTTTGCAATTTGTTCAAATAACATGGTCGATTACCTCTTAAAGGCCACGTTCATCAAATGAGACGCTGACCATTTCTCGTTCTTCTGCTGGTGTTTCCAAGAATTCACTAGGTTTGAAGCTATGAATCTTAGCAACAAAGTTTGTTGGGAACGACTGCAATTTTGTATTGTATGTGGCAGTTGTGGTATTAAATAACTGACGTGAATAAGCAATTTTATTTTCTGTATTCGTCAATTCTTCCATCAACTTATTATATTGATTTGATGCTTTCAAATCAGGATACGATTCAGCAACTGCAAAAACTGACTTCAAAGAGTTAGTCAGTTGGTCTGAGAGTGCCATTGTTTTCTGATGGTCATCAGTTGGTGTTTGTGTTAATGCATTACGCAGACTGACAACTTTCTCAAAAGTTCCTTGCTCGAATTTAGCCGATCCCTTGACCGTCTCTACCAAATTTGGAATCAAATCATTTCGTCGCTTTAACTGTACGTCAATCTGACTCCATGATTCTTGTGTACGCATACGTGCCTGTACAAGACCGTTATAAATCCCTACCCATAATAAGGCCAAGACAACCACAATACCGACAATAATCCATCCAATCATCATTTTCTCCAATCNNCAAAAATATCCATCGCCTATTATTTATTTTTTTATCAAACACATGTGGCACAATAAACCTTTAATAACAAAAAAGTTGGGACAAAAGAAAATGTTCCAACCTCTTATACTTAGAATGTATTAATCAACATAATCAGTAATTGATTGCTGAATAGCTGTTAATTTATCATCAGCCGCTTGTTGTGTCACACCCTTAGTACCAACATATAACTTGATTTTTGGCTCCGTACCAGAAGGACGCACAGCTACCCATGAACCATCGGCCAACCAATACTTCAGTACATTTGCCTTTGGTAACGTCATTGGCGTTGTCACACCCGTTTGCGTGTCAGTCTCTGTTTGTAACGTAAAGTCAGCAAACTTTGTGACCGCAATATCACCAAATGAAGTGGGTTGCTCAGCACGGAACTTCGCCATTAATGCTGCAATCTTCTCCGCACCATCGATGCCCTTAAATGTTAGTGATTGTGTATTTTCAACAAAGTAACCATATGTCTTGAACAAGTCTTGCAAACCGTCATACAGTGTCTTACCTAATGACTTGTAGTAAGCTGCTACTTCCGCTAACAAAACAGTTGCTTGAACAGAATCTTTATCACGAGCAAATGGTTTAACAAGATAACCATATGATTCTTCAAAACCAAACAAGAAAGTGTGCTCATGCGTTGATTCATAGTTTTGAATCTGCTCAGCAATATACTTGAAGCCAGTTAATACATTAATGGTTTCAATATCAAAGCTCTTTGCAATATCTGCCGCAAACTCTGATGACACAATTGATTTAACAAGCACACCATTCGCTGGTAACGTACCAGCTGTTTGCTTAGCAGTTAATAAGTAGTGTAGCAAAATAGCCCCAATTTGATTACCTGTTAATAATTGATATTCACCTGATGGTAGTCGGACAGCCGTTCCCATCCGATCAGCATCTGGATCAACACCTATCACCACATCAGCACCTTGTTGCTTAGCCAAATCAATCCCCATGGCTAATGCAGCTGGATCTTCAGGATTTGGTAGCGTGACTGTTGGAAAATCACCATCTGGTTGTGCTTGTTCCGGCACGATCGTCACATTCTTAAAGCCAGCATTAGCTAATGCCTGACCGGCAATCAAAGCTCCCGTTCCATGAAGTGGTGAATAGACTAACTTCATATCACGGCCTTCTTTATTGACCAATTCTTGATCAACCGTAACCGACTTGATTTCAGACAAATAGTCATCATCAACATCCTTGCCAATAGTTACAAACAAACCGGCTGATTCTAGTTCCTTTTGTGGCTTTACTGGTACCGTAAACATGTCGGCTTCACGAATTGATGCTGTAATAATATCCGATTCCTTTGGTGGCATCTGGCCACCATCTTCACCATAAATTTTATAACCATTGTATTCTTTTGGATTGTGCGAAGCTGTAATCATAATACCCGCATAGGCATTAAAATGACGCACAGTAAAAGATAATTCTGGTGTTGGGCGTAGTGATTCAAAGACGTAGGCCTTAATCCCATGGGCACCCAAAACTTTGGCTGCTTCAAAAGCAAATTCTTGTGAGAAATGACGTGAATCATATGAAATCGCAACGCCGCGCTTTTTCACATCTTCAGATAATGAATCCATCAAACGAGCTAACCCCTCTGTAGCTTGTCGGACGGTGTAAATGTTCATACGATTGATTCCTGCACCTAACAGGCCTCGCATACCAGCAGTTCCAAATGACAATGGTTGGTAAAAAGCATCTTCTGCTTGTTGTTCATCTATTGCCAACGCATCCATGTCATTTTTTAAATATTCTGGTAAATCATTGTGTTTTGTCCATACTTGAAAATTATCTTGCCAAGTCATTTCTGTCATTCTCCTTTGTTATTGTGTTCCCCAATATAACTAATCTCATTGTACCATAGGATTATAGTGTTATTTAGTCTAACATGATGGCTTTGTATTAGAAATTAATGTCGGTTGATTGCCGCCAATAATAACCTCATCGACTGTATTCAAAAACAACCCATGTTCAACGACCCCAATCGTTTGTTCCAAAAAATATGCTAAACTTTTAGGATGCGTAATGCGATTTAAGTGCAAATCAATAATATAATTACCTGTATCAGTGGTTACCCGTTCACCTGTCATCGTCCGTCGAAAGGTTGGCTGCATATCTGCTGCCAAAAATCTTTGTAACAACTGATGACTACCATAAGGCACCACTTCAACAGGTAATGGAAACTGGCCAATCACATCATGATATTTTGATTCATCAATAATCCAAATGTTTTTGTCCGAATTCAGAGCAACAATTTTTTCAAACAGCAGAGCTGCGCCCCCACCCTTAATGCCGTTTAATTGGCAGTCAACTTCATCAGCCCCATCAATCGTTAAATCAATTTTGGNNTGAAGCTAATTTGATTCCCCATGACTTAGCTAATGAAGATGTTTTGTTAGATGTTGTAACACCAATAATATCCAACCCTTCACTATTAATTCTGGCTGCCAATGCTTCAATAAAAAAACGTACAGTGGAACCAGTCCCTAGACCAACAATCATACCGTCTTTAATCAGCGTCGCCGCAAATTCTCCGGCTTGTTGCTTTTGCGCCATTTGCCTATCAGTCACTGCATAGTCCTCCTCATCCCCCTAATATTAAGTATATTTTACCGAGAAAAGCTAAAAAAAGATAGAAAAAGGCCGGTGATGGCAGAGGTCAACATAACACGTCAATATAAATTACAAAAAAAAGAGGCTGGAAAAAATTTCCTAACCTCGTTTTATAATTAAAATTTACGGAAACGTGCCCGTCGTTGGGCAATCAAATCATTTGTTGGCATATTAGCCAATGTCTTAATTTCCTCAGATAATTTTGCACGAATCAGTGAAAAGACACGTGAATGTGAACGGCTTTCAGGTACAATGTACTCGATAACATGATTATCTAGCAAATCATTGGGCGTTAGACCCATCACCGCAGCCGCTTCATCACGACGTTTTGCATCCTTCCAAAGAATAGATGCAAATCCTTCAGGCGAAAGAACTGAATAAGTCGAATTTTGGAACATCCACACTTGATCAGCCGTTGCCAAGGCAAGGGCACCACCAGAACCACCTTCACCATAAACAATGGCAATCATTGGCACTGGTAATTTCAAACTCTCCAAAATACTTTGTGCAATCGCTTCACCTTGCCCCTGGTCTTCGGCAGTTTTTCCTGGAAAAGCTCCCGGTGTATTAATGAAAGTAATAATTGGTCGACCAAACTTAGCCGCCTGTTTCATTAAACGGATTGCCTTACGATAACCATAAGGTTCAGGTGAACCATTACGCTTGGCCAACTTATCATTGATATCCGAACCCTTGTCAATCACAATCACCGTCACTGGTTTACCGTTAAGGTTTGCCAGACCGCCGATGACACTTTTGTCATCACCAGCATAACGATCACCATGCAACTCAAAGAAATCAGTAAAGATGCCTGAAATAATTTCACGGGCCATAAATCGGTCCTCACGTGCACGCTTAACAATTTGGACGGGTGTTAATTCACGTCTAAATAAACTCACCATGATTAACGACCTCCTTGTGGTTGATGGAATTTAACGAGTTGTGCCAAGACTGTTGGCAGTTCTTTACGTTGTACAACCGCATCAATGAAACCATTTTCCAACACTGTTTCAGCACGCTGAAAATCCTTAGGTACTTTTTCATGAATGGTTTGCTCAATCACACGCTTACCAGCAAAGCCAACTAATGCATGCGGTTCAGCTAAAGTAACATCCCCTTGCATTGCAAATGAGGCAGTCACACCACCAGTCGTTGGATCAGTTAGTACCACAAAATATGGCAAACCAGCTTCCTGATGTGCGGCTACTGCTGCCGAAACCTTAGCCATTTGCATCAAAGAATTAATGCCTTCCTGCATACGGGCACCACCAGAAGCCGTAAATAAGATAACTGGCAATTGTTGCGTGGTTGCTTTTTCAAACAAGCGCGTAATTTTTTCACCCGTTACGGTTCCTAATGACCCCATCATAAAGTAAGAATCCATAATCCCTAACGCAACTGTCTCATTTTCAATGACAGCTTGCCCAGTCAAAACTGATTCATTAAGCTTCGTTTGTGATTTTGCACGACTTAACTTTTCGGCATAACCAGGAAAGTCTGTCTCTCCTAGTGTTAAGTCTGCATCCCACTCTTCAAATGCCGTTGTCATTAAATGAACACGCTCATATGCTTGCAAACGAAAGCCATACCCACAGTTTGGACAAACACGATGGTCACCCAATTGCTTAGAATATAATTGTTCACCACAATATGGACATGCTAAAAATAAGCCATCCGGAATTTGAGCATCAACATGCGCATCCTTTTTAATTTTAGGCAATTTGGCATTTGGTTTATTAAATAAATCCATTACTTGCCTCCTATTCACCTGTTGTTAAACTTTTTTGCCATTTTGGTAAAAATTCCTGCTCAAGGTACTGCGTTGTAAACAATCCTTTGGCGACAACACCGTCATTTAACAATGCTTCTTGGAAATCAGCATTCGTATTAACACCATCAACGACCATCTCATCCAAAATACGTTTCATCTTAATCACTGCTTCATCACGGTCATCACCATGTACCAGTAACTTTCCAATCATTGAATCGTAGAATGGTTGAATAATGTCCCCTGAGTAAATCGCAGAATCAATACGTATACCAGGTCCACCAGTTGGCAGAAAGACAAAATTAATCTTTCCAGCACTTGGCGCAAAGTTACGCTCTGGTTGTTCAGCATTTAATCGTACTTCAATCGCATGCCCATTCACTTTAATGTCTGATTGATGCATTGTTAACACTTCACCTGCAGCGACTTGTACCTGCATCTTTATCAAATCAACACCAGTAACCAACTCAGTAACTGGGTGTTCAACCTGAATACGCGTGTTCATTTCCATGAAGTAGAAATTACCCTCATGATCTTCCAGAAACTCCAGTGTTCCGGTGTTTTCATAATCCAATGCATTGACAGCCTTGGTTGCAATAGCTCCCAATTCATCACGCATTGCTTGTGTCACACCAACTGCTGGACTTTCTTCCATCACTTTTTGATTATTACGCTGTAATGAGCAATTACGTTCTGGGAAATATAGCACATTACCTTGTTGGTCTCGAATAATCTGCATCTCAATATGACGCACATTTGTCATGACCTTCTCAACATACATATGCCCATCACCAAAAGCGGCTTTCGCTTCATGTTGCGCATCATCAAATTTATCGGCTAATTCGTTTTCTGAATAAACAAAGCGCATACCTTTACCACCACCACCGGCAGCAGCTTTTAGTAACAAAGGATAACCAATTCGTTCAGCCACCTTTTTGGCTTCACTGGCATTATGAATAAAGCCTTCAGATCCCGGAATGACTGGTACACCAGCTTCACGCATTGACTCACGCGCGTTTGCTTTGTTTCCCATCAATTCCAATACCTTAGGACTTGGTCCAATCCACTTAAGACCAACGGCACCCACCATTTCAGCAAAGGCTTCATTTTCAGATAAGAAACCATAGCCTGGATGGATAGCCTCAGCACCAGTCAATACAGCAGCACTTAAAATGTTCTTCATATTTAAGTAACTGTCTTTTGACCTTGGTCCACCAACGGCAATTGCTTCATCTGCTAATCGCACATGAAGACTATCCGCATCGGCTGAAGAATAAATAGCGACAGATTTAATGCCCATTTCCTTCAGTGTACGAATGATACGAACCGCAATTTCTCCTCGATTCGCCACTAAAACTTTTTTGAACATACTTAATCTCCAACAATAAATGTTAAGTCAGCTGTGGTGACTCGCTTGCCATCCACATATGCTGTTCCCTTACCTTCCCCGATAGGGCCACGTAAACGGGTCAACTTAACTTCTAATCTCACTTGATCACCAGGACGAACCATTTTACGGAACCGAGCCTTCTTAATACCACCGAAGTACGCCGTTTTCCCTTTGTATTCAGGCATTGATAACAAAACGACTGCCCCAGTTTGGGCTAAAGCCTCAATTGTTAAATTACCTGGAAACGTTGGATCACCTGGAAAATGTCCCTGGAAAATTTCTTCATTGATCGTGACATTTTTAATCGCAACAGCGCTTTCACCAGGTACCAACTCTTCTACGGTATCCAACATTAACATTGGGTAACGATGTGGCAAAATTTCTTGAATTTGTTGTGTATTTAACACTGACATATCAAATCCTCCTAGGCATCCGGTTGGACACGGAACAAAGCATGTCCGTAATCAACAACATCTTCTTCTTCAACCAAGATTTCCTTAATGACACCCGTTACTTCACTCTTAACAGGCGTCATTAATTTCATTGCTTCAATAATCGCAACTTGTTCACCAACTTGCACATGATCACCCACCTCTTTAAAAGGCGTAGCATCTGGCTTTGGCTTCAAGTAAACTGTTCCAACCAAAGGTGCTTCAACTAAGACGCTATTATCAGCGCCCAAGTCAGCGGTGCCTTCAGCCGTTTTCTTGTCAGATGCCACAGTTTGTGTAACCGTTTCAGATTGCGCAGGTGTTGTGACAACTGGTTGTGTCATTTCGTTCTTACTTAAATGTAAGCTAAAATCTTCTGATTGTAATGAAAATTCACGCAATGAGCTTTTTTCTAAGTCTTGCATTAACGTTCGAATTTCGTCTAATTGCAAACCCATTACTTTTCACTCCATTTCTTAAAAATAACCACTGCATTATGGCCACCAAAGCCATAATTTGCTGATAGCACATAATTTGGTGCGACATGCTTATTATCATCATTAACCAGTGTCACACCAGCTGTTTCAGGATCTTGTTCAGTTAGGCCAACATTAACTGGCAATTCTTCACGGACAAGAGATCCAATCGCTGCAATAGCTTCAATCGCACCGGCGGCACCTAATAGATGACCGGTCATCCCCTTAGTTGAAGAAACCAAGACACCATTCTTACCAAACACAGCTTCCATCGCCTTTGATTCAGCTGCATCATTTGCGCCAGTAGCTGTTCCATGAGCATTCACATAGTCAATATCATCTGGTTGAATACCAGCATCATCCAAGGCTAATTTAACTGAGCCAGCAGGTCCTGAACCATCAGGAGTTGGACTCGTTAAGTGATAAGCATCAGCATTTGAACCATAACCAACAATTTCAGCAATAATATTGGCACCACGTGCTTGGGCGTGCTCCAATGATTCAAGAATCAATACACCTGAACCTTCTCCTAACACAAAGCCATGACGGTTAACATCAAATGGTGTTGAAGCCTTTAATGGATCTGGTTCAGTTGACAAAGCTGTTAAGGCTGCGAATCCAGAAATTCCCATTTCATTAACTGAAGCTTCTGCCCCACCAGTAATCATGACATCCATCTTGCCAGATTGGATACGCCAGAACGCCTCACCAATCGCATTTGTGGCACTAGCACATGCCGTAGAAACCGTGTAGTTAATTCCCTTGGCACCATAACGCATTGAAACGTTACCAGAAACCATATTTGGAATAGCATTAGGTACAAACATTGGGCTCACACGCTTTGGCCCTTTATCATGCATCTTAATAACTTGTTGCTCGATAGTTGTTAAACCACCGATACCAGTTCCCATAATTACACCAAAACGGTCTGGATTATCAACGCCATCAGCCAAATCAGCTTGTTCAAGTGCTTCACCAGCAGCGTGAACAGCATATTGTGAAAATAGATCCATCTTACGTGATTCACGCTTACCAACACGTGCAGAAGGATCAAAGTCTTTAACTTCACCGGCAACAGTCACACCTGTTTCTGTTGCATCAAATTTTGTGATTGGTGCAATACCAACTTCACCGTTAAAAATACCATTCCAAAAATCTTCAGTACTATTTCCAACGGGTGTAACAGCACCTAAACCTGTAATAACAACTCGTGTCATCTTGTTCTCCTTTATGTTTCAGCAATTCTATACGTACGAAAAAAGTCAATAAAAATAAATAAGTGCAAAAGCGCACGTACGCGTTGCTTAAATATATAACCCACCATCGACCGTAATTGTTTGGCCGGTAATGTAATCGTTTTGAGCCAAGAAAACAGCTGTATTTGCAATTTCAGTTGCTTCACCAAAACGTTTTAACGGTACTGCTTCCAGTACTTGATTTTTCACTTTGTCTGATAAGGCATCCGTCATATCTGAGACGATCATACCTGGTGCAATTGCATTCACACGAATACCACGCATTGCACCTTCCTTAGCAAGCGACTTGGTTAATCCAACAATACCTGCCTTAGAAGCAGCGTAATTGGCCTGACCAACATTTCCCATCAAACCAACAACAGAAGCCATGTTAATAATCTGTCCAGTACGGGCACGCAACATTTTCTTAAACACAGGTTGTGTGACATTGAATGTCCCATTTAAGTTAGTATTTACAACCTGTGCGAAATCTGCTGACTTCATTCCCATTGTGAGTTTGTCGTTCACAATTCCAGCATTGTTAACTAGAATGTCAATCCCTTTAATTTCAGCAAATAACCCATCTAATGCTGTTTTAACACTCGCATCGTCGGCAATATCTGCTGTAATCGCCATTGTATCTTCACTAAATTTAGCTAATACCTCTGCTTTGGGTGCTGAACGACCGTGCAAAATAACACGTGCGCCAGCTTTATCAAAAGCTTGGGCAATGGCCAAACCAATACCACGAGTTGACCCTGTAACTAAGACTGTTTTCCCTTCGAGATTCATTACTTCGTCTCCTATTCTGCTGCTAGCATGTTCCGAACTTCTTGATACGTCTTGAAATTAGTGACCTTATAACGCTTGATATCTTTACCGACAATTTTACGAGCAAATTTATAAAGCGTATCACTTGGGCCAAATTCAATTAATGTATCAACACCATCATCGACCATTGCTTGCAATGCTTGCGCAAAGTAAGTTGGTGAAACAATCTGATCTAATAATGTCGCTTTAACATCTGAAAACTTCTCACCAGTCGTATTTGAATAAACATCAAATGCCATCGGTGCAAAAGTTTCATCTGCGATACGCGTTGTCAATTGATCAGCTGCTGATTGCATCAATGGTGTGTGGAACGGTCCTGAAACCGGTAACGCAACCATTCGTTCAATGCCTGCATCTGTCAATGCCGCTACTGCAGCATCCACATCTGCCTCAACACCACCAATAACTAGTTGATTAAATGTATTATAATTTGCTGGATAAACACGTTTACCAGCTGCTTGTAACTTTTTAATCGTTGCAATGACCAAATCTTGATCGTCTGTCATAACAGCGACCATCTTACCTGGATTATCTTCGCCAGCTTGTTGCATATAAGCACCACGATCTTTGATAATCCGCATTGCTTGATCGAAAGTTAATACATCCGCTGCTACCAAAGCACTATACTCACCTAGGCTCAAGCCAAGGGTTGCTTTTGGTTTTGGCATAACATCAGCCAGTGCGCGATAAATACCAGTACTCATCGCTAGAATTGCTGGTTGCGTGTACTTTGTCTGCTTAACGTTTTCTTCGTCATTAACAATAGTTGACATGATGTCATAACCTAGTACACGACTAGCTTCATCAATTGTCTCTTTATAAGCAGGGACTTGCTCATATAAATCAGCACCCATGCCAACTTTTTGAGCCCCTTGTCCGCTCATTAAAATGCCAATTTTCATATGTCCTCCAATATTGTTACTTCAAAAGATTCTCTGCCTGAGACCAGGTCTCTGACAAAATTTGTGATACTGGCTTTAGTTCTTTAATCAATCCAGAAACTTGTCCAGCCATGAAAGCACCGGTGGTTTTGTCACCATCAATCACAGCACGCCGTAGCGAACCGTTTTCCAAATCCTCGATGGCATCAGCATCTGGCTTGGGCTTTTGAATTTCAACTCGTTCTTGCTTAACAAAGTTCTTTGACATCTTTGTCTTTAGCACACGAGCACGGTTTCCCATAATTTCACCAGTCACTAATGTATCAATATCCTTAGCTTTCACAACTGCACTCTTAAAGTTTTCATGAACCTCTGATTCTTCAGATGCTAAGAAACGAGTTCCCATTTGCACACCGGATGCACCAAGCATGAAAGCAGCTGCAACACCACGTCCATCTCCGATTCCACCAGCAGCAATAACTGGGATATCCACAGCATCGACAACTTGAGGTATCAGCGTCATTGTTGTCAAACTACCGATGTGACCACCAGATTCCATACCCTCGGCAACAACGGCATCGACACCCTTCTTTTCCATCATTTTGGCAAGACCAACGGATGGAACAACAGGAATAACTAAAATATCATGACTGTGTAATTCATCAATAAAAGGTGATGGATCGCCGGCACCAGTAGCAACAACTTTCACACCTTCTTCAATCACAACATCAAATACTTCACGAATATGACGTGACAATAGCATCACGTTAACCCCAAAAGGTTTATCCGTGACTTCACGCGCACGGTGAATTTCTTCGCGTACTTTGTCAGCCTTCCAATACCCAGTTCCGATAATACCTAATCCACCAGCCTCTGAAACCGATCCAGCCAAATGACCTGTTCCAGCCCAAGCCATACCGCCTTGGATAATAGGATACTTCATGCCCAACTTTTCAAATAGTGGATTATTTAGCTCAAAGCTCATAATATCGTCCCTTCTAACTACGTCGACTACTTAGGCGTTTACTTGTTCCGCTACCTTATTAACCAAATCTTGTACAGTTTGAATTTCTTCGGCAACAGCCAACTTAATATCAAATTCGTCTTCAACACGGTTCAAAACTTCGAACAAGTCAAGTGAATCTGCATCAATATCTTCGCTTAGGTTAGTAGTTAACTTAATTTCATCATCTTCCAAATCAAATTGGTCAACCAAGATTTCGCTTACTTTGTTAAAAATTTCTGTTTCAGTCATGTTATTTTCCTCTTTTTCGTTTATTAGATAGTGAATTAATTTTTATAAATTATAACTGGATAATTAGGGCACCTGCTGTCAGGCCACCACCAAAACCAGCTAAAGCAATCTTTTGATTTTGATGAACCACACCATTTATCCGTAGTTCATCAAGCAATATACCAATACTTGCTGCACTGGTATTACCATAGTCGGTCACATTTATTGGGAATTTCTCAATCGGTTGACCAAACCTTTTTGCAATGCTGGCAATAATTCGGGCGTTTGCTTGATGTAGTACATACACATCAATGTCATTTGCCGTTAATTGTGCTTTCTCCAATGCCTGAGATAAAACAACCGGTACTTGGCGGGTTGCAAAGTTATAAACTTCACGTCCGTTCATATGAAAGTAAGGATCTGCTGTCACAATGTTACCAGCAAAATGATTCGTATTTTGCTGACGACCCGCTGTCAAGAACTCCGATTGATTACCATATGTTTTTAGCGATTCCGCTAATAAACCAGTCTCTGTTGAAGCCTGCTGTAACAAAACGCCTGAAGCACCATCGCCAAAAAGAACGGCTGTCGAACGATCTTCCCAATCTACCAACTTACTTAGCACTTCAGCACCAATGACCAAACCACGTTGATAATTAGTTGCTAGTAACTTACTAGCCATACTAAGCGTGTACACAAAGCCTGAACAAGCCGCTGACAAATCAAATGCAAAAGCATTCGTTGCACCAATTCGACCTTGCACTTGTTGGGCGACACTTGGTGTTAAATGATCTGGTGACATTGTCCCAACCACAATAAAATCCAGTTGATCTGCTGATAAATCAGCTTGTGCCAAGAGCTTATCAGCAACAACTGTTGCTAAATCGCTAGTATTCTCATTTGACACAATATGCCGTTGGTGAATACCTGTTCGTGAATGAATCCATTCATCTGACGTATCCATAAACGTTGCCAATTCATCGTTTGTAACAATACGTTCAGGTACCACGTGAGCGGACTCAACAATTGTAAATCGTTCCATAATGTCCTCAATTAAAACTGTATTAGCTCATGAAGATAATCTTGTAAATCACCAACGGCTTTTTCAACCACGGGTGCTTCACCTTCCTCTAATGAATCAAACAATGAATGGGCCATGCCACGATGAAAGGCCTCATGAGCACGAAAAACAGTACGTCCTTTATGCGTCAATCCAATTCGAACAACACGTCGATCTTTGCTATCACGAGTACGAACCACATAACCCTTTTTTTCAAGCTTATCAATCACACTAGTCATTGCACTAGGCGTTAGATGCATCGTTTGCGATAATTGCGAAGCGGTCCGTGTGTCATACATCGTGATTGCCGCAATCGTATGCATATCCTTAATAGAAATATCCTTAAAACGTGACTTACGCAGTGAAGCTTCTTCAATCCACATCACATTATTAAAGACATCCACCAAGGATTCATTCATTTTTTCAAAAGAATCTTCTTCATGTGCGGTCATACTTATTTCTCCGTGTCACTAGCTGACTTATCTTCAGGTGAAACGACAAACATCAGTTCAGCGCTAGTAGCCAACTTACCATCAACTACTGCTTTAACCTGCACTGTTCCCATATTTTCACGTAAGTTACCAAATTCAACATGTAACTTCACTGTATCGCCTGGCTTAACCATTCTCTTAAACTTCGCGTTATCGATGCCAGTCATGTAAGCTGTTTTACCAACAAATTGTGGTGACGATAAAATTAAAATCGAAGCTGCTTGCGCTAATGATTCAATAATTAGCACTCCCGGCATCACTGGATTACCTGGAAAATGTCCCTGGAAAAATTGTTCATTAATTGTGACGTTTTTCGTTGCAACCAATGATTCTCCTGGGGTCATCTCGTCAACATAATCCATATACAAGATAGGATAACGATTTGGAATTAAATCCATAATCTCTGTCGTAGATAGAACTGCCACAGTTGTGCTCCTTCCAAAATTTATTTCGAACATCGAAATATTCGATATTCAAATGTTATTGCTTTTTGTCTAAAATGTCAACTTATTATACACATTCGTCGAATTTATCTAATATTTTATTAAAATTATCGTGATTATATTCAAAATAAAAAGCGACCAGAACATTAATAAATGTCCTGATCGCCATTATGAGAAATAAACTGGATAAAAGACGAAAGCCTTTTATCTTGTTTGCTACTTCTCCTTATCAAACTTTGACTTCAGATTATCAACTGCATCTTCAGTCTTGTCTTTCGCGTTCTTAGCTACTTCTTCTGCTTTGTCTTTAGCGTCACCGAAAGCGCTACGTGCCTTACCAGCTACGCCTTGTGCCTTACCTTCAGCCTCTAACTTTTCATCATCAGAAACAACACCAGCAACTTCTTTTGCCTTACCTGAAGCTTCGTCTACTTTTCCTTTTACATCGTCTTCTACTGCCATAAATATAATCCCCCGTTTCTATATTTTCTCTATAATAACTGGTATTTATAGACAGTGCAAATAATATCTATCAAATAAAAAATAAATGACGAATGTAACTATTTTTAAAGTAATTACATTCGTCATAATATATCTGCCAATTTTAAAAAGTATGCAATTTTACTTTTCTAATAACCCTAATCGCTTATAAATATCATCCACATGCTTAAGGTGCCAGTGATAATCAAAGGCGTCATCTATCTGCTCATGTGTCAAATTAGCGTTGATGGCCTCATCAGCATCTACCAACTCACGGAATTGTCGCTGATTATCCCAAGATTCGGCCGTTAATGGCTGCACCGTATCATAAGCTGCTTCACGTGATAAACCAGCGTCTACCAATTTCAATAGCAAGCGTTGTGAGTAAATCAAGCCATATGTGCGACCCATATTTTGCTTCATCGTATCCGGAAATACTTGTAGGTTACGCAAAATATTTGTCAAACGATGCAACATATAGTCCAAGACAGTTGTGCCATCAACAAGCACAATGCGTTCCGCACTAGAATGTGAAATATCACGTTCGTGCCATAATGTCACGTCCTCAAGTGCGGTTACTGCATAACCACGTAAGACACGTGACAAACCAACAACATTCTCAGAACCAATTGGATTACGTTTATGGGGCATTGCTGATGAACCTTTTTGCCCACCACGGAATCCTTCTTCGACTTCATGAATCTCTGAACGTTGTAAACCACGAATTTCCGTTGCTAGCTCTTCCAAATTAGCACCAATAACCGCAATCGTTGTCATGTAATCTGCATGTAAATCACGTGGTAATACCTGCGAACCAATTGGTTGTGGTGTTAGTCCTAGTTCTTTCATAGCCACTTCTTCAACTTGTGGTGGAATATTGGCAAAAGTTCCAACAGCCCCTGAAAGTTTACCTGTTTCAATGGCCGCAGCAACTTTATCAAAACGTTCAATGTTACGTACGGTTGCTTGGTAGAATCGCGCCATCTTTAAACCAAACGTTGTTGGTTCAGCCTGCACACCATGTGTACGTCCCATCATAACCGTGTCTTTATACTTTAATGCTAATTCAGCTAACGTTTCTTTTAATGCCTTTAAATCATCCTTGATGACCTGGTTAGCTTGTCGTAATCTCAACGCTTGCGCCGTATCAACAACATCCGTTGAAGTTAGTCCATAATGGATCCACTTACGCTCTTCGCCCAATGATTCAGAAACATTTCTGGTAAAAGCAACCACATCATGACGCGTTGACTGTTCAATTTCTGCAATGCGATCAGTATCAAACTTTGCATTAGCACGAATAGCAGCTAAGTCCTCTGCTGGCACATGGCCAACTGAAACCCATCCTGCCGTAGCAGCTATTTCAACATCTAACCACGATTGGTATTGATTGTTAAGCGACCAAATACGTCCCATTTCCGGGCGTGTGTAACGATCAAGCATCCTTTTTTTACCTCTTATTTCTTTTCGAAAAACCGAACAAATTATTATATTCAACAACCATTGTAACTTAAATCCGAATTTCTTTCAGCAATTTATCCAATAAAAAAACCAGACTAGAACAAAAATGTGCTAGCCTGATTTATTTAACATCTATTACTTATTGTCGTCTGAACTAGAACTTGAGTCAGAACTTGAACTCTCTGATGAGGCTGATGAACTTGAGTCAGAGCTTGAAGAAGCTTCTGATGAAGAACTTGAGCTTTCAGAAGATGAACTATTCTTTGATGTCTTAGCTGTTGCGGCGGCTTGCGTGTAAGTAGACAAAACATTTTGTAATGTTGAATCCTTAATGTTTACATTTGCCTTACCCAATTCTTCACCAACAATTGCTTGAACTTCAGACTTATCTGACATCGTCTTTTCAACTAAGATATTCTTCATCTTTGACTTCAAAGAATTGAATGACTTCTTGTCACTCTTTGAATTCATCTTAATAACAAAGTAACCTTGTGATGAATTTGACTTAACTGGTGTCTTCGTGTATTCACCCTTCTTCAACTTGAAAGCAGCTGTCTTGAAATTATCTTCAAGATTCGTGTCAGTTGAATCAAAGCCAGTCATCTTACCACCATTTTTCTTGGTATTAGTATCAGTTGACTTTTCTTTGGCTAACTTAGCAAAGTCACCACCCTTGTCAAGTTCAGAAATAACCTTTTTGGCATCATCTTCTGATGAAGTCAAAATGACTGATACATTAACCTTTGGTTGATATTCTTTGTAAGCCTGACGTAGTTGCTTATTTGAATAATGCTTATCTGCAATCACTGCTTGCTTTTCTAAAGCTTGTAGGCGCAATGAATCACGGAAACTATCCTCAGTCATGCCGTTTTGTGACAAAGCTTGTGAGAATTGAGAACCATATTGTGACTTGGCATCATCGTATTGTGATTCAATCGATTTCTTTGAAACCTTATCTCC
>JACYYJ010030541.1_pt2 | contig 19819 bp, 19 predicted proteins | sample 8236861 | NCBI WGS metagenome assembly JACYYJ01 (sample SAMN14103086, study PRJNA606662) | landfill metagenome | isolation source: landfill solid waste | place: India:New Delhi, Okhla landfill site | collected 2017-11-05
CCCACGAGTTTCTCGACCTGCCCGGCGTCCTCGGCGATGACGATCCGGCTGCCGGAGTCGGCGACGATGAACGCGACGTCGTCGGCGCGGGTGGTGGGGTAGACGGTGGTGGTCGCGGCGCCCGCGCACATGACGGCGAGGTCGCCGAGCACCCATTCGTAGCGGGTGGACGACGCGAGGGCCACGCGGTCCTCGGGCTCGATACCCAGAGCGATCAGACCGGCCGCGAGCAGGCGTACCCGATCACCGGTCTGTTCCCAGGTGACCGACGTCCAGCCGTCCTTCCCGTCGGGGAAGCGGAAGGCCTCGGCGTCGGGTGTGGCGGCCACTCGATCGATCAACAGGCGGGCGACCGAGGGAGCCCGGTTGTCGATGACCGCTCGGTCGACCTTTTCCTCGGAGACGCGCGTCGTTGTCGTCATATATCGAAGTCTAGGTAGCGGAACCGTCCTTCTGGTGAATATAAGTTGGAACTTATATAGTGGGGCCATGCACGGGTTCGAGGTCCTCGCAGATCCGGTTCGCCGCCGCATTCTGGAACTGCTCGCGGGCGGTCCGCAGGCGGCCGGGGAGATCGTCGCGGCGATCGGCCGGGAGTTCTCCATATCCCAGCCGGCGGTCTCACAACATCTCAAGATCCTGCGCGACCAGCGGTTCGCCGTCGTCCACAAGGACGGCACCCGCCGCTACTACGAACTCGATCCCGCAGTCCTCGTGGAACTCGAGGACTGGCTCGCGGGCCTGCATCCCCCGGTCTTCGCGGCGCTCGACGCGCTGGAGACCGAGATCGCGCGCGGCAAGCGTGAGCGGCGGAATCGCGACGCCGTCCCGCCCGCGCTCCCTGCTTCCGACGAGAGAAGGAAATCCTCATGAAGAATGTGATCACGGGCAACGAGACGAGTCGCCGCACGGTCGGTCGTCGCACCGTCGAGGGCCACGAAGCCAAGGTCGTCACGATCTCGCGCAGCTACCGCACGAGCGCCGAGGACCTGTGGGAGGCATGCACCGACCCGCGACGCATCCCGCGCTGGTTCCTGCCCGTCGAGGGAGACCTCGAGATCGGTGGCCGGTACCAGCTCCAGGGCAACGCCGGTGGCGAGATCCTCACCTGCGATCCGCCCCGGACGTTCACGGCCACCTGGGAATTCGCGGGCCAGGTGAGCTGGATCGAGGTGTCGGTCCTGCCCGAACCGGGAGACCGTGCGCGACTCGAACTCTCGCACATCGCCCGCCCCGACGAGCACTGGGAGCAGTACGGCCCGGGCGCGGTCGGTATCGGTTGGGACCAGGCACTTCTCGGACTCGGCCTGCACATCGAATCGGGAGAGGCGGTGGATCCGAAGGAATTCGAATCCTGGTCGATGTCCGAGGAGGGCCTGCAGTTCGTCCGCGACAGCAGCGCGGCCTGGTGCGAGGCCGACATCGCCGCGGGCGAGGACCCCGAACAGGCGCGCGCCGCCGCCGAGCGGACGAGTGCGTTCTACACGGGCGGATAGGGAGCCGGATCAGGCAGGGGCGCCGACGCCGACCACGTCGAGATCGTGGCCGATCACCAGGCGCCCGTCGAATCCGGCGCCGCATCCTTCCCAGGTGGAATCGGGTCGATTGCCCGGGACCATGTGTGAGAGCACCAGCGTTCCCACGCCCGCTTCCTGGGCGATCGGACCGAGAACCTCGATGAGGGTGTGTGATTGGACGAGGTGCTGGTATAGCCCTTCCTGGGCATCCGTGCGGGGCTCGGGGAACAACGACTCAGGCCAGGCCGGGTCGATCACCTCGTGTACCAGAACGTCCGCTCCCCGTGCGAGTTTCACAAGATTGGGTGTGGGGCCGGTGTCTCCGGAGAAGACGATCGAACCGTCGTCGCTGTCGAAACGGTAGGCGAGAGCGGGAAAGACGGGAGCGTGGTCGACCATGGTCGCGGACACCCGGACGCGGTCGTCCTCGAAGAAGGTGAACGGTTCCATGTCGGGGCAGGGGTTGCCGTTCGGATCGGCCAGATACTGCGCCGGTACCGGAACGTCGAAGGCCTCCCACAGGGCGTCGGGGGCGGGCTTGCGGTTGTCGAACAGACGATCGTTGAAATCGGTGGCGAACGCCTGGACGATCAGGTCCGTCATCTCCCGGGTACCCGGTGTCGGATTGCCGGGTGCCACGGGTTCCGGTGCGGGGCCCTGCCCGAACAGGGGTGGGAGTACTCCACGATTGCCCGGGCCGTAGACGGGGATCTTCTCCACGTGCTGCAGTCCGTTGTAGATCCCCTCGGTGAGGATGTTGTTGAGGTCGACGACATGATCGGAATGGAGATGGGTCAGGAAGATGCCGCCCAGGGCATCGAGGGGGCCGTCGATATCGGTGTCGAAGTTGGGTCCGAGTTCCGCCCCTCGTAGGCGCCGCATGACACCGTGACCGGCGTCGACGAGGTAGTACCGGTCTCCGACCACGACGGCGGAGGAGATGCCTTCGCGTTCGCTCCCGGCCAGTAGGGAGGACCGCCCGAGGTGCCGAGCAGAACCAGGCGCGTACGCTGCCCCCGATACGGCTCCGGCGCGAACCGGCGATCGGGCGATGGAGCCGCAACAGCCGTGTCGGTACCGGGACTGCATGCGGTGGCCGCCACAGCCGTGGCGCCGACGGCGAAACTGGCCAACAACTTTCGTCGGGACACTCCGGCCGAGTACAGCCGTCCCAGAACATCACACATGTGCACGCTCCCCTCCGGCCGCGTTGCCGCGAACCGTTCCGCGATCGAATGTGACGCAGACCATATGGGTGGGGTGTGTGGGTGTCGATCCGGTGAGCGCGGTCGCGATCCGGTGAGCGCGGTCGGGCCGAACGAGCCGCCGGATGTTCGTGCCCGGCTGTTCGTGTTCAGCCGTCCGTGCGACGCCGCTGCCGGGCGTTCGCGTGTGCGGCAGCCGAACGCAGCACCTGCGGCGTGCGTCGCGCCGCCCGGAGAACGACGCGGTCGAAGGTGTTGAGCGAGACTCGTTTCCGCGGCGCCTGCAGGGACGGCTGTCCGCCGGTCAGGGCGAACAGGTGGACCTTGCCCGGCACACCGGCGAGCCGATGCGAGCCCCTGTCGGCGAACTGCAGTCCCGATCCACCGGCCAGCTCGCGCACATGGCTCGAGACGAGCACCTCGCCGGGGCCCGCCGCTGCGCCGATGCGTGCCCCCACGTGCACGGTCAGACCGGTGACGTCCATCCCGGTGGGCTCGACGGTGCCGGCGTGCACCCCGGCGCGCACCTCGAACCCGAGGCGGCGGGCCTCCGCGACGATCCGCGCCGCGCACTGCACGGCGGCCACGGGCCCGTCGAACAGACTGAAGGTGCCGTCCCCGACGATGCTCATCAGCTCTCCACCCGCTTCGGTCACGGCGAACCGCACGTCGCGTTCGTGACGCGCGAGCAGAGCCCGGTAGGACGTGTCGCCGATGCGTGCGAGGAGCCTGGTCGATCCCACGATGTCGGTGAACAGGGTGGCCGCGAACCGCCGGCCGGCGTCGACGGGCGGGACGGACCCGCGGACGAGTTCCTCGACGATCGTCTGGACCTGCGACCACGCTTCGCCGAGAGCGGCGCCGCGCGGTGACGGCCGCGTGATCACGAATTCTCCGTGCGGCACCAGATCGGCCACATGTCTCGCCGCGGCCATCGGCATCGAGCCTCCGGCGAGCAGCACCACCTTCGTCGGGCACTGCACGGAGGCGAGGGCATGCGAATAGTCGATCCGCAGACTCGCCTCGAGGTGGGCGCTCATCGTGCTCGGCGACGCGGAGCACCGTTCGAGCATGGCCATCAGCCGACGGTTGTAAGGGCTGTCGACGTGGAGGTCGGTCAGCGCCATCGTGCGTCCCTCGCCCCAGTGCCGCACGGCGTCGCGCCACAGCGCGACGAACTCGTCGACCTCGGATTCGGTCCACCCGTGCGGGGGCCGGTCGTAATCGAGCAACGGTTCGCAGTACGGCGAGATCAACATCAGTGCGTTGACACGTTCGGGTGCGGTCGCCGCGACCAGCACCTGTGGGCCACATGTGCTGTGGATCCCGACGAGGGTGGCGTGCCGGATCTGCTCGGCGTCCATGAGGGCGACGACGTCCTCGGCCTGTTGTTCGATCGTGGGCACGTGATCGACGGGATCGGAGAGCCCGAAACCGCGACGCTGGAAGTAGACGGCGCGCGAATAGGCGGCGAGGCGTTCGAAGAGCGAGTGCATGTACGGATCGGTCCACAACAGGTCCAGATGCATCTGGACCTCGAAGAACCACACGACGTCGGTCGGGCCCGTTCCGACCACCCCGTAGGCCAGATTGTGACCGTCGCGGGGCAGGTACCGGGTGACCGGCGGATCCACTCGTACAGCCTAGCGAGGTAGAACGGAAGAGGTCGTGTTCCGGAGGTAGGGCTGCCGTGCAGGACTCGTGGAATCGAACGATTTACACTTGATCGCCCGGTTCGTCGGGTAATGAGCTTGTCCGCCGGAGAGGGATGTTCTCATGACACGTTCGTCGGAAGACGGAGATCTCGGTCGTCGTATCGCGCAGCTGGCGCGTGGCTTCTACCGTCCGACCGATCTCGACGAGACTCTGCGCGGTGTGACGGCGGCGGCCGTCGAACTGGTGAAGGGGGCCGCCTGTGCCGACATCCTCATCGTGACCGGACGCAAGCACTTCCGTTCCCTCGCCGCGACCTCGGAGATCGCCGAGCACCTCGACGACGTCCAGGAACAGTTCGGCGAGGGTCCGTGCCTCGATGCGAGCTTCAAGTACCTCGTGGTGCGCGCCGACGACCTTCGGACGGAAACACGCTGGCCACGTTTTGCGAAGGCCGCCGTGGATGCGGGTGTGCTCGGCGCCTTGTCGTTCCAGCTGTATCTCGATCAGGAGAGCATGGGCGCGCTGAACATGTTCTCCTTCGAGGCCGACGCATTCGGTCCTCTCGCGGAGGCGACCGCCGAGGTCCTGGCCGCCCACGCGGCGATGGCGATGAGCGCGGCGCGCAGTCAGGGGCAGTTCGCGTCCGCCCTGGCGACCCGCGACATCATCGGGCAGGCGAAGGGCATGATCATGGAACGTTTCGGTATCGACGCCGTCGCGGCCTTCGAACTGTTACGCAAGCTCTCGCAGGACAGCAACGTCCCCCTCGCCGAGATCGCCCGGCGGATCGTCGAGGCCGGTCCCGAGCGCAAGGGCGACGAGCACAAGCACGAGGCGGAGGCCGACCCCACGTCTGTGTGACAGCACACACCCCACCCGGGTAGGTTTGGTGAAACCGCAAGTACTACTCACCGGTAGGGGTGCATCATGCCAGCTCCGAGCGCTGCGACCTTCCAGCGTCTTGCCGACCTCATAGCCATCCCCGACGCCGCCGAGTGGACCACCCGCCCGGTCGTCGAGGCATTCACCGGACGGGAGCTGGCCACCGTGCCGGTCGGCACGGCCGAGGATACGAAGGCCGCGATCGACCGGGCCCGCACCGCGCAGGTGGCGTGGGCGAAGCTGCCCGTGGAGAAGCGTGCCGCGATCATGCACCGCTACCGCGAACTCGTGCTCTCCCGGCGCGAGCAGCTCATGGACATGGCGCAGGCCGAGACCGGCAAGTCCCGCGTCTCCGCACAGGAAGAGGTTCTCGACATCTCGATGACCGCGCGGTTCTACGCGCGCGTCGCACCGAAGCTGCTGCGTCCCCGCAAGGCCACGGGCATGCTGCCGGTCCTGACGAAGACCACCGTCCTGCACCATCCCAAAGGTGTCGTCGGCGTGATCGCGCCGTGGAACTACCCGATGACGCTGGCGGTCTCGGATGCGATCCCCGCCCTGCTCGCCGGCAACAGTGTGGTGCTCAAGCCCGACAGCCAGACGCCCTACTGCGCTCTCGCCGTCGTCGAACTCCTCTACGAGGCCGGTGTTCCCCGCGACGTCTTCGCCGTGGTCACCGGTCCCGGCACCGTGGTGGGCACCGCGATCGTCGAGAACACCGATTACCTGATGTTCACGGGTTCGTCGGAGACGGGACGTCTGCTCGCCGAGCAGGCCGGCCGGCGCCTCATCGGGTTCTCCGCCGAACTCGGCGGCAAGAACCCCATGATCGTCACCTCCGGGGTGAACCTGCGCGAGGTCACGAACGCCGCGGTGCGGGCGTGCTTCTCGAACTCCGGGCAGCTGTGCATCTCGATCGAGCGGATCTACGTCGAGAAGTCGATCGCCCCCGAGTTCATCCGGATGTTCGGGGCGCGGGTGCGCGAGATGTCGCTCGGTCCCGACTACGACTTCGGCACCGAGATGGGCTGCCTCATCAGCGAGAGCCAGGTCAAGACGGTGACCCGGCACGTCGAGGATGCCGTCGCCAAGGGCGCGACCGTCGTCGCCGGCGGAAAGGCGCGGCCCGATCTCGGCCCGCTGTTCTTCGAACCCACGGTGCTCACGGACGTGCCCGAGGACGCCGAGTGCTACCGGGGAGAGACGTTCGGCCCGGTGGTGTCGATCTACCCGGTGGACGACGTCGAGGAGGCGATCCGCGAGGCCAACGACACCGAGTACGGACTCAACGCGTCGGTGTGGGCGGCGACGAAGGCGCAGGGCGAGGCCATCGCGGCGCGGGTGCGTGCCGGCACGGTGAACGTCGACGAGGGATACGCCCCGGCATGGGGCAGCACCGACGCGCCGATGGGCGGGATGGGCATCTCCGGCATGGGCCGTCGCCACGGCGCGGAGGGCCTGTACAAGTACACCGAGGCGCAGACCATCGCAACGACGCGACTGCTCAATCTCGACGGCCCGCGCGGACTACCGCGGCGGGTGTGGGCGAAGATGCTCGCCCCCTTCGTCAAGTCGATGCAGTGGTTGCCGGGTCGCTAGGAGCCGGATCGTTCTTCCGCACGATGGTGGTCGCGAGGGGCTTCTCGACGACGAGACACAGCAGGACCCCCGCGGCCACCACGAGCGGCGCGATGTACAGGTAGATCGGCACGAGCGCATCGTTGTACGCCTCGAGAACCGGGTGCCGGAGCGCGTCGGGCAGTGCCCGGACCGCACCAGGGGTCAGCGAATCGGGATCGTCGATGCCGGTTCACAGATCGTTATTCTCACCGACGTTGGCGATCGGTGGCGGGCCGGATCTCGGCCTCGCGGAAACGGGAGACCGCCACCAGCCCCACCACGAGGAAGATCACCGGGAGCAGCACCGCATTGCCCATCGCGGCACCGAACGCAAGCGTCCCCTCGCCCATCTGCATCACCGCGCCGAGGGCGGCCGCACCGAGCACCGCGCCGACCTGCCGGGCGGTGTTGTAGACGCCCGAACCGGCACCGACGAGGTCACCGGGCAGGTCGCGCAGCGAGATCGTCGAGTTCGGGGCCCAGCACAACGAGTTGGCGAAACCGAGCAGCACGATCGGGATCAGGAGCCAGCCGACGGACACCCCGAGGTGCATCGCCACACCGAACGACAGCATCGCCGCGATCATCGCGGAGAAACCGATCCGGGAGATCCGACCCGGCGCGACCCGATCGGTGACGCGTCCGATCACCGGCGCCATGATCACCGAGATCACACCCATCGGCACCAGCATCAGACCCGCGACCTGCGCGGACAGCCCTTGACCGACCTGCAGGTAGAGCATGATCGGCAGGTTCACGGCGTAGACCGTGAAACCCAGCGTCGCCACGGCGGTCACTCCGAGGGCGAAGTTGCGGCGGGTGAACAACCCGAGCGGGGCCAGCGCCTCGGTGCCGCGGGCCGCCGCGGTTCGCTGCAGTCGCACGAACATCCCGAATGCCACGATCCCGATACCGAGGACGACCCAGACCCACACGGTCCAGCCGACCTCGGGGCCCTGCTGCAGGGAGAAGATGACCCCGGTGACCGCCACCAGCGAGACGACGGCACTCAGCACGTCGATGCGACGCGCACCGGTCGGCAGCTTCGGCACGTACCGCGCGACCATCACCAGAGAGATGAGGCCCAGCGGGATGTAGACGAAGAAGACCCACCGCCACCCGCCGGTACCGACGAGCACCCCACCGAGGACGGGGCCGAACAGACCCGCCGAACTCGCCACCGCGCTCCACACACCGGTGGCCGCGCCCCGCCGGTCGTGCGCGAAGATCCGGTGGATGATGCTCAGCGGCTGCGGGTTGATCAGCGACCCGCCGAGCCCCTGCACCGCACGCAGCGCGATCAACCACTCGATCGTCGGCGCCATCGAGCACGCGAGGGCCGCGGCCGTGAAGATCGCCATGCCCACCAGGTAGACGTTGCGCTGACCGAATCGGTCGCCGAGACGACCGGTGACCAGCAGCGGAACCGCGAAGGTCAGCAGATAGGCCGCCGACACCCACACCACCTGGTTGATGCTCGCGTCCAGATCCTCGCGGATGCGCGGCAACGACACCGCCACGAGCGACTGGTCGAGCAGGGTGATGAACAGACCCACGCACAGGGCCGCCAGCGCACGCCAGGCCCGAGGTTCGGGGATCGGGGCAGCGCTGCGTCCCGCAGCCGACGCACTCACTCCTCGACCGTGATCTCCGCAGCGTCGTCGTAGAAGCACACGTATCCCTCGATGAACTCCATGCCGGGGAACGGCTCGGGGTACGACCATGCGACGTTCTCGGCCGGCGGCGTCCCGGAGAACGACCAGTACCGCGCGACACCCTTGTAGGGGCAGCTCGTCCGCCACTCGGATTCCTCGAGCACCGAGAAGTCGACGTCCTCGGGTGGCAGGTAGTAGCGGGTCGGGAGGCCGGTCTCGAACACGAGCACGGGATTGCGGGTCTCGGCGACCACGACGTCGCCGATGGCCACCCGCACGTGCCGGGAGCTGCGCAGGGCGTCGACGCGGTGATAGGGGTCGCGCGGATGGGTGAACACCTCGGTCTCCTCCTCGAACCACCGCTCGCCTTCGTCGACGTCGTCACCCGACCCGGTCTCACCCCACCGGAACCACTGGAAGACGAGACGGTCGTCGAGCCCGTCGACGTCGAGCTGGCAGACCGGTGAATAGGCCCGCTGGTCGCCGACGACGATGTCGTACCACTGCCACACGTCCTGCCGGGAGCGGCTCGGCGACAGGGACGCCGAGATCAGGTCGAGCCGGACGTCCTCGCGGGGGAAGGCATAGAACGGGACGGGCTTGCCGGGCGCCCACACCAGCACGGCCCGGGTGCTGTCGACGACCTTCCTGCCGAACCACTCACCTCGGATCCTGCGATCGACGGGTTCGTAGAGGTAGTCGTCGGTCTCCGGCGGCCGTCGGAGCACAGCGGTCTTGCGGGCGGTCATACCTCGACCGTATCGCGCCCGTCCAGGGACGGGACGAATCCGGAAGCCCGACCCATCCGCGCGGCGACCGGCTCCGAATACGGCAAGAGACGGCGTGAAGGCCGTCACCCGAACCGACCGACACTCCGCACGCCCCTGCGGCTCAGGCGACGACCAGAGGAACACCGATCATGCCCAACTACGAAGCCCGGCAGAACGAGAATCGGCACCCGCACCCGCCCGTGGGTTTCCTCCAGCTGTTCATGGAAGCGCGCACGCGCACGGAGCAGACGACCCCGCGCGTGCAGGGAGCAAAGGCGTGAGGTCCGTCGGCGGCTCCGTCGAATCCGTCGTGGTGGTGGGTGCGGGCCTCGCGGGACTGTCCGCGGCGCTCCACCTCACCGGCGCCGGCAAGCGCGTCACCGTCCTCGAACGCGAGGACACGGTCGGTGGCCGCGTCGGTACGTACCCGGTGTTCGAGGACGGGCAGCATCTCTACGACATCGACAACGGTGCCAGCGTGCTGACGATGCCGAACCTCATCGCCGACGCGCTCACGGCCGTCGGGGAATCCTTCGGCTCGACCACCCCGGCGCTCGACCTCACCCCGCTCGCACCCGGCTACCACGCGCGCTTCGCCGACGGCACCGCCCTGAACGTGTACTCCGATCCGGACGAGATGACCGCCGAGATCGCGCGCGTGTGCGGTCCCGACGAGGCCGGCGGATACCGGCGGCTGCGCCGCTGGCTCGCATCGATCTTCGACGCCGAGTTCGACCGCTACATCGACTCCAACTTCGACTCGCCGCTCGACCTCGTGTCGACACCTGCGGCGCTGCGGGACACCGCCAACCTCGTCCGGCTCGGCGGCTTCGGCCGACTCGGATCGCGCGTCGGATCCTTCATCCGGGACGACCGTCTCCGGCGCATCTTCACCTTCCAGGCCCTGTACGCGGGCACCGCACCGTCGACGGCGCTGGCGGTCTACGGCGCCATTGCCCACATGGACACCTCGCTCGGCGTCTACTTCCCGAAGGGCGGCATGTCCACCATCGCCGCCGCGATGGTCGATGCGCTCGTCCGGGGCGGCGGCACCGTGCACACCGGCGTCGAGGTGTCGGAACTCCGCGTCGACGGCGGCCGCGCGAAGAACGTGCGATCCGCGGACGGCCGGGAGTTCGCCGCCGACGCCGTCGTCCTCACCGTGGACCTGCCCGTGGTCGACGATCTGCTGCTGCGCGCCGGGGTCCCGCCGCGCCGCCGCGCCCGCAGCGCCACCGTCGCATCGCCCTCGGCCGTGGTCTTCCACGGCACGGTGCCCACCGACGTGACACAGGCCTGGCCGGATTCCCACCACACCATCGATTTCGGTGCCGAGTGGGCGGAGACCTTCGCGCGGATCACCGCGCCGCGCGGCCGCGGCCGGTTGATGGCCGATCCGTCCCTGCTCATCACGCGACCCGCCGTGACCGATCCGTCCCTGCGGGTCGTGCGGGACGGTATCGAGTGCGAGCCGGTCTCGGTGCTGGCGCCGTGCCCGAATCTCGCTGCCGCACCCCTCGATTGGGAGCGCCTCGGCAGGCCCTACATGCGGGAGATCCAGCAGGTCCTCGAGCAGCGCGGCTACCGGGGACTGGCGGGCTCCATGCGGGTCGACCACCTCGACACCCCGCAGACCTGGGCAGACAAGGGCATGCTCGACGGCAGCCCCTTCTCGGCCGCGCACCTGTTCCGGCAGACCGGACCCTTCCGCCGCCCGAACCTCGTGCACGGCGTCGACAATCTCGTCCTCGCCGGGTCGGGCACCACGCCGGGTGTCGGCGTCCCGACCGTGCTCATCTCCGGGCGTCTTGCCGCAGAACGAATCTCCGGTGGCGCGACCGCCGGTCCCACGACGATGTCGATTCCGATGGAAGCAGGTGCGGTTGCTCATGGGTGAACTCGACGGGATCGATCCCGAGCTGCACGAGGCGTATCAGCTGTGCCGTGAGCTCAACCGGCGACACGGCAAGACCTACTTCCTCGCGACCCGCATCTTCCCGGCGTCCAAGCGGGCCGGGGTGCACGCCCTCTACGGTTTCGCGCGGATGGTCGACGACATCGTCGACGTGAAACCGGTCGACGCGGCACCGGTTCTCGACGCGCTCGAGCGCCGCCTCTCCGATGCGCTCGGGGGCAGGCCGCCGACCTACGACGAATTCGGTCTCGTGCTGCGGGCCCTCGTCGACACCACGCAGCGGTACGACATCCCGCACGAGTACTACTACGCCTTCCTGCGGTCGATGCGGATGGACATCCCCGGCACCGAACTGTTCCGGTCGCGGTACCGCACGATGGACGAACTGTCGGAGTACATGTACGGCTCGGCCGCCGTCATCGGACTGCAGATGCTGCCCATCCTCGGGATCGAGGGCGCACGCGAACGGGCCGAGGCCCCCGCCGCCGCGCTCGGCGAGGCATTCCAGCTCACCAACTTCATCCGCGACATGGGCGAGGACCTCGACCGCGACCGCATCTACCTGCCCACCGACATCCTCGCCGCCTTCGACGTGGACGAGGACCTGCTGTGGCACTGCCGCACGACCGGGCAGCGCGACGTGCGGCTCGAGCGCGCTCTCGCACACCTGATCGCGCACACCCGCTCGATCTACCGCGTGGCCGAACCGGGCATCGACCTGCTCGACCCCAAGGTGCGTCCCGCGATGCGGACCGCCTTCGTCCTGTACGGCGACATCCTGCGGGCGGTGGAGGAGAGCGGATACCGGGTACTCCACCAGCGCGCACGCGTGTCGCGGCGCCGGCGCCTGTCGGTGGCGGCACCGCGGCTGGCCTCGGCCGGTTGGACCACGCTGCGTTCACGGTCGAGACTGGGGACGCCCACCGCGCCGCTGCTCGGCCGGTGACGCCCGTCCGGCCGAACCGGAATCCGGACACGAATACAGAACAGGACATCACATGGAACAGGTCGTGCTGCTCGACGATGCAGGTCGCGCGGTCGGGATCGAACCGAAGGCCACGGTGCACACCACGGACACCCCGCTGCACCTCGCCTTCTCGTCGTACGTCTTCGACCCCCACGGCAACGTTCTGCTCACCCGGCGCGCCCTGGACAAGTCGACCTTCCCCGGTGTCCTGACGAACAGCTGCTGCGGTCATCCGGCGCCGGACGAGCCGCTCACCGAGGCCGTGCGCCGTCGGCTGCATCAGGAACTCGGGCTCGACGTGCACGACATCGAGGTGGTCCTGCCGTCCTTCCGCTACCGGGCGGTCATGGACAACGGCATCGTGGAGAACGAGATCTGTCCCGTCTTCCGCGTGCTCTACGACGGGCCGGCGCCGGTCCCCGAGCCGTCGGAGGTGCACGACACCGAGTGGGTCGACTGGACGGAGTTCTCCGAGGACGTCGTCGAGGGACGCCGTGAGGTGTCGGTGTGGTGCCGCGAGCAGGTGGAGCAGCTCCGTAAGCTCGGTCCCGACCCGCTGCGCTGGCCCGTGGCGTCCGCCGCCGATCTGCCGCCCGCCGCACCCGACAGGACGGCACCCGAGCTCCGATAGGGCCTCATCCCGCCCACAGGGTCGTTAACGTCGACCCTGTGATCGACCCGACCGTCCTGATCCGCACGATCGTCGGCGTCCTCGCCCTCGCCGCGATCTCGACGGCGGTGCTGTGGGCGTTCCGGGTTCCGCACCGATTCGCGCCCGTCGGCGCCATCGCCCGCGGCGCGGTCCAGCTCGCGCTCATCAGCGTCGTGCTCTCCGGCGTCATCACCGACGCCCGATGGGTCGCGGTGGTGCTCGTCGTGATGTTCACCGTCGCGTGGTGGACGGCCTGCCGGCGGATCGGGAACGAGGCCGTCGTGCGCGGGGCGACGGCCGCCGCGATGTCGGCCGGTGTGCTCGTCGCGGCGGGCGTCGTCTTCGCGACCGGCGCGGTGGAGGCAACCCCGCGCTACGCGCTCGCGCTCGGCGGCATCATCATCGGCAACACCATGACGGTCGCGACCCTCGCCGGTCGCCGCTTCCACGAAACCGTCGACGACCACTGGTCCGAGGTGGAGGGCTGGCTCGCGCTCGGCGCGACCATGCGGCAGGCGACGCTCGCCCCCGCTCGCTTCGCTGTGCACGCGGCGATGATCCCGTCGACCGATCAGACGAGGACGACGGGACTGGTGACCCTGCCCGGAGCCTTCGTCGGCGCGATCTTCGGCGGGCTGTCGCCGGTGGAGGCCGGACGCTTCCAGGTGGTCGTGCTCGCGGCGATCATGGCGACGGCGTCGATCACGTCCGTGCTGATGGCGCTCGGCCTCGGTCGCGCCCTACGTCACCGCCCCGTCGTCGTCGTGTGAGACGGCGCTCTGCGGTGCAGGTGCCATCGGAGTAGGAGTGGATACAACCGCTGCCGAGGGAAGGATCGTCGATGCTGCTCGTAGCCAACCGGGGTGAGATCGCGTTGCGTGTCGTCCGCACGGCCGGGGACCTCGGACTCGACACCGTCGCGGTCCACGCCGCGGACGATGCCGACGCTCCGCACGTCCGCGCCGCCACACGAGCCGAGGCCCTGCCGGGGTCCGGTCCCTCGGCCTATCTCGATCCCGAGGCGATCGTCGGTGTCGCCCGGGCGACCGGATGCACGCTCGTGCACCCGGGTTACGGATTCCNNCTCACCTTCGTCGGGCCGTCCCCGGAAGCACTGCGCGTCCTCGGCGACAAGCGGGCCGCCCGCGCGGTGGCGGAGGAACTCGGCATCCCGGTGACCGCCGCCGTCGAGGCGACGGAGCCGGAGTCGGTGCGGGCCTTCCTGCGCGACCGTCCGGGCGGGATCGTCGTCAAGGCACTGTCGGGCGGCGGCGGTCGTGGCATGCGCGTGGTCCGCGATGCCGCGGATCTCGACGAGGCGATCCGGCTCGCCGCGGCCGAAGCACACGCCGCCTTCGACGACGACCGGCTGTACGCGGAGGCGCTCGTCGAGCGTGCCCGGCACGTCGAGGTGCAGGTCGTCGCTGCCGAGTCGGGGTCGGGTACCCGCGCGATGGCGTTGGGTGACCGCGACTGCAGCGTGCAGCGCCGGCATCAGAAGCTCGTGGAGATCGCACCCGCACCCGACCTGCCCGACGCCCTGCGGGAGGCGCTGCACGGTGCGGCCGTCCGGCTGATCGGGCAGGTCGGATGCCACGGACTGTCCACCGTCGAATTCCTCGTCCACGGCGACGGTTTCGTGTTCCTCGAGGTCAATCCCCGGATCCAGGTGGAGCACACCGTCACCGAGGAGGTGACCGGCGTCGACCTCGTGGCGGCCCAGATCGCGATCGCTCGCGGGGCGGGATTCGACGAACTCGGTCTCCCCGCAGGAATCACCTTCGACGGCAACGGGATCGACGGGTGTCCTGCGGCGGCGCAGGGCATCGCGGTGCAGGTGCGCGTCAACGCCGAGACACCGCGCGCCGACGGCATCGCCCTGCCCGCCGCCGGGACGCTCACCGCGTTCACGCCACCCACCGGACCGGGCATCCGCGTCGACACCCACGGCCGACCCGGCCTCGGGGTGACCGGACGTTACGACTCGCTGCTCGCCAAGGTCGTCGCGTACGTGCGCTCCGGAGACCGCGCGGCCGTGCTGCGCAAGGCGTCCACGGCGCTCGGGGAGTTCGTCGTCGACGGTGTCGGCACAAACCGTGAACTCCTGCAGAAGATCTTGGACGACAAGGAGTTCCGTTCCGAGAGTGTCCACACCGCGTGGCTGGGGGAGCGCCTCGCCGATTTCGTCGACGCTGCCACGACCGCGCCGGTGGAGTACACGGATCTGCGCGCCGACGAACACGTGGTGCACGCCGAGATGGTCGGCACGGTCGTGGAGATCGCCCGCGCCGGCGACACCGTTGCGGCCGGTGCGCCGCTCGCCGTGCTCGACGCGATGAAGATGCAACACGAGATCCGGGCACCCGGCAGTGCCGTGGTCGAGCGCGTGCTCGTCGAGCCGGGCCGCACCGTCGACCCGGGCACGGTGCTCGCGGTGGTCCGCGTGGTCGATGCGGAGACCACGACGGATGACATCGCCGCGGTCGACCTCGACGCCGACCGTGCCGACCTCGACGAGATCCGTCGCAGACACGAGGTCACCACCGACGCGGCGCGGCCCGAGGTCGTGGCGAAGCGGCACGGGCGGGGCCGGCGCACGGCGCGCGAGAACATCGCCGACCTCGTCGACGACGGCAGCTTCGTCGAATACGGGCCGCTCGTCCTCGCCGCCCAGCGCGGCCGCCGCAGCGAGGAGGACCTGATCGCGAACACCCCCGCGGACGGACTCGTCGGCGGCACCGCACGGATCGGCGGGACCGAGGTGGTCGTGATGTCCTACGACTACACCGTTCTCGCGGGCACCCAGGGCCGCAACAACCACCGCAAGACCGATCGGCTGCTCGAACTCGCCGCCCGGCGGCGGGTGCCGCTCGTGCTGTTCGCCGAGGGTGGTGGCGGGCGCCCGGGGGACGTCGACGCCGGTTCCGGTGCGGGCCTCGACCTGCCCACCTTCCGTTCGATGGCGTCGCTGCGCGGACGCGTGCCCACCGTCGCGGTCGTCTCCGGCCGCTGCTTCGCGGGCAACGCCGCACTCGCCGGGGTGTGCGACGTACTCATCGCGACCCCCGACGCCAACATCGGCATGGGCGGCCCCGCGATGATCGAGGGCGGAGGACTCGGGGTGCACCGCCCCGAGGAGATCGGACCGATCGACGTGCAGCGTCGCAACGGTGTCGTGCACGTCGCCGCGCGCGACGAGGCGCACGCCGTGGACGTCGCCCGGAGATATCTCGCCTACTTCACCGCGCCGCACGAGGACCGGCAGGCGCCCGACCCGCGTCTCGCGCGACATGTGGTGCCGGAGAACCGGCTCCGCGCCTACGACGTGCGGTCGGCGATCGATGCGATCGCCGACGTCGGATCGGTGCTCGAACTGCGCCCGGACCACGGCGTCGGCATCGTCACCGCCCTGATGCGTGTCGAAGGCGCCTCCTACGGTGTGCTCGCCAACAGCAGCGCCCACCTCGGCGGGGCGATCGACGCGGAGGCCGCAGACAAGGCCGCGGACTTCCTGGAACTGTGCGAATCGCACCGGCTGCCCGTGGTGAGCCTGTGCGACACACCGGGATTCATGGTCGGACCGGAATCTGAGAAGGACGCCACCGTGCGCCGCTTCGGACGCTTCTTCGTCGCCGGTGCACGCCTGACCGTCCCGTTCGGCATGATCATCCTCCGCAAGGGCTACGGCCTCGGCGCGATGGCGATGGCCGGCGGATCCTTCCACGCACCCGAATTCACCGTCGCGTGGCCGACGGGGGAGATCGGCGGGATGGGACTCGAAGGGGCCGTGCGGCTCGGCTTCCGCAAGGAACTCGACGCCGCGGAGACACCCCGGGAGCGCGAGGAACTGTTCGACCGGCTCGTCGCCCTCGCCTACCAGCAGGGCAAGGCGCTGCAGGCGGCGACGAGCTTCGAACTCGACGACGTCATCGACCCCGCCGACAGTCGCGCCTGGATCGCGCGACTGGTGCAACCGCGGTGAACCCGGGTATGCGACAGCCATGGTGACCTATCCCGGCGCGCAGCAGTACGTACCCGACAGCCGCGACCTCGCCGACCTCGCCGCCGCCTCGGCGGGATGCCGGGGATGCGATCTCTACAGGGCCGCCGAGCGGACGGTCTTCGGGGCAGGGGCGCGCGACGCGCGCATGCTGTTCGTCGGCGAACAACCGGGCAACGAGGAGGATCTCGCGGGAGAACCGTTCGTCGGGCCCGCGGGACACCTGTTCGACAAGGCCCTCGAACGCGCGGGCATCGATCGCGGGACGGTGTACGTGACCAACGCCGTCAAGCACTTCCGCTTCGACCGGTCCGCCAACGGCCGCAGACGGATCCACAAGAAACCGTCGGGTGGGCAGGTCGCGGCGTGCCGACCGTGGCTCGAGGCCGAACTCGACGCCGTCCGCCCCGACGTCGTGGTGTGCCTCGGGGCCACCGCCGCACAGTCGTTGCTCGGCAAGGACTTCAAGCTCACCCAGCACCGCGGGGAGGTCCTGCACCTGCCGGAGGAGCTGTGCGGGTCGTGCGATCCGGCGGTGGTCGTCACCGTGCACCCGTCGGCGGTGCTGCGGGCGAAATCGCAGCGCGACGACATGTTCCGCTCGTTCGTGCAGGATCTGGAACGCGCGGCGACGTTGTGACGGCTCGGCCGTCGTAACCTTGTGACGTCCTAGCCGGTGGTCGCGAGCCCGGCCGCGAGCCCGAGCGCCACCGACATCGCGCACACCTCGAGGACGGCGTTGCGCAACGACTCCTCCTCCTGCAGGCGGTGCGTCGAGGCTGCCGGGAGCCAGTTGCGCCGCCAGTTCCACGCGAGCCCCAGCAGGGCGCACAGCACGATCGCCTTCGCGAGCACGACGCGTCCGTAACCGGTGCCCAGCAGCGCGGAGACCGAACCGAGCCGCACCGCCGCGTCGACCACGCCCGTGATCACCAACGCCACCACACAGCGCACGGCCAGCTGCGAGTAGCGCGGCAGCAGTTCCGCCCACGCGCCACGGCCCCGCACGGTGACGGCCAGCGCCACGAGCACCCCGAACCACACCGCGGCCGCGAGCACGTGCACGGCGTTGAACAGCGACCCCAACGGTTGCTGCGCCATGTGCCCGGTGACCGGGCGGGCGATCAACGTGAGCGCCGCGGCGACGAGCACCGGCAGGGTGGACCACGACGCCGACCGGCGGTACGCCACCGCGGCGACGACGACGATCGCGGCGATGCACACCCACGCCGCCGCATCCACGCGTCCCGTGGTGGTGGCCAGGAACTGCCCGAACCGTCCCACGTCCAGGTCTACGGCGGGAACATCGGCCGCGGTGGACGCGGCCCAGGCGAGGTCGACGCTCGCGAGCGCGAGCCAGACACCGCCGAGCGCGGCGATCGTCCGCCACAGCGTCTCGGAGGAGACCGCGGGACGGCGCTGCCGCTGCACCATGACGGCCAGGACCGCGAGTCCGAGCACGGTCGAGCCGACGCACAACCCGATCGCCCGCACCGAACTCGACGGGGCGGGCAGGGCGAGGGAACCGGCCACGGCGATGCCCGCGACGGTTCCGAAGGCAACGCCGGCAGCGGCCACGACGAGCCACTGCCGGCGTTCCGGGATCATGCGGGTCAGGCCTTCGGCTTGCGCAGCGCGAAGGCGAGACCTGCGGCGACCACGACGACACCTGCGACGACGAACCACCACACGGCGGGTCCGCTGCTGTCGCTCTCGTCCGACTCCGCGCCGGTCTCGCCGGTCGCGGTGTCACCGGACGCCGCCTCACCGGGCGTGCCGGTCCCGTCCTGGGTGAGCGTGAAGGTGCGGGTCCCGCTGACGGGATGCCCGTCGGCGGAGGTCACCCGGTAGGCGATCGTGTACTCACCGGCAGGACCGAGACCGTCGAGCTCGACGGCTGCGGTCGCACCCTCGATGATCGGGTCGCTCTTCGACCACAGGTTGCCGTCCGGCCCGACGACGGTCAGGGCCGCGAACTGCTCTTGCAGGTTCTCGTTGAACGTCACCGTCACCCGATCGGGTGCCTCGGCGATCTGCTCGCCGTCCTCGGGCGAGCTCGACAGCACCACCGAGTGGGCGGCCGCGGAACCGACGGACAGGGTCAGTGCCGCGATCATCGCGGCGAGGAGAACGAGGATGCGCTTCATGCCCGCCGCCCCCGGATCACGGCGCCGAGGCCGAGTGCGGCGCCGAGCGCGCCGAGGACCAGGCCGATACCGCCGAGCCACCGCGCGGTGCTGTCGGTCGTGGTGCCCTCCGACGCCGCGGCGGTCTGTCCGGTGTCGGTGACGTGCGCGTCGCCGCTGCCGCCGTGCCCGTCACCGCTGCTCGCCGCGAGGGTCAGACTCGGGGCGGGACGCTCGGGCTCCTCGTCGCCGGTCGCGATCTCGTCCCACGCCACGACCTCGCCGTCGCTGTAGGTCTGGATCGCGGGGAAGGAGACCTCGTCCTCCTCGGGCAGCGGCCCGACGGACAGGACGAACTGCTGGAACTGTCCCGGCCCGACCTGCACGTCCGGCTCGGCGGTCCACGTCACGGAGGTCGCGAGCTGCGACTCGGGATCCTTCTCGACGGTCGCCGTCCAGCCGGGCAGCGGCTCGGTGCGCGCCGAGCGCAGGCCCGGAAGCTCGACGGTGACGGCCGTCGTGCCGGCGGTCTCGGACTCGGTGGGGACCCGGAAGGTCAGGACGGTGTAGCCGCCCTGCTCGGCTCCGGGTGCGACGACGGTGACGTGGGCGGAGGCGATGCCGGCGCCCGCGACCATCAGCGCAGCGGTTGCTGTCGCGCCCACGAGGGCGCGACGGGAGAACTCGAACATATGTGGGTCTTTCTCGTGGTTGGAGGATCGATCGTCACGGCACGGCCGTGGCGAGCGGTGGTCCTCTCCGCGAGATGGCCGGGGGTGCACGTCCCCACACGAGCCGGTCGGTCGACGAGGTGGGAGCGAGCACGGCGGGTGCGGCGACCCGGGGGCCGCGCA
>JACYYJ010060704.1_pt1 | contig 19799 bp, 18 predicted proteins | sample 8236861 | NCBI WGS metagenome assembly JACYYJ01 (sample SAMN14103086, study PRJNA606662) | landfill metagenome | isolation source: landfill solid waste | place: India:New Delhi, Okhla landfill site | collected 2017-11-05
GAATCGGCCTGACTTTCGTTCCTATTCGGAGGCTTGTCCGGCGGGTGCCGGTTGGCCTGATTCTTGGTCAGCGTAGTACGCGTTCTCGACCTCGGCGGGTGTGCGCATGTCGAGCTCGCCGTGGAGCCGCTGATTGTTCCACCACCACACCCATTCGAGGGTCGCAAGTTCGACCTGCTCGACGGTCCGCCAGGGCCCTTGCTGGCGGATGAGCTCGGTCTTGTAGAGGTTGTTGACGGCCTCGGCCATCGCGTTGTCGAACGAGTCGCCGACGGTTCCGGTGGAGGGGACAGCGCCGAGTTCGACGATCCGGTCGGTGTAGACCATCGCCATGTAGTTCGAGCCGTGGTCCGAATGGTGCGTCAGGCCGGCGAGATCGCCGCCAGCGCCCCAGGCAACCATGTCGAGCGCCTGCAAGGGCAGGATCTCGGCCTTCAGTGTGGCGGCGACGTTCCAACCGACGATGCGTCGCGAGTAGACGTCGGTGACGAACGCGACGTAGGCGAACCCGGACCAGGTGGCGACGTAGGTCACGTCGCAGACCCAGAGCCGCCGCGGTGCCGGCGCGGTGAAGCGACGGTTGACCAGGTCGCTCGGCAGCGCGGTCGTCTTGTCGGAGCGTGTCGTGAACACTCGCTTCGACTTCTTGACGCCTCGAACGCCGGCCAGGCGCATGAGGCGCTCGGTCTGGTCACGACCGATACTCCAGCCCTGCCGGCGCATCAACGCATGCATCTTCCGCCGTCCGTAGACGCCGTCGTTCTCCGCATGCAGCCGCGCGACCTCCGGGACGAGCAGTTCGTCGCGCAGCTGACGGGCCGACGGTGCACGACCGACCGCGGCGCGATACCCGCGGGAGGTGAGGAACCCTTGAACTGCCGGGCGCAGCACCCGGCAGATGAGCTCGACCCCGAAACGATCCCGGTACTCGGTGATGAACCGGATCATCTCGGTCAGGGGTGGTCGAGCTCCTTCGCGAAAAACACGCTCGCAGCCTTGAGGATCTCATTCGCCTTCCGCAGCTCCGAGACCTCCTTCTGCAGCCGCTTGATCTCCGCCGCCGCATCGGTCGTCACGCCCGGCTTCACGCCAGCATCGACCTCGTAGCGGCGTTGCCAGAGCCTCAGCGTCTCCGGACTCATCCCGAGCAGCCCCGCCACATGACGGACGGCGCTCATCATCGTCGGGTGCGACGGCCGCGTCTCCGCGAGCATCCGCAACGCCCGCTCACGCATCTCCGGCGAATACTTCCTGTTCATCGTGTTCCATCCTTACTTGAAGAACGGAACGAAAGTCAGGCCGATTCAGAGGGCTACGCCCAACGGGCTGCTGAGAAACTGGGCGACGTCCGTGGTCGTGACGGCAGAAACACCGGCCGCGCGTGTCGAGACGCTGAACAGCCCGGCCAGCGACGGAACGGCGACCAGAGCGATCGCGCACTGCAGGATCGCCGCCAGCAGCGTCACCCAAGCGATATGACGCGCGGTCAGACAATAGGCGACTGCTAACGGTCGGCGGAGCGCGAGCGTCGTCGTATAGGAAAAGGACATGCGGCAATTGTTGTATCTCTTGCTGAACCTGATCGACTACCGTTGCGCAACCCGAGCGGCCAGACACGACATGGGGTGGCGGAGCGGTGCGCCCAATCGGAGGGCCGAGCCGCTAGCTCGCGGGCCCAACTGCGAATAAGAACGAAGCGTAAGGCCTAGACCTGGCAGCCGGTTCAGAGCCCGACCATGATACGGAGCTGCTGAAGAGCGGCCGTAGCCTTGTCCAGCGGAACCTGTACCGCAATGTCGTTGTCGACGGCCGAACGCAACTCGCTCAGACTCATCGCGTAGGTTCCCGCAGCTGAATACCACTGGTCAGAGATCGAACTCGGAGCGACTGCGCTTGAAAGCCGGTCAGCATCTCCCTGCAGGGTGTCGACGACCTGTGATGCTTCTTGACCAGACATGTTCGACACTAGGCCGAGACCGGTCGTCGCGTCGTTGAGCCATCCCTGAACCTGTCCCGTGAATGTATCCAGTTCCGGGTCCGCAACGGGAGGCTGCGTCGTGATCGGCGTGGGCTCAGGCTCCGGATCGGGTGTCGGTGTGGCTGACGACGAAGACGCTGCCGTCGGTGAGGGGGACGGTGATGCGGTACTCAAAGAGGGGGACGGCGTCGGAGCAGAGCCTCCGTCACGCGGGATGAGGAAGAACAGCACAATGCCGACGATCCCGACCGCAGCTACGACGAGACCTATGATCAGCCAAATGCGACCCTTGGAGGTCTTCCTCTCCTCGGGGAAAATCCATTCGGCTCGCGGCTGCTCGTCGCTCATCATTTCTCCAATGCGGGCATCGGCTGCCAGCTCTTGTCGCGGCCTATCCTGCCACCGTCTCGGATTCCGCGGAACAGGTTGCTCGTGCCGCGCACAGTTCGCTCGACGAACACGAGGCGGATGAGCTCCTTGAAGAACGTTGCCGTAGTCCCGAGCCCGAAAAGGACCGGGTTGTACACGCTGTGCACGCGGTAGTAGTTCTTGATGAACGCGCGGTTGCGCATGATGTAGTACCGGTAGGCGTTGCTCGAGGCGTTCATATGACGAACGCCCATGTCCCACTGTTTGATCTCGCGGGTGCGGCGCAGGACGAATTCGTTCACGATCACTGCGGTGGTCAGGCGAGACGCCAGCCAGCCGTACATCTGGTCATCCCAATAGATGAAGAAACGAGGATCAGGGAGCCCCACCTGCGACACGATCGATCGGTGGATGAACATGCCCTCGAAGCACCCGCTGTTCATCTCTTTGAACCCGGAATCGTCGAAGCCCGCCGGCGCGAACGGGATCGGAATGCCCATCCTGTCCGCGATGCGGTACTGCCAGTAGAACTCGCTGCCGTCGTAGTCGTACCGCCGGCCTTGGATGCTTTTGAAGCGCGGAGCCCACTTTCCCATCTTCGCGAGACCGTCGGGGATCACCTCGACGTCGTCGTCCATCATCCAGATCCATTCGGATCCGAGTTCGTATGCGGTTCGCATCCCCTCACTGAAACCGCCTGAGCCGCCGGTGTTCGTGTCGAGCTTGCGATACACGATCTCGGTGCCGATGCCGTCACGGAACGATTCCACCACCTCGGTCGTGTTGTCGGCCGAGGCGTTGTCGATGATCACTACGCGTCCGGGTTTGGGGTCCATCGCCGCGATGCTCGTCAGCAGTCCCGACAGCAGGTGAGAGCGGTTGTATGTGACGATGACGATCGTCGCCGTTGCCGGATCGAACGTACGGAGATCCGCAGTCACGCCTTCTCCTCGAAGAACTTCGCCCAAGAGCTCTCGGAGACAAGCTCGGGAAGAGCCTTTCGATATTCCTTCTGCAGTGCGGGCCAACGACGTCGCAGTTCCGCATGCAACTTCACTGTCTCGCGGAGCATGGCGCGGTACTTCGCGCGGTCACGAGTGTAGATATTCTTCCCAGAGCCGTCAGCCGCACTCACAAGCGCACTGTCGAAATTGGGCAAACGCCACCAGTTGGCATCGCCCTTGCCGAACTCGACCTCGGGCTGCGCAACGTTCTCCGGCTTGGGCGTGTGCAGCCAGTGGGCGATCAGAGTGGTTGCCGTGAACCACCGCAGACGCAGACCCCGAGGACTGTCGAACACGTTGCGCTTGAGACGCTTATACACTTGACGCCCCCTTCGAGACCGCAGCACCCGTTCGCGATCCTTGTGGACGACGGTCTCAGGGTAGTCAGCGGCGACGGCGCGGGCGGCCGGCATTGCTGTCGCGAGGTTCTGTCGCATGTGCTGGGGGCCGGACAAGACGTCGCGAAGTGCTTGCATGCGCAACGCCACAGGGTAGTACTGCATCATCATCAAATGTTTGAGATCGATGCGGCGGCTGTGTCGGATCAGCGTCCCGCCCCGATGCGCATTCGAATGGATCAGACCAGCTACGAGACGATTGCGCGAGTGGAAGTACGCTTGCCAATCGATCGAGTCGTCCTTGTTGATCCATGACACGTGCCAGAGCGCGACGCCGGGCATGGAGACTGTGGCGTAACCGGCTTCGCCCGCGCGGAGACAGAATTCAGCGTCATCCCACTTGATGAATGCGGGGAGGGACAGTCCGACTTTGCGAATGGCTTCGACAGGAATCAGGCACATCCACCACCCGTTGTAGTCGGCATCCATACGCATGTGCAGCAACGGAGACTGTCGAAGGTTCGCTGCGCGGAAATCGTGTCCCATGCGCTCCTGGAAAAGGTTGCGCCACATGAACGGATGCTCGTCCACGACCTCTGCCCAGCCATGGAGATTGGGGCGATTGAGCAAGTCGAACATGTGACCGCCCACGAGGACCGGCGTCGTGGCGTAACGGCCGAAGACAATTGATCTGCGCAATGACTCGGGCTCGATTCGCACGTCATCATCCAGCAGCTGGACGAAGTCGCTTTCCGGGCGACCAAGAGTCTCGTACATGGCGCGAGCAAAACCACCCGAACCACCGAGGTTCGGCTGGCGGATCACGTCGAGCGTGTCACCAAGTCGCGCGCTGATGTCTGCGAACCCCTCTTGGTCCTGGACGAGCTGCGTACCTTGATCGACGAGGAAAATCCGGTCGACGAGTTCGACGACATCTGGTTCATCGGCAAGAGCAGCGAGCGTCTCGACGCAGTAGTCGGGCTTGTTGTACGTCGTGATTCCGATAGAGGCTTTACCCGACCGAGGTGGCTCCTCCTCGGTCGTCCACTCGGCACTCTCCAGAATCGCGGCTTCGTCATCAGCAGCGATGTCGAACCAGATCCAGCCGCCGTCGCTGTACTGCGTCAGGTCGAGGTCGAAGGTCGTCGTCGCCTCGCCCGTGACCTCCCGAGTATCGATTCGTTGTTGCGCGCCACCGCCGTTTGAGCGGTACACGAGGATGGTCGCCGGACCTGTCGTGCGCACAGTCAGCCTGATATCGCGGATGCTCGTCCAATGCTGCCAGTACGAAGCCGGGAATGCGTTGAAGTATGCGCTGAACGAGACGCGCCTGCCGGCGACGATCCGAGCGCGCCGACGTCCCAGGATGTTAGCCAACTGCGCGTTATTGGAGACGCGGACGGGTTCTTCGTCTATGACGGACCAGATCTCCGGGTCTGCGTACAGCGGCAGCAGGTCGGGGTCACGGTCGAGGGGGAAGACGACGTTCTGAAGGACATAAGTCACGTGAAGGATCTCCGAAATGTACATCCGTGCGGATCAACAGGGCGCCGCCCGGGAAACAGTGAGCAGACACAGCCTACCCGCCGTCCTTGTGTATTCCCGGCTACCCCTCCGCCCGCAGCGTCGGCACGACCCCGGTATTGGCCGCATCGATGTTCTCCCGCCACGACTTCGACTGCCCTGCCCGCAGCGCGCACAGCACGAGCATGAACCAGCCGGAATCCGCGAGCGTGAAACTCTCGAACATCGAGTCGACGGCAAGGGTGACCAGTACGAGCGGCGTCCACGCGTAGAGCACCGAGCGCCGCGCGCTCGCGACCAGCCAGGAGCGCACCAGTGCCACTCCGCCGAGGACCGCGAACAGCAGCAGCCCGACGATGCCCAGTTGCAGCAGCACGTCGAAGAATGCGTTCAGCGCGGTCTCATGCCGATCGTTCAGCAGGTAGTTGATGTAGGTGAAGGGGTATTCGCCGCGTTGCCATGGCCCGAACCAGCCCCAGCCCTGCATGGGCCTGATGGCGACGAAGTCGAGGATCTTGTTCCACAGATCGGCCCTGGTCGAGAAGTCCGACCCGGCGCCCATCCACGCGATGATCTGGTGCCGGAACAGGAAGGCCACGCCGAGTGACGCGGTCACCAGCGCCCCCAGCGCCCACTGCACGAGACTGCGTCGGCCGGCCGGCGTGTGCCGCACGATCGTGAGCGCCGCGGTGACGACGCCGACGGCGGCCGCGAGCACCAGCACCGTCGGCGACGCCGACAGCAGCGCGAGGAAGGCCGCGAGGGCGATCGACGGCACCGCGACCTGTGCGGTGAGCGACTGCGAGCGCCATTCGATGAAGAAGGTGATCAGTGCGATGACGGCGACGAAGCCGAGCATGTTGCGTGTGCCGAACAGTCCCTGAATCGGACCGCCGACCGCGAGATTGCCCTCGACGGCGAGAAAGGTGAACGGCGTGTCCAGCAGGATGCCCGACAGGATCTCCACGCCGAGCGACAGCCCGAGAAGAACGCGCAACGTGTCTCCGATGGCCCGCACGGTCTGCAGGGTGTCGCGGATGTGCCCGATCGTGATCGCGAGGAACGCGAAGCCGAACAGCCACACCCAACCCACCAGCGTGTCGCCGCGGTCCGTCGTCCACAGCAGGCTGATCAGCGCCAGCACGAGGAACATGAGCAGCGACGTCGGTGCGACGCGCAGCAGCGAGAGCTCCTCCCGACGCACGAACAGGATCGCAGCGCCCAGCGCGCCGAGCACGAGGATGATGCTCGCGAAGGTCACCGACGACGTCATCCGCTCGATGGCGAACGAGCCGAAAGTCGCTCCGAGCACGGCGAGCGTGTAGGCGCGCGCCATCTCGACCGACCCGAGCAGTCTGCCGATACGCGCCTGAGGGGACGTCACGGGATGCGCCGAGCCTCGCGGCCGTGTTCGGTGACTCGGGACTGCTCGCTGAGCCCGACGCCCACGAGAGGCACGGCCTTGACCTTGAACGAGAACAGCACCAGGATCATCCACCCCCACAGCATGATCGGCGAGGACTCGGCAAGCCCCTGCACGAGCAGCACGACCGTGAACAGCACAGGCAGCAGCGTCACGGGGGAGTAGGGCCGGTCGGCACGCAGATCCCAGCGCGGCCGATCGGCGGCGAAGAACCACGACCGCCACAGCAGGCTGAGATAGGCCACCGCCATCAGCACCAGCCCGACGACGCCGAGCTGCATGAGCACGTCGAGCCACATGTTGTGCGCGTGGAACACCGTGATGCCGTGATCGACGATCCACCTGTCGAACGCCGGGTCGGTCGGGACCCACGGGCTCGAGAACCCGTTGCCGAAGATCGGATGGTGCCCTGCGCGCTCGAGGACCTTGGTCCAGATGAGGTCGGTGCGTCCGGTGAGATCGGCTCCGCGGCCCAACGCCGTGAACAGCGGTTCACGGAACACGACCAACGCGACGACCCCCACGGCGACGATCGCGCCGCAGGTCGCATAGATCCGCGCGCGGCCGCCGGGAGACCTGGTTCGACGGATGAGCAGCGCGACCAGCAGCACGACTGCGGCGGCGACGGCACACAGGTACGCGGTAGCCGACGACGCTCGGACCATCAGATAGGCGGCGACCACCAGCCACAGGGCGTGCGTGACCCGCCAGCGGGTGTTCTGCGCGATCTGCACGCCGAACGTGATGATCGCGAACAGGCAGATGATCGCGAGCATGTTCGAGTTGCCGACGATGCCCTGAATGCGTCCGCCATCGACGAGGTTGTCGCGAACCCAGTACCAGTGCGGGTCGACATCGCCGTCGGGAAGCGTCAGGAAGTTCGGCAACAGCGGATGCCGGATCACCACCGACACCCACAGCTCGAGCGCGAGCGACAGCCCGACGATCCATTTGAACGCTGAGCCGAGCGACCGCACGATCTCGTGCCACGTCAGCGCGTGCGCGAGCAGAAGCGCGTTGACGGTGCCGGCGGCGAGCAGAACCCACGTGATGATCGTGGGAAGCCGCCACTGCGACCACGCCACCGAGAGCAGCGCGAGACTCGCGTAGCCGAGCGCGGCCCAGGGGAGACGGCGCCAGGCGAACGGGTGCGGCTGCCGCTTCGCGATCATCGGGATGCCGATGGCGCATGCCCCCAGCAGGAGCATGACCATCACGATCCCGGCGCCGATGGGACCGACGAGGTTGTACACGGCTGTATGCGCGAATGCGGCGATCAGCACGAGCGTCGCGTACCCGCGCAGCAGCAGACGCCCCGTCGACTCGCGCTCCGGCGCGGTGGGCGGGGCCGCTACGGGATGCTTCGTGTACTGCGCCATCGCACTCAGGCTACCGCGCACACCCCTGCGGGTCGTCGAGTGCAGCGCGCAGCGCGCAGACTAAACGCTGCGCGGGCCGCAGGCGAGTCGGAGCGGATCCCCAGTGTCCGCATCCCTCGGTACGCTGGCCCCATGCTCCTGAGATTGTCGAACACCCCCCGCGACTACGCCTGGGGATCGCCCACGCTCCTTGCCGAGTTCGAGAGCCGACAGCCTTCCGGCGCTCCCGAGGCGGAGGTGTGGTTCGGCGATCATCCCGGCGATCCGGCCGACGTCGCCGACGGTTCGACCCTGGATGCCGTGACCGGAGGCTCGCTGCCGTATCTGCTGAAGCTCCTCGCTGCAGGAGCGCCGCTGTCGATCCAAGTGCACCCCACCATCGAACAGGCGCGTGACGGCTGGGCGCGTGAGACGCATCTCGCCGCGGACGATCCGCACCGCAACTACCGTGACGACAACCACAAGCCCGAGCTGATCGTCGCGCTCAGCGATCGCTTCGAGGCGCTGGGAGGTCTCCGTCCGGTGGCTGACACCCTGCACCTGCTGGAGACACTGGGCACCTCGAACGGCGTCACCGCGCTCCGCGACCGACTGCGCGGCGAGGGCGATGTCCTGAGAGATGCGATCGCGTGGCTGCTCTCAGGGCAGGCCCAGAATGACGTCGACGACATCATCGAGGCGCTGGATGCCGCGGCATCCGACGAATTCACCGCCGAACTCGCTGCTATCCGATCGATCGCCGCACGCAACCCGGGCGACCCCGGTGTCGTCGTGGCGCTGCTGATGAACTTCATCGTCCTCGGCCGGGGCGAGGGCATCTTCCTGCGGGCCGGCCTCCTGCATGCCTACGTCTCGGGACTCGGGGTCGAGATCATGGCCGCCAGCGACAACGTGCTGCGGGGAGGTCTTACGCCCAAGCACATCGACGTGCCGGAACTGCTCTCGGTACTCGACACGACACCCGGCGTCGTGCCGGTGCTGAGGCCAGCGGCATCCGACGCCGTGACGTCATATCCGGTCGACGTGAACGATTTCGCGCTGCGCCGGGTCACGCTCGACGGCCAACCCGTCACGGTCGAGGTGACAGGCCCCGCAATGGTGCTCGCGACCGGGGGAGAGGTCGCGGTCTCGGGGGCGGATGCCGTCGCCACGGCGATTCCGGTCGGACAGGTGGTCTTCGCCACAGCGGACGAGACGACGCTTGAGCTTTCCGGTGCCGGTGAGGCCTTCGTTGCTCAACCCGGCTGATGATCGAATAAAGATACGAGAAAAGGGTTGCATTTGTTCGTAACTACGTTCTAAACTGGTGGCATGTCAAAGCTGACAGCTCCCGCCCCGCCGGACACGGCGACGCGACGCATGTCGGAATGGCTTGAGCTTCAGGCCGAGAAGGCGCGGATGCATGTGCGTGAGGCCGAGCTGCTCAGCGAGGCTTTCGGCGAGGCCCTTGATGAGTGTGAGACGCGCATCGGCACCGAAGACATACGAGACATCCCGGTTCGGTCGTTGATCGCGGAGTTCAGTTCTGCGGGGCGCATCTCCTCGCGGACGATGGAATCGACGATGTGGAACGCTCATGTTCTCGTGACGGAGTTCCCGTTGACGTTCCAGGCGCTGCAGGACGCACGCATCACCCCCACACATGCGCGCATCATCACCGACGCCGGCGCACAGATCGACGATCAGGAGAAGCGGGTCGCATACGAGCTCGCGGCCGTCGATTACGCGTCCGGAGAGAGTCCCAATCGCGTCCGTTCCGTGGCGCGCAGGTTGGCGGCCAAGCACGGTGGCATCACTGCCGACGAACGCCGCAAGACCGCGCACGACGGTCGCAAGGTGTGGATCGATGACTACGACGATGGTTCGGCTGTGATGCACATCCTCACGTCATCCGTCCTCGCTCATGCGGCGGCGGATCGGGCGACGCGGCTGGCGCGGGTCGCGAAGGATCCACACTCTTCGGAACGTCAGGCGGTGCTCGGCGATGTAGAGAAGCAGCCGGCCACCGCAGAAGACGAGTCGCTCATCCCCGAAGATCTCGTTCTCGGGCCGGACGGACTCGGCTCCGACGGTGAATCGGTCGCGGATGCTCCGCACGATGACCCTCGGACGATGGATCAGATCCGTGCTGACGTCATGATCGACCTGCTGCTCGCCGCGGCCGCCGAGACTGTGACGGCGTCTGGCGCCGAGGCGATTCGGGGGCACGTCCAGGTGACTCTCCCCGCCGCGGTGCTGGCAGGCGCGTCGGATGCCCCGGCAGACCTCGCGGGTTGCGGTCCGGTCGATGCCGATCTGATCCGTGAGATGGCCGGGCTCGCTCCGGGCTGGGATCGGCTGTACATCGACGCGTGCTCAGGGCTCGTGTCGGCGACCGATCGGTATCGGCCCACCGCCGAGATGCGCCGGCATCTGCGTGCCCGTGACGGCCGATGCCGATTCCCCGGTTGCGCGGCCTCTGTGCTTCTTTGCGACCTTGATCACACTGAGGAGTACAGCAGAGGCGGCTCGACCACCTGTGAGAATTTGTCTCACCTGTGCCGTCGGCATCATGCTCTGAAGCATCCTGACGTCGATGACCGATATCGATGGTCTGCCCGCCAGTTGTCAGGCGGGCAGATCGAGTGGACGAGTCCGCATGGCCAGACCTTCGTGGATCATCCGCAGCCACGCGTCCACTTCTCCTGACACCTGTTCCGTGGCACTTCTCTGAGCGATTTTGCGCGACACGCCGATGACACGCCGTGAACCTTCAAGACCTGATTGAGGGTTTACGATCTGCGACTTGACCCGATCGAATGACACGGGTGTAATTAGTGGTGCAAGGCCCAGCGGGGGGCAGTTATAGGGCAAGGAGAACGATATGACGGGCTACCGTTCCGACGTTCCCGAGAATTGGTTTGTCGATCCGGTCAATCTCGGGGTTCCCGGGGTCAGGCGTCCCGAGCGCGACGAAGACACGGCGCTCGCCTGGCAGACCGACGCACTGTGCTCGCAGACCGACCCCGAGGCGTTCTTCCCGGAGAAGGGCGGCTCGACACGAGACGCCAAGCGCATCTGCTCGTCGTGCGATGTTCGTGGTGAATGCCTCGAGTATGCGCTGGGCAATGATGAGCGCTTCGGTATCTGGGGCGGGTTGAGCGAGCGCGAACGCCGCAAGCTCAAGCGCCAGGCCGGCTGAGCTCCGCCGGCTCCGTAGCCACGTCATAGCTTCGCGGCCACGCCGTGCGTGCTGACGGTGTGCGGGCGACCGAGCGCATAGGCTGACGAGGCCATGCCAACCCGAGTCCATGCCATCATCGTCGCGCGTCCCGGCCCGTCGTCTCATGCCCAGCTGCTTCGCACCATCGACGCGCTCACGCTGCAGACGCGCAGGCCCGATGCCGTGACACTGGTCGTCTGCGGAGATGGGACGGCAGCACGCGAAAGCGAGGCGATCGGGGGCATCGCCGAGAGCATCATCGAAGCACGCAGCGGCACCTCGTTCGCCGAGGCCGTCCAGCTCGCGGTGCCCCGCATCACCGACGGCTCCACCGTGTGGCTGCTCGCCCACGACACCGCACCTCACCCCGGCGCCCTCGCGCATCTGTCGGGCGCGCTGGAGCGTTCGCCATCCGCCCTGATCGCCGCCCCGAAACTCGTCGACGTCGACAACGAACGTGAACTGGTCAGCCTCGGCATCACGATGACCACGCTCGGCCGTTCGGTGGAGCTGGCGGCAGGCGAGCTCGATCAGAACCAGCATGACGGTCGCGACGACGCCCTCGGCGCCGACATCCGCGGAATGCTCATCCGCAGCGAAGCCCGCGAACATCTGCAGCCTGACCCGTCGCTGAACGGAGCCGACGAGGGCCTCGATCTCGGTGTCCGCGCACGCCTCGCCGGTGGGCGCGTGGTGCTGGCCCCCGGTGCACGGATCTCGGTCAGCCCTGACGGCCCAGCCGCTCTCCCGAAGGGCGCGGCGCAGCGCGCCTACGTCACGCGCATCGCCCAGTTGCACCGGCGTCTCGCCTACGCGCCGGCGATCGCGGTGCCGCTGCATTGGCTGACACTGTTGCCACTCGCGCTGTGGCGCACTGTCGTGCATCTGATCGGCAAGCGCCCGGCATCCGTTTTCCCCGAGTGGGGCGCCGCGATCGTCGAAATGATCCGATTCGGTGCTGTTGCACGATCGCGCCGCAACATCCGTGCGTTCCGCCGAGCCTCGTGGGCGAGTATCGCTCCGCTGCGCATCACCCGTGGAGAGCTGCATCGCAGGCTCGACGACGGCCACGGCAGCGAAGGCGGCGCGGTCAGCGAGCTCAACTTCTTCTCCGGAGGAGGAGCGTGGGCGGTCTTGGGCGCCCTCGCCGTCAGCGTGGGATCCTTCACGACCCTGCTCGCCTGGCCGGCGCTGGGCGGGGGAGCGCTGCTGCCGCTGCGCGACACGATCGCCGCACTCTGGCGCGACGCGGCCTGGGGGCAGCGCGGAGTCGGGATCGATGTCGCCGGTCCCGCTGACCCGTTCGCCGGTGTCATCGCCGTGCTGGGCACGCTGTGGGGTGGTGCGCCCTCGTTCGCGATGGTGCTGCTGTGGCTCCTGGCCCTTCCGCTCGCTGTGCTCGGGGGCTGGTTCGCCGCGACCCGCATCACCGACCGCGGCGGACTGCGCATCTTCGGCGGCGTCGCGTGGTCGCTGGCTCCGACGTTCCTGACTGCCCTGATCGAAGGCCGCCCCGCGGCGGTTCTCCTGCACCTGCTGCTGCCGTGGCTCTTCCACACCGCCGTCGTCGCGCATCGATCGTGGGGGGCAGCCGGTGCTGCCTCGATCGTGCTCGCCGCGACGCTGGCGTGCGCGCCGTCGCTCGCTCCGGCGATCGCGCTGCTGTGGCTGCTGGCGATCATCATCGTGCTCTCCCGCGCCTGGTTCCACGGCGCCGTCCGGCTGCTGTGGATGCTGGCGCCGACTGCCGCCCTGTTCGTCCCTCTCATCGTCTGGCAGGTTCGGCGCGGCAACATCTGGGCGGTCTTCGCCGACCCGGGCTTCGTCTGGGCGGGACCGCAAGCGGCGGCGGACAGCGCAGGACGCCTGCTACTGGCATCCGGGTTCCCGACCGCCGATTTCGCCGGCTGGGCCGACCTGACCGGCTCCGCGGTCGCCGCATGGGCTCCGCTGCTGATCGCACCTCTCGCTCTGCTCGCACTCGCCGCCGCGGTCGCCCCGCGGTGGGGTGCCGGGATCACCCTGCTCGGCGTCACCATGGCAGGTCTTGCGACCGCGTTCATGGCCGTCGGGGTGACCGTCTCGTTCGCGCAGGGCACGCCGGTCGAGATCTGGCCCGGTACCGGACTGAGCCTCGCGTGGGCCGGGCTCGTCGGCGGCGCGCTCGTGACGCTCGACACCGCCGTCACCATGCCGCGGCTTCGCGTCGCAGCGGTCACAGTCGCCGGTCTCGCCCTTGCGGTGTGCGCCGTGCCGGCCCTCACCGCATTCCACACCGACCGCACGGTGCTGACCAATGGCCCCCAGAGCACCCTACCCGCGTACGTCGCGGCAGAGGCTCGCGGTGACCGCGAGGTCTCCACCCTCGTCCTCACGCCCCAGAACGACGGCGGCCTCGACGCCGAGGTCGTGTGGGGCGCGAGCGCGACTCTCGGTGCGCAGAGCACGATCCTGACGACCGCGATCGAGCCGCAGGGCGCCGACATCAGCACACTGTCCGTGGACCTGCTCTCCGCGCGGGACTTCGACGCACCGGGCGAACTGGCCTCTCTCGGCATCCACTTCGTTCTGCTCGACCAGGTCGAGGGCAACGAGTCCGATGCCGCCCGCGCCTTCCGCGTCGAGGCGGTCACAGCGCTCGACCAGCGCGCCGGCTTCGTCAAGGTGGGTGAGACCGACAAAGGCGTGCTCTGGCGCCTGGAAGCCGAGCCCGCTGACCGCGCCGAACCGAGCAGGGCCGAGGCGGGGGTGAGCAGCTCGATCACCGTCATCCAACTCATCGTGCTGTTCGCAGCGCTCCTGCTCGCGATCCCGACTCGGGCGTCGCGCCGTGCCGCGCGGGCACGCTCGCGCATCGTCGGTCGCTCGCCGGAGGAACCGCTGGTGCTCCCGCGGCGACGTGAGGACGTGCGCGATGACGACGCGCTCGATGATGACACGCTCGATGATGACGGACCCGATGAAGACGGGCCCGAGGCCCGCGCGACTTCCGAGGGCGTCGTCGAGGGCAGTGACGAGTCGACCGATGACCTCGACAGCGCCGCCTCCGCTCCCGAGAGCGCGGCCGACGTTCCCGAGAGCGCGACAGACGCCGCTCCCGAGAGCGCGACAGACGATCCCGAAAATGCGGCCGACGGTGCTCCCGAGAGCGCGGCCGCCCCCGCTCCCGAGAGCGCGGCCGCCCCCGCTCCCGAGAGCGCGACAGACGATCCCGAGCAGCCTGACGAGTCCGTCGATCCGGAGGAGGAGCGATGATCCAGAAGCGAGCAATCCGAGTCGTCGCCATCGGGGCGAGGCTGCTGGTCGGCATTGTGATCGCGGTCGCCTGCGTCGCGGGCGTCATCGCCGCTGTCGCACTTCCGTGGCCGGGCACGGCAAGCGAGCCGGCGCAGGTGCCAGTCACGCCGTCCGCCGGAGACACCACCTTGGTGTGCACCGGCGATTTCCGCGCCGTCGGGCGCAACTCGCTGGATGCCGCGCAGCAGCTTTCTGCCGGCACGCCGGACCTGACCGTCGACAGCAACGGTCCACGTGAGGACTCCGCACTGGTGGTTCCCGAGCTCGAGGGTGCCGGCGCGCCGCAGCAGTTCACGGGCAGCGCCGAGCAGGGCGGTGTGGCGCTGGTCGCAGCGGCCGAGTCGATCACCCTGCGAGACGACGACCTCTCAGGGCTTGCGGCCTCAGCGTGCCGTGAGCCGCACACCGAGTCATGGCTGGTCGGAGGCGCCGTCGACACCGGGACCAGTGACCTCATCATCCTCTCCAACCCGGGCGATGTCACCGCGACCGCGACGCTCACGGTGTTCGGTCTCGAGCAGACGTCGAGCACGACCCTCGTTCCGGCCGGCACGCAGGTGTCGGTGCCGCTGGCATCGGTCGCCGCCGGCGCGCAGGATCCCGTCGTGCGCATCACCGCTGCCGGCGCTCCGCTGCGGGCAGAGCTGCAGTCGTCTCTCATCCGCACCCTCGACCCGTCCGGGATCGACCTGCAGGACACCGCAGGAGCGCCGAGCGACTCGTTGACCTTCGCCGGCGTCCAAGTCGTCACGAAGAGCGCAGACTCCGCGCTCACCGTCGTTCGGCTGATGGCGACGGGGCAGGCCACCGAGGCGCGTGTCACGGTTCGCGCGGGCGGCGAAGACGTGCATCAGCTGTCGGTGCCGCTCGAATCCTCAACGCCGACGGAGGTGAGTCTTGACGCATTGGAGCCGGGCACGTACAGCGTCGAGGTCGAGGCCGACGCGCCGGTGGTCGGCGCGGTTCGTCAGACGACAGGCCCTGGAGCGGGCAGTGACTTCGCCTGGATGACGCCCGCGCCCGAGATCCGTGGCGAGGTGCTCGTCGCGGTTCCGGGAGGCGCCAAGGCCAAGATCCATCTCGTGAACCCGGGCGACGCGGATGCGACCGTTTCGCTGGCGCCCACGACGGGTGGGGCCGGGCAGGAGATCGACGTTCCGGCCGGCGAAGATGTCGTCGTCGATGCCGATCCGCAGACCACGTACTCCCTGACCGCCGATGAGGCCGTACACGTCGCCGTGGCGCTCTCCGGAACCAATGCTCTTGCCGGGTGGCCGGTGTGGGCAGGTCAGGCGGCGCAGGAGCCGATCATCGTCTACCCCTGACGGGGCCCCGTCCTGCCTCTGATCGGGCCATCCCGACCGGGGCCTATGCCTGATCCGGCCCGAACTCCCACGGGTCCTTGCCCACGTATTCTGCGGCAGCGCGGAACACGGCGCTCTCGATCGCGATGCGGCGATGGTTGCCGTCGTCGTGACCAGGGGGGAGCAGCCGTTCGATCGGAATCCGGAACAGCACGATGCGGCGCTGATCGCGGTCGATGTGCCAGCGGGGGATGCCGTCGGCATCCGCCTTCATCGGCAACGCTCCGATCTCGAACCGCACGTCCTGCAGCTCGGGCCACGTGCCGCGCAGAAAATCGACTGCAGTCCCGATCGTGACGTCGAACCGATCGATGCGGCCGTCCAGCGGAGGCAGCGGTGGCCGCACCACCTCGCTGCGTCCGAGCCGTCCGTGACGGCCATGACGAGCACCTCGGCGAGGCGCGGTGGCCCGATCAGTGCGACGGCGTGGCATGACGAAAGTCTAAGGTGTCCCGCGCGGCATCCGGGCGTGGCGCCACGACCGGCATACGCTGGCCGGGATGGACGGACGACTCTGCTCGAAGGTGACCTGCGCACGCGAGGCCGTGGCGACTCTCACCTTCGACTACGGCGATCAGATGGCAGCCCTCGGACCGCTCGGCGGCACCGACCATCCGCACGCACACGACCTGTGCGCGCAGCACGCCGATCGCCTCTCCGTTCCGGCGGGATGGATCGTGGTTCGCCACGAGGCGCTGCGCGCCTGAATCGGACTCCGACCGTCAGACACCCACGCGGCGACCGGTGAGCTTCTCGGCCTTCGCGTCGGCGATCGCGAGGGCGCGCCGTTCGCGCTCGCGCCGCAGCACCGTGATCGCGATGAGCACCTGCTCGGGGTGCGCGACCGGTTGCGGTGAGACGTAGGCGGCGGACTCCACGACGAGATCCTGAGCGATCCGGGCGCGTGCCGCGGGAGACATGCGCTCGGCGTGCTGCAGGAACTGCGAGATGCGTCTGGCGAGCCGATCCGGCATCCGGGCGACATCTGCGATCTGCGCCCAGCCCACCAGCGCCTGAGGCATCACCGGGGCGAGCGGGAGGAGTGTGGGAGTGCGCACGCGCTGGCTGTACGTTCCTGCGACGAGGTCGCCGAGCCGCTGCGACCTCGCTGTGAACGCGCCGGCGAGGACGGCGACGGCACCGAAGGTCATGTAGATCTCCAGCACGCCGATCAGCGCGCGGATGAACGCATGCCGGAATCCGGCCGCCCCGCCGTCCAGGCGGACGATCCGACCGCCGACGGCGAGTTTGCCGACACTTCGCCCCCGAAGGGCGAGCTCGACGACGATCGGCACGACCACGAAGCACACCACCAGGGCCGTCACATTCAGGATGCCGTCGATGGAGCCGTCGATCACCCCGGTCATCATCAACCACGAGCGCAGCCAGAGGAACAGCAGGAACAGCACCCAACCGATGGTCATGTCGATGAGGGCGCCGAGGGCGCGCATGAAGAACCCCAGCGGCTGCACGTCGATGGCCACCGCTTCTCCGGAGAGCACCTCGTCGGCGCTGTCGATCGGCGTGGACATGAGTACAGTAAATCAGGTGGATGCCGATGCTCTGGCCGATGCGCGCCGCGCAGAGTGGGAACGACTGAACGAGCTCAGTCGTTCACGCCTCGACGGCGAAGGCGTCGATGAGCTCATCGTGCGGTATCGCGCAGCATCCGCCGATCTCGCCGAACTCAAGACGTCGGTCGGTGACACGCCTCAGGGGGCGTATGTCTCGTCGGTGCTCTCGAAGGCGCGGTTGCGCCTGACGGGAGCGTCCGACAGCATCCTGACGCAGATCGCGAGGTTCTTCGCCGATCAGCTTCCGGCGGCGCTGTATCGCCTGCGCTGGAGCACACTCGTCATCGCGCTCGTGTTCATCGCGATCACCGCCGGCGTCGGTGCCTGGATCTCCAGCGACCCTGCGCTCGTCGCGACGCTCGGACCGGCCGACTTCCTCGAGCAGTACGCCGAAGAGAGCTTCACCGAGTACTACACCGAGAACCCGGCAGCTGTTTTCGCCGGAATGGTGTGGACCAACAACGCCTGGATCGCCGCGCAGTGTGTGCTGTTCGGGGTCACCGGCGTATGGCCCGTCTACGTGATCGCGCAGAACGCGTTCGGGCTCGGCGTCTCGGCCGCCGTCATGGCCGCGCACGACCGTCTCGACGTCATGGTGCTGTACATCCTCCCGCACGGGATGCTCGAGATGACGAGCATCTTCGTCGCCGCCGCGGCAGGACTCCACCTGTTCTGGGCGTGGGTGGCGCCAGGGCATCGCACGCGCGGTGCGGCGTTGGCGCAGGAGGGCAGGTCGCTGGCGACCGTCGCGATCGGACTCGTCTTCGCCCTGTTCCTCTCGGGACTCGTCGAGGGTTTCGTCACCGGCTGGTCGCTGCCGTGGCCGATCAAGCTCGGGATCGGCGCCGCGGCGCTCGCGGTCTTCCTGGTCTACATGCTTCTCGTAGGACGCCGAGCATACGAACGCGGTGAGCGCGGGGACCTCCTCGAATACGAGGCGGGCACCCCGCAGCTCACCGCGGGTTGACTCAGACCTTCTTGGTGCCGTCCAGCATCGTCTTGTAGGCGAAGCCGGCGATCAGGGCGCCGACGATCGGGAACACGAGGAACACCCACAGCTGCGACAGCGGGCCGACACCGCCGTAGATCGCCGCGGCGATGGAGCGGGCCGGGTTCACCGAGGTGTTGTCGACCGGGATCGAGATGAGGTGGATCAGCGTCAGAGTGAGACCGATCGCGAGTCCGGCGAACGGTGTCGGACGCAGCTTGTGCGTCGTGCCGAGGATCACGAACAGGAACACCGCCGTCAGGATGACCTCGATGATGATGGCCGCCCACATGCCGAAACCGCCGGGGGAGTGCTCGCCCCATCCGTTGCTGGCGAAGCCGGCATCCTGAGCTCCGGTCAGCCACCCGTCCGGACCGAACAGGCCGATCAGCACCAGTGCGGTGCTCGCGATCACGCCGCCGACGATCTGGGCGATGATGTAACCGGGCACGTCGCGCCAAGGGAGCCGGCCCGCTGCGGCCAGGCCGAGGCTGACGGCAGGGTTGAAGTGGCCGCCGGAGATCGGACCGAACGCGTACACGCCCACGACCACCGTGAGACCGAATGCGAAGGCGACCGCCACGTACACCGCAGATCCGGACCCCGGGTCGGTGAAGTGGTTCGACGCGAACAGGGCGGTGCCGACACCGCCGAGCACCAAAAGGAATGTGCCGAGAGCCTCGGCGGTGAGTTTCGCTCCGGTTGACGGTATCGGAGGCGCAGCTTCGGCGAGCGATTCGCTCATGTGGATTCCCTCTCGTAGGTTCGATCGGAGCCGACCGAATTCACGCCACATGATAGCGGGGCCGGATGCCGTAGCATCCGACCCCGCGCAGGAATCACTGATTCGTGCGATTACTCGCCGACACCGACCGGATCTGCCGAAACATCCGCGGTGCTCAGCGCGAGCGCGCGCACCTTGTCGGCCGTCTCCTGGTCGACCTGGCCCCAGTACCAGAAGAAGCGCTCCTGGATGGCGGGGACCGTGAGTGCCTGGTACTGACCGGCGAGGGTCTCGATGAAGCGCTGACGCTCCTCATCGCTGAAGACCTCGGTGATCAGCGTGCGCGCCTGACCGAAGTCGTCGTCGTCCGCGTGCAGGGTCGCGGCAGAGCGCACCAGCGCCCCGTCGTTCTCCCAGCTCGCCTCGACGCCGCGCGCCGGATCGGCCTCGGGGCCGCCTGCCGCACCGTACGAGTTCGGGGTGTACACCCGGTGCTCGGCGGTGTTGAAGTGATACTGCATGTTGCCCTCATGCATGTAGTTGCTCACGTGGGCGGCGTGCGGCTGGTTGACCGGCAGCTGGTTGAAGTTGGTGCCGATGCGGTGGCGCTGCGCGTCCGGGTAGGAGAAGACGCG
>JACYYJ010092652.1_pt1 | contig 19602 bp, 18 predicted proteins | sample 8236861 | NCBI WGS metagenome assembly JACYYJ01 (sample SAMN14103086, study PRJNA606662) | landfill metagenome | isolation source: landfill solid waste | place: India:New Delhi, Okhla landfill site | collected 2017-11-05
GCTAAGCAAGAAGGTCATGCACAAGTGCCACATTATGTACCTGGTAATGATCCACTTGTACAAACGTTGTTACAAGTTTATCGTGAGCATACTGGCTTGCCAGCTGATGAACAAGTTATCGGTGGTGGTACATTTGGTCGCTTACTAAAGCGTGGTGTCGCCTTTGGTGCTATGTTTGAAGGTACGCCTGATACAATGCATCAAGCTGATGAATTCTATCCAGTTGCTGATTTGACACGTGCCATGGCTATTTTTGGTCAAGCAATGTACGAATTATCAAATGTGGAATAGTTTTAAAATCAAATAATTATTAAAAGTTAGCGGAGAGATATCGCTAACTTTTTTTCATTTCCAATAAAAACGTGTTACAATTATGTAACAGAGATGCTAAAAACACTGCCATGACAATCAGGTAGTGTGGTGCAGGACAGGGATGGTGTTACTAACGTCACGCCATTCCTGTCTTCTGTTTTGCCATAGTTAAAAATAACGCAAAGAACGCTATATTTTGTGACCTTTACTATGACTGATTAACGAAACTATAGTAACCTAATATTGAAAACAAGTTATTATTAAAATGTTAGGGAACCTTAAGGATTAGGCAGTATACTAATAACAGTAAAAAAAGAGAGTAGAAAGAGTTATGAATCGAAAAGTTTTCGTTCTGACAGGTAATACGGGAACTGGTAAAACGACCGTTGCCAATTATTTAAATGAATTTTATGAAATGCCCAAGGTGATCACACACACAACAAGACCACCCCGGGAAGGTGAAATTGACCAAATTGACTACTATTTTGAAACCGAACAGTCTTTTGAGAATAATCATTATTTAGAAAGTGTTGCCTATGCCAATTATCGTTATGGGTCATCATATGAAGGTCTTGAACGTGCTTGGGAAAAGAGTCCATTAATTAGTATTGTTCTCGATACCGCTGGTGCAAAAACCTATTCAGAAAAATTGGGAGATGCGGCGGTCGTTATCTTTTTGACCGTCACAAAAACTGATGAACTTTTGGGTAGACTATCAAAACGAGGCGATAATTTAGAAGAAACTCGTCGACGGATGGCAAGTGAAGAATACAAACGTGATGTGCAATTACCCAAACCTTTACAAGGAATTGCCCACGTTGTTGTTAATGATGATTGGTTAAGTACAAAAGAAAAAATTGACAATATTGTTAAGCAGGCCTTAGTTTTTGACCTGGAGGAGGAGTAACATCTTATGGCATATCGAACACCACCGTTTATGACACCAGTTGCGTTAGTATCAATTATTTTAGCAGTTAGTGCTGGTAATGCAGTCGTTAATGTTTCTACAAATTCTTCCAATGGTGCCGCAAAGTCATCATCAGTATCTAGTAGTATGGTTTCATCATCAAGTGTTAAATCTTCGGTTAGCTCTTCAGATGATTCCGCTAGTGTTTCGACCGAGTCAGATATGACCGATGAAGAATCGATTGCCGATGATACATCGGTTAGTTCGGCATCGAAATCATCAGCAAGCAACTCAAGTCAATCAACTGATGAGGCGTCTACGGATACCACAACGGATGGGACGACTGATGATGCAACCAATAATGATACCGATACAAATAATACGACTGGCAATACTACTGATGATAATACAGCTGGGACAAATAATAATACGACCGGAAATGCAACCAATGACAATGCGGCACAAGGAGGAACTAATTAATGTTATCGATATTAGATTTACTTAATCATTATCTTGGTTTCTTCAACGTCAATGCTCGTTGGAAGGGGCAAATGTATACGATCCTAGCCGGTGTTGGTAATTTTTATATTTTATATCTAGCGGTACGGCATATTCAAAACGGTGCCTACTTACGAGGTGTGTTACTAGCGTTAGGATTTTTGTTTATTCTTTATTGTGTCATTTTAAATATCGTTTACTATTACACGCAGAAAACAGTGAAGTGGGATATTTCGCCAAAACTTGAGAAAGTTTTGGGTGGCCCACAAGCAGCGAAAACAACGGACAGTCAGGCAATGCCTTATGTGCCGGCCAATGGTCTTTATGACAAACAACAAGTTTTACCAGCAACTGCCGTTTCAGATGATGATATGGCTGCCGAGTTGAATAAAGTTGTTGATCAATTACGTGAAGGTGGCCTGATTAGTGAAAATTATGGTGGCTTATCAGAGAAAGAACAGTTAGCTTTTCTAGCTACTGGTCAACAAACTATTTTTGCTAACCATCCAGGTACGCCATTACCTTACTTCCGATTGGAAGAAGAACGTGGTGGTTTGTCGATTTATGGTGGGATGAATGAAATGTTGGCGTCACGTTTGGCGCGGATTCAAACAGTTGGTTTGCAACCAGTTGACCTAGCATTAGAATCATACAATTTATATATTGCATCAGTTGTCGTGACTGGTGGACCAGGGAAGTCCCGTGGTCGTCATGATTTAATGCCTGTCGAAAAACCTTACGAGTTAGCAGTTGAGTTAGCATATACAAAAAAATAGATAATCGCACATAATTGATTATTTCTTCATGTCAACAAACTTAACAATATGTTTGACAATTAAGATAAACTCAGATTATTATTAAATTAGCGACCCGTCACGAATAAAATCGCGACGGGTTATTTTTATATACGGGATAATTTTTTAAGGTAAATTATCCATAAGGAGGAACCACTATGTCGATGATCGAATTCAAAGATGTCAACAAGTTTTATGGTGATTTTCATGCGTTGACGGATATCAATTTAAAGGTAGAAGCTGGGGAAACGGTTGTTTTGATTGGACCTTCAGGTTCAGGAAAATCAACATTGATTCGTACGATTAATGGTTTGGAGCCAGTTCAGGGTGGACAATTAATTGTAAATGGGCAGGATTTAGCTAATCCTAAGACAGATATGAACCGTACGAGAAAGAATGTGGGGATGGTTTTCCAACATTTTAATTTGTATGCAAACAAATCAGTTTTAGAAAATATCATGTTAGCACCACGATTAGTGTTGCATCGTGATGAAGAAGAAAATAAGAAAGTTGCCATGGAATTGCTTGACCGTGTTGGCTTAGCTGACCAAGCTGAAAAGTCACCATCAGCTCTTTCTGGTGGACAACAACAACGTATTGCGATTGCGCGGTCATTAGCAATGAAGCCAAAAGCATTGCTATTTGATGAGCCAACATCGGCTTTGGATCCTGAGATGATCACTGGTGTCTTGCAAATTATTCAAGATATTGTGGGTGACTCTTCAATGACGACTTTAGTTGTGACTCACGAAATGGGCTTCGCTATGGAAGTTGCCGACCGTGTTATTTTCATGGATAAAGGGAAAATCCTTGAAGATTCACCAACTAAAGAGTTCTTCTCTAACCCAAAGGAGCCACGTGCACGGGAATTCCTATCGCAAATTATTCGTTAAGGAGGCGCAACATGAAAAGTAGATTTCAAGTTGTTATGAAGACAGTTCTTGCAGCTGCTGCAGTCACCTTGTTTGCTGGGGCAACCGGAGAAACAGTCATTCACGCAGACAACGTTAAAAATGAGACATATAATCGGGTGATGAAAACTGATCGTATGAACTGGGGTGTCAAGGGCGATACGAAATTGATGGGGCTAATGAATATCAAGTCAGGTAAGCTTGAAGGATTTGATGTTGATATGGCCAAGGAAGTTACGAAGCGTATCAATCCTGATGCGAAGGTCGAGTATACGCAGATTACTTCTGGTACGCGTGTACCTATGCTGCTAAATGGTAACATCGATGCTATTATTGCGACGATGTCTGTTACACCAGACCGACAAAAAGTTGTTGATTTTTCAGACCCTTATTTTGATGCTGGGCAGTCAATTATGGTTAAAAATTCAAGCAAGTACCATAATGTGAAGGAATTGAATACACCTAAGGCCCGTGTCTTGGCTGTGCAAGGTTCGACTTCAATTGATGAAATTAAAGACTTTGCGCCAAAGGCTAAAGTTGTTGGGTTGCAAGATTACGCAACGGCATTAACTGCTTTAAAGGCCGGTCAAGGTGATGCGCTAACGACTGATAATGGTATTTTATATGGTATGGCTGCTGGTTCTAAAAACTTAGAAGTTCGTGGTGGTACCTTCACTAATGAGCCTTATGGTGTGGCGATGCAAAAGAAAAATCCTAAGTTAGTCAAAGCCGTGAATAAGGCAATTAAGGATATTAAGTCAGACGGTACTTATGCTAAGATGGTCCAGAAATGGTTCGGTAGCGTTAAGGGAATGGATTGGAAGGAGTTGGTTAAATAATGATCTCACTATTTCAATCACATGCTAGTGAATTTTTGACAGGATTCGGCTGGACAATTGCTTCATCAGTTCTAGCGCTGATTGGTTCGCTTATTTTAGGAACAGCTTTCGCACTACTAGAAGTGATTCCGAACAAGCTAGCTAATATTATCGGTCGTGTCTATATTGAAGTTGTTAGAAATATTCCATTGTTGGTCATTACGATGTTTTTCTACGTTGTTATTGCTAACATTATTAAAATTAGTGGTTTTGCGGCCGGAACGTTTGGTTTAACGTTATATACTTCAGCTTTTATTGCTGAAACGGTTCGAGCAGGTATTAATGCGGTGCCAAAGGGCCAACTAGAAGGGGCGATGTCAAACGGTCTTTCTTGGTGGCAAGCAATGCGTTACATTGTTTTACCACAGGCTTTTAAGTTGGTTATTCCACCACTAGGTAATCAATTTATTAATTTGATTAAAAACTCATCAGTGCTTGCATTCGTTGCCGGGCTGGATTTAATGTACCAAGCAAATCAGATTTCACAAACGACATTTGATACATTTGGTCCATTTATCATTGTTGGTATATTCTATCTTATCCTAACAATGCCAATGAGTTATTATATGCGTTATTTGGAAAACAGACTTGAAAAGAATGGAGGTCGCGCATGAGTGGATTCTTTTCAGCATTTTCGTGGGTGAATATGCGCTTCTTGATGATGGGGCTAGGTGTGACTATCCAAGTTGCGGTAGTCTCAATTGTCTTGAGTTTCATTATTGGATCAGTGTTGGGTGTGATTAGATATGTCAAAATCCCTTATTTTTCACAAATTGTGGGATTTATTATCGACTTAATTCGTAATTTACCATTACTATTAATTATCTTTTTCACCTATTTTGCTTTGCCAAAGGTTGGTATTCACTTTGGTGTTGTCACGTCAACTATCTTCGCCTTGACGATTTTTGAGTCGGCAATGTTGGCTGAGATTATTCGTTCAGGTATTTTGGCAGTTCCTAAGGGACAGCTAGAAGGTGCCTTATCAAATGGATTAAACTTCAAACAAGCTTTGTGGCACATTATTTTGCCACAAGCATATAAGAAGATGATTCCACCAATCGTGTCACAATTTGTTTCTTTGATTAAGGATACATCACTAGCAACTATTATCATGTTGCCAGAGGTTACTTATCGTGCCCAAATTGTGTACGCACAAGAACCAAGTGCAATTATTTCAATGTTCTGTGCATTGGCAGTGATTTACTTTATCTTGAACTTCATTATTTCAAAGATTGGTGATCTATTAGATCGTCGGATGACGGCCTAGAGTTATCATTAATACAAAGAGAGCGAGACAAAAGGCTTCAGACTTTTGGAACGCGTTTATGCTATAAAATTTATAGCCTTGTAATTAAAACATTTTTAGCACAAAGTGATTGAGACCTTTATTTTGTCTCAATCACTTTTTTTATTGAAAAAATGAGAAAACGATGACCTGCTAAAATGAACTGAATATGAGAGCGCATTGTAGCTATCCGAATGTCATTATGTTGTCATACCAGCGATGATATTAACAAAAATGATGAAAATCCAAAACTTCATTAAAATGAACTTAAAAAAATCGTTGACTATAAATTTGGTTTATTATATGATTATGAAAAAGTTATCACGTAATATGAATGTGGTTAAGGAATGGGGAAAATATGAATAAGACATTAAAGATTAGTGCATTGTTGTCGGGTGCAGTTATTCTAGGATCGGCTGTCGTGCCGGTTACAGCTAGTGCTGCGAAGTATAAGACGATTAATTGGACTGAAAGTGCCAATGTTGGAACAATGGACCCTTCAAAGACAACGGCAGCGATTGATTTTAACTACCTACAAGCAATTGGTGAAGGTTTGTACCGTATGGACAAGACGGGTGAGCCAAAATTGGCCGGCGCAACATCTGTTGATAAGTCAGATGATGGGTTAACCTTAACGTACCATTTGCGTGATATGAAGTGGTCTAATGGTGATGATGTGACTGCTGATGATTATGTTTATGGTTGGCAACGTACCAATGATCCAAAGACAGCTTCACAATACGCTTACTTGTATTCAGGTATTAAAAATGCTGATGCTGTGCAAGATGGTGATAAGCCAGTCACAGATCTAGGAGTTAAAGCAATTGATGATCATACGTTGGAAGTAACGCTTGATCGTCCAATGCCACAACTTGAGTCAGTATTGACGATGGCTACTTTTGAACCACAAAACAAGAAGTTCGTGGACAAGGTTGGTAAGAAGTATGGTACTGCTGCTAAGTACACGCTTTCTAATGGACCATATACAATGAAGGGCTGGACAGGTTCAAATAATAAGTTTTCTTTGGTTAAGAACTCAGATTATTGGGATGCTAAGACTGTGAAGTCGCCAAAGATTTCAATTCAAACGATCAAGGATCAAAATACAGGTTACAACTTGTATAAGTCAAAGAAAGCTGACTATACGACCCTTTCTCCTGATCAATATAAGGCCTCAAAGAACAAGAAGGATTACACGGTTATTGCGCAAGCTTCAACAGCATTCCTTGAGTTTAATGAGAATAAGAAGCCTTTGGAAAACACGAACATCCGTAAGGCTTTGTCAAAGTCAATCGATCGTAAGACCATGGCATCAAAGATTCTTGGTGGTACGGGAACACCCGCAACTTCATTTACATCAACTAAGTTAGCTAAGGATCCTGAAACTGGTAAGGACTATGCCAAGGTTGCTGGTGATAAAGAAGCTGTTGGTTATGACTTGAAGGAAGCTAAGAAGCTTTGGAAGCAAGGCCTAAAGGAAACTGGTAAGAAGAAGGTTACCTTGCAATACTTGACGGATGATACTGATGCGGCCAAGCGTTCAGCACAATTTATCCAATCACAAATGGAAAAGTTGCCAGGTTTGAAGGTGACGATCAAGACCGTGCCATTTAAGCAACGTATTTCATTATCAGATGATAAGAAATTTGATATGGTTCAGACAATTTGGGGTGCTGATTATGCTGATCCATCAACATTCTTAGATTTGTATACATCTGATTCATCATTTAACAATGGTAGTTGGAAGAATACGGATTATGATAATGCAATGAAGGCTGCCAAGACGACTGATGTTAACGATGAAACAAAGCGTTACGCAGACTACGCTAAGGCTGAAAAGATTCTACAAGATGATGCCGCTGTTGCACCTGTTTACTATCAAGCAAAGCCATCACTATTGAACACAAAGGTTAAGGGTGTTGTTTCAAATACTGTTGGTGCACCATTCGACTGGAAGTGGGCATACAAGAAGTAATTTGATTTTTAATTAATCAAACAACGCTAAAAAGATGAGGGAGTGTGGCAAAGGCATTTGTCCGGCTCTCTCATTTTTTATCGCTAAATTTGTGAAAAAATAGCTTTAAATAAAAAAGTTTTCATTTTGATACGAAGTATTCACTAAAGCCTAGTGAATACAGGGCGAAAGGATACATTTCATAATAGTTTTTTGAAATGTTAATCGTTATATTTTGTGATAAGATTAAATATTTATGTGAGGTTTTATAACAAACTCTTTAACATTTATGAAACCTCTGGTAAAATTAAAAACATCTAATTAATAGCTATGAGATATGAGAGTATGGTTGTTTACGCAATGACTTTCTAGCATATTATGAGTAGAACTAAAATAGGGAAGGCATGGCCATGTTCAAATATATTATTAAACGGTTAGCAATTATTGTGTTAACTTTGGTCTTGATTATTTCAGCGACATTTTTCCTAATGAAACTGATGCCAGGATCACCGTTGGCAAACGCGGAACGTTTATCTGCGAGCCAGCAAAAAATGATTGAAGCGCAATATGGATTGGATAAACCAGTTATCGTGCAATATGTGACTTATCTATGGGATGCGTTGCACTTTGACTTTGGTGTTTCATTCCAGTTTGCAAACCAAGAAGTATCAACTTTGGTAGCACAACGTCTCGGTCCATCTGCACAACTTGGACTACAAGCATTAGTCTTTGGTTTGATTGCAGGTACTGGATTAGGAGCCGCTGCGGCTGTTCGTCGTAATACGAAGACTGATACATTCCTTTCAGTGCTAGCGGTGTTGGGTATCTCAATCCCTTCATTCGTCTTTGCGGCTTTGTTGCAATACTGGATTGGTTTGAAGTTAGGTTGGTTGCCAATTGCTGGCTGGAAAGGCTTTGCAGCAACGGTATTACCAACGATTGCCTTGGGAATGAGTCCTTTGGCAACCTCAGCACGTTTCATTCGTACCGAAATGGTCGATGTGTTGGGCTCGGATTACATTGAATTAGCACGTGCAAAGGGATTGTCAAAGAACGAGATCATTTGGAAGCACGCTTTGCGTAATTCATTGATTCCATTAGTTACATTGATTGGACCAATGGCAGTTAATCTGTTAACTGGATCAATTGTTGTCGAGAACATCTTCTCGATTCCTGGAATTGGTAGCCAATTCGTTGATTCAATTTTGACTAATGATTATCAAATCATCATGGGAACGACAATTGTCTACTCAATGATGTTGATGGTTGTGTTGCTATTAACTGATATCTTGTACGGTATCATTGATCCACGTATTCGTTTGGCTGAATAAGGAAGGAGTAGCTAATGTCTGAAAAAGTAAACTTAACAGCAGATGATTTTCAATTGCTTCCCGCAGATCGTCAAACTGATAGTGATAAAATTTTAAAACCTTCAGTTAGTTTTTTGAAAGATGCTTGGCGTCGGTTGAAGAAAAATAAAGGAGCCTTTATTTCACTTTGGGTACTAGCTTTTGTTTTCGTCGTTGCCTTTGCCTCGACACCAATTGCTAACTCAAAAGTAACGGCACGACAAGATGTTACGATTCAAAACTTGCCTGCTCGATTGCCGGGAGTGTTAGGTGAAGTTCCTGGTTTCACTGGTGAAGGTAAGTTAGACGGCACAAAGATTGACCAATATGAATCTGCAGGTGTTTCTGACAAGAAAAACTATTGGTTCGGTACTGATCAATTTGGTCGTGATATTTTCAAGCGTGTGTTGTACGGTACACGTATTTCACTAGAAGTTGCGCTAATTGCCACCTTAATGGATTTGGTGTTTGGTGTGACGTATGGAATCATCTCCGGTTGGCGTGGGGGTAAAACCGATATCGTCATGCAACGTATTATTGAAATTGTTTCTTCGATTCCTAACTTAGTTGTGTTTGTGCTTTTGATCTTGATTATGAAGCCAGGAATGTTGTCAATTTCATTAGGAATTGCCTTAACCTCATGGACGTCGATGGCCCGACTCGTACGTGCCCAAGTTTTGACAGCCAAGGAGCAAGATTACATTTTGGCAGCACGAACACTTGGTTCTTCAACGTGGCGGATTGGATTACGACACTTGGTACCAAACCTTAGTTCAACAATTATCGTGCAACTAATGTTTACGATTCCATCAGCAATCTTCTTTGAGGCATTGCTTTCATTTATTGGACTAGGAATTCCAGTGCCAATGGCCTCATTGGGTACGTTGTTAAACGATGGACAAAAAGCAATGCAATTCTATCCATATCAGTTAGTTATTCCAGCTGTAATTTTGGGTATCATTATGATTGCATTTAACTTATTAGGTGATGGATTACGTGATGCGTTTGATCCACGTACAAAGGATTAATGGAAGTGAGTAGAGATATGGCAGAGAAAATTCTTGAGGTTGATGACCTTAAAATTAATTTCAATACTTATAATGGAAGTGTTCAAGCCATTCGCGACGTTTCATTTGATTTGTACAAAGGTGAAACATTAGCGATAGTGGGTGAGTCTGGTTCTGGTAAATCAGTGACGACTCGTTCTTTAATGGGCTTGTTAGCTAAAAATGCACGTGTTGAAAAAGGATCAATTACATTTAAAGGTGAGGAAATTATTGGTAAGTCTGAAGCACAAATGCAAAAAATTCGTGGTTCAGAGATTGCAATGATTTTCCAAGACCCAATGACGTCGTTGGACCCCACCATGAAGATTGGTCAACAAATTGCTGAACCATTAATCAAGCATCAACATTATAGTAAGAAAAAGGCTTGGGATAAGGCCTTGGAAATGATGAAACTGGTTGGTATTCCAAATGCAGCCGCTCATATTAATGATTATCCACACCAGTTTTCTGGTGGAATGCGTCAGCGTATTGTGATTGCGATTGCTCTAATTGACAATCCAGAAATTCTGATTGCCGATGAGCCAACAACTGCATTGGATGTAACGATTCAAGCCCAAATTTTGCGCTTGATGAAGGATATTCAAGAACAATCAGACAGTTCAATTATCTTTATTACCCACGACTTGGGTGTGGTTGCCGGTATGGCCGATCGTGTTGCAGTTATGTACGCTGGTGAAATTATTGAAATTGGTAAAGTTGATGAAGTGTTCAACTTCCCACAACATCCTTATACTTGGGGCTTGTTGAATTCAATGCCAACGACTAAGACAGAACGTGGTAAGTTAGAGGCTATTCCAGGTACACCACCAGATTTGTTGAATCCACCAGTTGGCGATGCCTTTGCTGCACGTAATCGTTATGCAATTGCTGCTGATGAAAAGGTTTAGCCACCATTCTTTAAGTTATCACAGACGCATTACGCTGCGACATGGCTATTAGACGAACGTGCACCTGAAGTTGAACCACCTCTAGAGGTGCAAAAACGTTGGGCACGCTTCCAAGCTGAACATCCAGAAGCGGATCGTTCAAAGGCCGTTGCTGTCGACAATGCTGCTGTTCTTGGAAATGGAGGTGGCAAGTAATGGCCGATGAACGTAAAAAATTAGTTGAACTGCAAGGATTAGATATTACTTTTAATGAAGGTAAGTCTAATGAAACAAAAGCGGTTCAAAATGCTTCATTTGATATTTATGAAGGTGAAACATTTGGGTTGGTTGGTGAATCAGGTTCAGGAAAGACAACTATTGGTCGGGCAATTATGAAATTGTATGAACCAACTAATGGTAAAATCTTGTTTGAAGGTGAAGACCTAGCCAAATTAAAAAAGCGTGGTAAGTTAAGTAAGTTCCATCAAGCTGTTCAGATGATTTTCCAAGATCCACAAGCATCACTTGATTTGCGTATGAAGGTGAAAGATATCGTTGCGGAAGGAATTGATGTTAATCACTTAGCTAAGAACGATGCTGATCGTTCAAAGCAGGTTGAAGACTTGTTGGAAACAGTTGGCTTGAATCGTGATCATTCTAGTCGTTATCCACATGAGTTCTCTGGTGGACAGCGTCAACGTATTGGTATTGCGCGTGCGTTAGCCGTGCGTCCTAAGTTTATTATTGCTGATGAACCTATTTCGGCCTTGGATGTTTCTATTCAAGCCCAAGTTGTTAATTTGTTGAAAGAATTACAACAAAAGCAGGGACTGACTTACTTATTCATTGCCCACGATTTGTCGATGGTGAAATACATTTCTGACCGAATCGGGGTTATGCACTGGGGGAAAATGGTCGAAATCGGTAGTGCTGATGAAGTATATAATCATCCATTACATGACTATACGCGCTCATTACTAAGTTCGATTCCGGTACCAGATCCAAGTGTTGAAGAGCAACGTGTGCCAATCGAGTATGATCCAACCGATGAATTAGATGGTCGTGATCGTCAGATGGTCGAAATTGCACCACAGCATTTTGTTTGGGCTGGTGAAGATGAAATTGCCGGTTATCAAGAACGTGCCCGTGAATTTGGTTTAATTGATTAAAAATGTGAAAAACGTACATTGAGTTTTAACTTGGTGTACGTTTTTCTGTATACAAAGGGGCTGATTTTATGGATATGTGTGTTTATGGTATAATGATACGATACAAATAAAAGAATAGGCTAGGTGAGACGGGTGAGAAAATTTACAGCGTTACCGACATTCTTTAAAAATCAACGCCTTGGTGGCTTGGCAGCCTTAGTATCATTTATTGCAATCGTGGGGACAATTTTAGCTTGGTTCGTTAATTGGATTGTAGGTATTATTTGGCTGATACTAGTCATCATTGCATTAATCGTTATTTTTAAAACACTTCAAGGCTTAAGTGAACAGACAACGCATTATATTGAAAATTTATCTTATCGTATTAATCGTGGTGAGCAAGAATCAATTATTCAAATGCCTTTAGGGGTTATCCTTTGTACTGACGAAGGTGAAATTGAATGGGTCAACCCATATATTCAGCAATTATTAGGTAATGAAGCAATTGTTGGTAGTGACTTGCAACAAGTTTCTGAACAATTGGCTGAGATCGTTAGTCTTTGGCCGGATGAAGAAAAGCGGGTGACTGAATTAGAGTGGTTAGGGCACGTATTTCAATTACAAGTACAACCAGAATTGAATGCGGTCTATTTAATGGATCGCACGACTGCGGCACAAGTAACAGCAGATTTTGAAGATCATAAATTGTTTTTGGGAATTGTCTCACTAGACAATTATGATGAGGTGACTGAGGGAATGAGTGATGCCGAGGCATCGACTTTACGTACTTATGTCACGAAAACTTTATCGGACTGGATGACAGATCACGAGATTTACGCACGGCGTTTGTCTGTCGATCGGTACTTGCTGATTGGTTATCGCTCGGCTCTAGAAAAAGCTGAAAATGATAAATTCAATTTATTAAAAGCGATTCGTGAATCAACATCTGTGCAAAATGCTCAGATTACGTTGAGTATTGGTATTGCTTATAATGAAATGGCAATTGATACATTAGCCGAAAATGCGCAAGCAAACTTAGACTTGGCATTAGGTCGTGGTGGTGACCAGGTCGTTGTTAAATCATCGACCGGTTCCGCAAGATTCTATGGTGGTAATACAAATCCAATGGCTAAAAGAACGCGTGTTCGTGCGCGTGTTATTTCACAAGCATTGGCTGATTTGTTTGATCAAGCCGATCAAGTATTCGTTATGGGTCACAAGCGTCCGGACATGGATTCGTTTGGTGGTGCCCTAGGTGTTCGTAGATTAGCCGAAATGTTGGGCAAACCAGCGTGGGTAGTTTACGAAGAGACCGGTCGGGAACATTCAGATATTGGGTTGTTGCTTGAACAAATGTCTGAAGATGTTGCTGATGAGAATGCATTATTAACACCAAATGAAGTTTTGACACAAATGACAGATCAAAGTTTGTTAGTACTTGTTGATCATTCAAAGCCATCGTTGTCAGAGTCGCAAGAGGTCTATGAAGCCTTAAAAAATCGGGTAGTAATTATTGACCATCATCGACGTGGTGAAGAATTCCCAGAGGAACCACAATTGGTTTACGTGGAATCGTATGCTTCATCAACCTCTGAGTTAGTGACTGAATTATTTGAATATCAACCAAGACGCGCACAAGGTTTGCGTAGATTGGAAGCGACGGCAATGTTGGCCGGTATTCAAATTGATACCAAGTCATTTACGTTACGTTCTGGTACTCGTACATTTGATGCAGCCAGTTATTTGCGTGCCGTTGGCGCTGATGGTAATTTGTTGCAGGACTTTATGAAAGAAACGGTCGATTCATATCGTAATCGAGCCCATCTCATTGAGCGGGCCCAAATTCATGGTTCAGTAGCGATTGCGATTGGTGAAGATGATGCACAATATGATTCAGTTGTCGCTGCACAAGCGGCAGACTCATTGCTACAAATGATTGGGGTGACGTCATCATATGTTATTACCAGACGTGACAATGACACCGTGGCTATCTCAGCCCGTTCAACCGGAATCGTTAGTGTTCAACTAGTTATGGAAGCCATGGGTGGTGGTGGCCATCTAAGTAATGCGGCAACTCAGGTTAAAGATACGTCTACTGAGGAAGTTTATGAGTTACTGTTAGCCGAAATCAACAAAGATGATGATGAGCAAGAAAATTAGTAAGAAGAGGGTATGAAACAATGAAAGTTATTTTCTTAGAAGATGTAAAAGGTCGCGGTAAAAAAGGTGAAGTAAAGAATGTCCCTGATGGTTATGCCAATAACTTTTTGATTAAAAATAAGAAGGCTAAGCCAGCAACGAATACGAATGTTTCTGCCTTACGTGGTAAAAAGAAAGCCGCTGACCGTGAAGCTGCCGAAGAGAAAGCTGAAGCCGTTGCCCTGAAGAATAAGTTAGAGGATGACAAGACGGTCGTTGAGCTAAAAGCAAAAGCAGGTACCGACGGTCGTTTGTTTGGAGCGGTTTCTTCAAAGCAAATTGTCGCAGCTTTACTTGATCAATTTGGAATTAAGATCGATAAGCGTAAGATGGATATGAAAGAGCCTATTCGTGCGCTAGGTTATCGCAATGTGAAGGTCAAGTTACATCGCGACGTTGAAGCAAACATTCGCGTGCATACTGATGAACAATAATTAAATAGGCATTAAATAGAGATTTAACGGTAAAATGATACGGTTATGTCTCTATTTTTTAATTGTTAGTAATTTGGTACAATGAACAGTAGACTATTTTGGAAGGAGGTTATGTTCACATGGCTGATCAAAATGAAGGCGCACCATTACGTGTGCCACAAGATGCTGAAGCAGAGCAAGCTGTGCTGGGTTCAATTCTGTTGGCAACAGATCCCCAAGATTTATTGGCGGATATTATGACAAATCTTGAGCCCAATGATTTTTATCGGACAGCGCATCGTTTGATTTATTCAGCTATCTTAGCGCTGGATGAGACACAAAGAGCAATCGATATCTTAACCATCACTGATGAATTAGATAAAGATAATCAGGTTGAGAATGTGGGTGGCATGGCCTACCTAACTGAGTTAGCATCAAGTGTGCCGGTTGCTGGTAATGCTTTGTATTATGCTAGAATCGTGCGTGAGCGTTCAGTACGGCGTAATATGATTGATACCCTACAGGACAGTTTGACCCAAACTTATGAGGGTAGCGATTCGGTCGATGATGCAGTTGCGGACTTGTCAACAAAGTTGGATTTAATTAATGGTGGTGAGAAGAGTGCCGACTTTAAGAATATCGCCGACGTTGTTAATAAGTCTTTTGAACAAATTGAACAAAATTCACGTACTGATGAAACTGTTACGGGGTTAGCTTCAGGTTTTCCGGCACTCGATAATTTAACGACTGGTTTTCATGATGGTGAAATGGTCATTATTGCTGCGCGTCCTGCCGTTGGTAAAACGGCATTTGTATTGAACATTGCTCAAAAGGTAGCGGTTGCTGACCCGACACTACCAGTTGTTATATTTTCGTTGGAAATGCCAGATACGTCTTTGGTTAATCGTATGTTAGCGGCGGAGGGAAATATTAATTCGCAGCATATGCGAACTGGACAGTTGGAGCCTGAGGAATGGAATTCATTAGCAGTGGCAACAGGATCACTGGCTCGAACAAATATTTATATTGATGATACACCTGGTATTAAGGTAACAGAAATCAGGTCGAAGCTACGGCGCCTTTATAAACGTGAAGGTCGCTTAGGTTTAGTGATTATTGATTATTTGCAACTAATTCAAGGTACAAGTAATGAAGGGCGTCAGCAAGAGGTCTCGGCAATTTCACGTGCGATTAAGATGATGGCGATGGAGATGAACGTGCCAATCATTGCGTTATCACAACTTTCACGTAGTGTTGAGCAACGTCAAGACAAGCGACCAATGTTGTCGGATATTCGTGAATCTGGATCAATTGAGCAAGATGCGGATATTGTTGCCTTTTTGTATCGTGAAGATTATTATGAAAAGTCTAACGATGATACGGATAATCAAAACGACCCTCGTGATGAAGAACAACAAGACATTGGTGAAATTGAAGTTATTTTAGAAAAGAATCGTTCGGGAGCTCGTGGAACTGCCCGGCTATTATTTGTTAAGTCATATAATAAGTTTTCTAATATTGATTTTCATAATGAAGAATCTGGTGGATTCGGCTAAAGAAAGAGAAACAAAAATCTCAGGTATATTGTAAAGTTCGTTACAATATGGGAAGATTTTTTTAACATAGATTGCAGCTTAAAATTAATCAAATAATGAGATTTAAGCAAAGCGAGGCTAGGACATTTTGTCCCAGTCTCGCTATTTATGTGAGCAGGTAAAAAGAGGTTTATGATGCAAAGTGTTGGAAAAGGAATGTCATTACGCTGGTTATTAGCAGCGAGTTTTATTAATAGTTTTGCGTTTGGTTTTATTTGGCCATTAACGTCGGTTTATTTATATAATGAGCTTTATCAAACGTTGGTAACGATTGGTTGGGTCATGATGGCTAATGCAGTTGGGCAAGCGATTGGTTCGATCATCAGTGGGCGACTGTTTGATCAGTTTAAACCTTATCGACTCATTCAGTTTGGTGTGATCACGATGATTATTCTACAAATTGCGTTTATTCTTTGGCATGGTTGGCCAACGTATGCAATCATTTTGACGTTAGTCGGCTTTTTTGGTGGCTGGTTAACAGCTTCCATTAACGCCTACGGTACACAAGTTCGCTCGCATGATGGGCGCTTTGTGTTTAATATGCTTTACTTTATGAGTAATTTTGGAATGGTCTTCTCAACGGCGTTGGTTGGGCCGATTTATCCGTTTGGTATTACATGGCTGTTTGTATTAGCACTAATACTTTACGTTGTATTATTTTTTATTGTGCATAGCAAGTTTCGCATTAATTTGGGCAGTTATAAACGCGAACAGCAGACGAGCAAAGTTACTTTACCAAAATGGAACTTGGTCCTTGTTTACTCTAGTATCTTGGGGCTTGTTGTTTTGTGGATTTCATACGCCCAATGGCAAGGAAATCTATCAGTATATATGAATAGTGTGCTGAAATTACCACTTTGGCAATATTCAATGCTTTGGACGATTAACGGGGCTTTGATTGCGGTAATTCAATTAGGTATGAATGCACTGAACTTATCAGCTAATCGACGCTCGATGTTTGTGCAAATATTTGTGGGAATTATCATGTTTGGCTTGTCATTCCTAGTATTACCATTTAGTCGTCACTTTACTGGTTTTGCGCTAGCGATGGTGATTACGACTATTGGTGAAGCGACAGCCTTTCCAATGATTCCAGCATTAGTCAATGAACTAACACCGTTATCGTTGAAAGGGCGTTATCAAGGGTTATCGGCAGCTGCTCCCTCTGTAGGTCGGGCAGTTGGCCCGTTAGCGGGTGGTTTTATTATTCAACAACAGGGCTATAGTACTTTGTTTTATGCAGCTGCTGCGTTGACCTTTGTGGCATTTGTTGGTGTTTTGCTAAGCATTGTATTAGGTTATCGTCATACGGTTCGATATGAGGAAAGTTAAAATTAATCTATTTTTAGCGCAAAGAGGTTGGAACAATTATTTTGTTTCAATCTTTTTTTAATCCAATGATTATTATTTAACTAACTTTGTTTCGCAATTAATGTCAACTTGCTATAATTAGAATAATCTATGAAAGGACTTGGCCACGATGGAAGTATTAGAGCAAGCCTATGCAAAGTTAAATATTAGCCTTGATACCCCGTTTATTCATAAAAATGGTGAACAAGAATGGGACATGTTAATGGTGGCCATCGACCTAGCTGATACGGTGACAATTCGTACCACGACTGATCATCAGAATATTGTTGTTGAATCAACGAGTGGTTTATTACCACTTAATGAAAAAAATTTAGCGTACCAAGCAGCGCGTTTGATGCGCACGATAGCCGGTAAAGATGAGGGAATTGAAATACATATCATGAAGCGCGTACCGGTCGCTGCAGGACTGGGTGGTGGCTCTTCGGATGCCGCGGCGGTTTTACGGGGATTAAATCGTATTTGGCAACTTAATTACACTGAAGATAAGTTAGCAGTGTTGGGATTGCAGATTGATGCCGATGTACCTTTCTGTGTCTACTCTCGTCCGGCTCGTGTTCGCGGACGTGGTGAGGTTGTTGAACCCCTGACCCAGGCGTTGCCACCTTTATGGGTGATCGTTTCTAAACCAGGTATTAGCGTTTCGACGCCTAAAATTTTAAAGCTGGTAGACTATGCTAATGTGCAACATGGGGATATGGTTGGGCTGATGGCAGCAGTCAATGCTGGCGATTTCCAGTCGGCATATTGCAAAATGTTTAATGTCCTTGAATCTATTACTGGTACAAAATATCCAGAAATACTACGCTTGAAACAAAAGATGTATGATTTTGGTGCTGATGCAGCACAAATGTCAGGAACGGGGCCAACCGTATTTGCAATTTCTGAAAAGGCATCACGTGCAAAACGTATTTATAATGCCGTTAGAGGATTTGTGTCAGAAACCTATTTAGTTCGGTTAGTAAATTAAGATTTTTAATAGCAAAGAAACGAAGTTCGTGTTTTAAACATTTTAACTTATTTCTTTGCTTTTATTTGCATTAAAAACGAACGAAACTATTTACTTTTTGAACATTACCCATTATATTTAAAGTGTAGTTCGTGATTGACGAACAATATGAGTAAGCTTTTATAAAAAGGGGATAGAAAAATGGCTTCAAACGCAAAGATGTGGGTGGCAGGTGCCGCGGTTGTAATTATTGCAGGTGTTGCATATGCTGCTTGGTCTGGAAACAAGTCAAGTGATGATAAGAGTGATAAGACGTCAGTTGCGCTGGTAACCGATGGTGGTGGTGTTGATGATAAATCATTCAACCAGTCAGCATGGGAAGGTATGAAGTCGTGGGCAAAGGATAATGATGTGAAGCAAGGCAAGGGCGGTTATGCTTATTATCCTTCAAAGACAAATGCAGATTTTACAACGAACATGGATCAAGCACGTTCAGACGGCTTTAAGAATGTTTACGGTATTGGTTTTCAATTGGTTGCAACAATTAATGAGCAATCAAAGAAACATCCAGATACAAATTATATGATTATTGATGACGTTGCCAAGGCTCGTAAGAATACAGTATCGGTTACTTTTAAGTCTGAACAATCATCATATTTGTCTGGTGTTGCTGCTGCTAAAATGACGAAGACAGATAAACTTGGTTTCGTCGGTGGTCTGCAATCAGCTGTTGTTAAGACGTTTGAAGCCGGCTTTATTGCAGGGGCAAAGTCAGTTAATCCTGATATTCAGGTTGATGCGCAATATGTAGGTAGCTTTACCGATGCTGGTAAGGGGAAGACGATCGCTTCATCAATGTATCAAAACGGTGCTGACGTTATCTTTACGGCAGCTGGTGGTTCAGGAGCCGGGGTCTTTACTGAGGCAAAGGATTTGAATGAGGAAAAGAACGCGGCCGACAAGGTTTGGGTCGTTGGTGTCGATCGTGATCAAAATGATGATGGCGCCTACAAAGCTAAGGATGGTAAATCTAACTTTACATTGACTTCTGCTGTTAAGAAGGTTGGTAAGGCTGTGGTTGATGTTACTGACAAGACGGCTAAAGGTAA
>JACYYJ010052480.1_pt1 | contig 19591 bp, 20 predicted proteins | sample 8236861 | NCBI WGS metagenome assembly JACYYJ01 (sample SAMN14103086, study PRJNA606662) | landfill metagenome | isolation source: landfill solid waste | place: India:New Delhi, Okhla landfill site | collected 2017-11-05
CGGTAACCCGGCGTTCGGCGGCTACCCCGGGCCTTACGGTCACCCGGGCCAGTACGGCCACCCCGATGAGTACCACCAGCATCACGAGCGCCGGGGCCCCGGAATGGGCGGTGTCATCGCGGGCGCGGCCGCCGGTGTCGTCGGGGGCATGGTGCTGGGCGAGGTCATGGAGGAGGTCTTCGAGGGCGACGAGGAGGAAATGGACTTCGAGGAGTGAGCCACAGGGGCCGGTCTCGCGCGCCGTGTCGCGGGGATCGGCCCCGGCCGCGACAGCGGTCCGGACGGACCCGCCACTGTGGAGCGGCGCGATGATGTCGGCGGTATCCGGCAGGATGACCGGCATGGGTGTGTCAGCGACTGCGCTGCAGCGGATCATCGACGGACTCGTCGACGTCCGGAGGGACTCCGTGCGCGACTACACGGCGTTCAGCGTGCACGGAACACGGTTCGGCTATCACTGGCCGAGAACCGAGACGGTCGGCCTGAAACAGACGCTGTTGGAGCAGGCCGCGCTGGTGGCCGAGCGGCCGGAGGTCTTCGAGGTGCAGTTCACCATGGGCGGGTTCGGCTGGGTGGTCGTGCGGTTGCCCCGGATCGACGCCGACGAGTTGGAGGAACTGCTGTACGAGGCGTGGCGGCTGTCCGCGCCGGAGGAACTCGCCGCTCAGCATCCGTTCACCCGGTAGCCGCCCGACCGGCGCGTGCGCAGGGCCGCCGGCTCCTACCCTGGAGGCAGAGCACGCACGCCTCGTGGGGTGGTCCGATGATCCACTTTTTCGTTCTGGTGCCCCGCAAGCGCGGCATGGCGCCACGGGAGTTCCACGACCACTGGCGGCACCCGCACGCCACCGTGGAGAGCCGGGTGCCCACGTTACGGCACTATGCGCTGAGTCATCGCCTTCACACCGACCGCCTCGGCCCGGCACAGTCGGAGTTCGACGGCATCACCGAGGCGGTGTTCGACACCGTCCACGACGCGATGCACTTCGGGGAGGAGCCCTACTACGAGCGGCACGTGGAACCCGACGAGCCGGTCTTCGTCGACTCCTCCCGGCTGGTGTGGATGGCGACGGAGGAGGAGGTGCTCGTCCCGAGGGCGAGCGAGCAGGACGGCGCCGATCACGCCGACGCTCTGTGGCTTCACCTCGACCGCCCGGTGTCGGTGAAGCTCGTGCAGTTCGTGCGCACCGGGGGCAGCCCCGACTGGGCCGGGGAGCCGGACGTCGACCTCGGCCGTCGCATCGGCGCGCTGCGCCACGTACGTAACCGGCCGTCCCGGCTCGTCCACGGTGACGAGCCGCCCTTCCGTGGGGTGCGGCAGTTGTGGTGGCCGACGCTGTCGGCGTTCGAGGCGGGCGTCGCGGGCGGGACGGATGCCTTCGACGAGCTCCTCGACCGGGCCGGGGACGCGCTCACCCTCCTGGTGCAGGAGGAACGTTATCTACGGTGACCCGACCGGGGCCACGACACCTGTAGTAGGGCATTGAAGTGTTCGAATTGCGGTTGGGCGGCGGCCGGGTGAGTGTCACCGTAACGGTAGGGAAACGATGTGCTCGGTCGAGTCGGTAGGGGTGACGGGGTGTCCCCGCTGCCCGGCCGCCGTGCGGGAGCGCCGACGGGGTGCGGCGTCTATTGCTCGACGGGGCGGCGGGGACGGCTGACCGCCGCGGCGCGTGCGGTGCCCCGGGCGGCCGGAACACGGTTGCGCGTGGTCACCGTCCTGGCGGCCGACTCCGGGGGGCCGGGAGCGTTGAACGTCTGCTTGATGCTGTCGAACAGCGTGACCACCGCGCGCGCGGCGGGCAGCAACATCTGCCCCTGTGTGGTCAGTCGTGCTCCGGTGGAGTCCCGAGTGAACAGCTTCGCGCGGAGACTGGTTTCCAGACACTTGATCTGGTAGCTGATCGCAGGCTGCGAGTAGCCCAGCGCCTCGGCCGCGACGTCCATTCGTCCGGCCTCGGCGATCGACACGAACGCGCGGAACTGTCGCTCGTCCATTCCATACTCCAAACTCTCGTCGGGTACACAGACTTCTCGGCCGGGCCTCGGCGTGCTCGGACCGTGCCCTCTTCGGGCGCATCGGTGGCGAGGGGAGAGCGGGCACGGCAGCACAGACCGTTGGCCCGTGCGGGCGGGTCGCGTGACGGCTGTGGGTTCCATGCCTCTGCAATCCCTGTCCTGAGGGGGCCGGTCGGTGGCGGCACCAGGAAACCGCACGGCGTGATCGCCATGCCAGCGCTGGTGCTGGCCGGAAAAGGTCACAGCCTGTCAGGAATGGGACACAGCCGACTTTCGGGCTCCTCCGAAAGGCCTAATTCATGAACGATTCTCATATCCGGAGCGTTGTGTCGCACACGAGTCATCCGGTGGTCACCTCTGTCCGGCTCGTCGCCGCTCTTCTGTCCACATGCGTGAAACTACGACGAACGTCGTAACGCCGGACGGCTGAACGGAACACCTCCTGCGGCCGTACGGGCGCTCGGCATGGTCTCGGGAAGGCTGTCGCGGGGCCGAACCACGCTTCCCATGTCAGTCCTAATAGGAGGATCAGGGGAATGTCCGGGCGATCGGTGTGTGGTTGTTCGGCGTGGGCGCCGGTCGAACACCGGCCCCCACGCAGGGGAACCGAGCAGCCCGTGGCCACGTCGAAGCGGTGTCGAGAAGCGTTCAGGCGAGACCCGCGGGAGTTTCATGAGTGACGAGCACGGCCCGGACGACGATCCCGACGTGGCGTGCCGCTTCACCGACGTGGAAATAGCGGTCTACCTGTCCCTTCTTCAGGGCTCCGCGTCGTTGTCCGACTGCTGCACCGCCACGGGGCTGGACGAGCACACGGTGGCTCGGGTCCTCGACGAGCTGGCCGGGTCCAAGCTGGTGCAGCCGCTGTCCACCCAGCCCCGGCGGTGGCGTGCGGTCGCGCCCAACCTCGCCTTCCTCGGTTTTCTGTCGAAACTGCGCGCCGAGTACGCGAAGCTGAGCAGGCAGACCACGTCGTTGAACAGCGTCCTCGACGAGTTGCAGACCGCGATGATGAGCGACACACTCGACCACCGGTCGACGGTCGGCATCGAGAAACTCACCGACGCATGGGAAACGCAGACCAAGCTCACCGAGCTGCTCGCGACCGCCCGGCACAGCGTGCGGGCCATGCACCCCACGGTCGCTTCGGACGGCGTCGCGGGCGTGGACTTCTCGACGGACCGCGCCTTGTACGACCGTGGGCTCGAGATCCGTTCCATCTACCCGCACACGGCGCGGAGGCAGCGGGAGGGGCTGAGCTATCTCAGGCGCATCCAGGAGATCGGTGGCCAGTTCCGGACGACGGTGTCGGTTCCCAGCCGGGTCATTCTCATCGACGACCGGGTCGCGGTGCTGCTGCTGCGCTCCCGGCACGACGGTGGTGTCATCGCCCGCGAACCGAACATCGTCGGCTTCTTCGAGCAGCTCTTCGAGGACACGTGGGACCGGGCGCTGCCGGTGTCGGAGTACGACTACGACGAGGACGTCTGGCGCGAGATCGAACTACTGGTGCTCGTGGAACTGAGCACTGGCCGGTCGGACGAGGCGATCGCGCGCAGGCTGGACATCTCGACCCGCACGCTCCGCCGGTACATCACCGGGCTCTACGAGCGGTTCGGGGTCGAGACCCGGTTCCAGCTCGGCGTCGCGGCGGCCCGTGCGGGAGTCCTGTCGGGCGAACCGGGTCTCGACTGAGCTCGGCGTCCAAGGGATGAGACGGGGTGCCGGGGTGGCCCGGCACCCCGGTTCCTCAGGCTGTGCAGACCAGCCGCGCGCCACCCCAGTCGGCGTGGTCGTGGTTGACTCCGTCACCGCCGTCGTGGACGGACAGCGTCAGCAGTCGCACCCCGGCCACCGGGACGTCGAGCAGGTGAGCTCCGTCCGCGCCGCGCAGCGTCGGGGTGACGGCGAGCTGTTCGCCGTCACCCCGCACCTCGAACGACACGGAACCCTGATCGCCCACCTCGTCGTCCACCCCGACCTCGGCGGTGAGTCTCGTGCAGGCGCCGCCGAGGTAGAGCTCCACCGACGACGGCGCGTGCACGCCGAGCCCCTTGGCGTACGTCGTGCCGCCGATGGTCAGCTCGACACCGTCGCCTTCCTCCTGCTCACCGACGGATGCGTCGCGCTCCACGGGACCCCAGCCGTTTCCACTCGACAGGAACGGCAGGTCGCTGACGAACACCTCGCCACGGGGCACGTCCGGCGGCACGAGTACGTCGACCGCCTGCTCGACGTGCACCGGCTCCGCGTGCCCGGATCCGCCCGGCATCCGGTACTGCGCGACCAGTGGCAGGTCCACGCGGCCTCGCGGTCCGTCCTGCGGCGCGGTGAGAGTCCAGGTGCCCGACAGCGTGTCACCGGCGCGCAGCGAGCGGGCCCGCACCACCTCTCCCTCGGCGTGCCAGCCCTCCGGCACCGAGGGGCGCAACGACACGTCGTGCACGCGTTCGCCCTCGTCGAGGGTGAACGCGGCGCTGATCCGGACGCTGTCGCCGGCCGATACGGTCGCCGACTCGGGGGAGAGGTCCAGCGTCGTGTCCGGCACCGCCGGCACCGGCCGCTCGCACGAATCCCGGTGGCGGTCGGCGCGGCAGACGATCGCGGCGAAGCCCCCGTTGTCGGCGACCGGCACGGTGAGTTCGTCGTGGCGGTCGAGCACGTGCGACTCGCGCACCACGCCCGTGCCGTCCTCACCGTCCCGGAAGAGGTCGACGCGCCAGTCACCGCGGCCCAGGAAGTCCAGCGACGCCGAGAGCGTGCGCGCGTCACCCGCCGCGATGCCACCGACGAACCAGCGGTCGCCCTGGCGCCGCGCGAGGACCGCCTCGGAACCGGGCTCGCCGGAGAGCAGTTCCGTCTCGTCCCAGACCGCCGGTACCTGGTCGAGGAAACGCTCGGCGTCCGGATACCGGGGGAACACCTCCGGCCGGTCGGCCAGATGCAGCAGCCCGCTCTCGAACACCACGGGCAGGGCGATCTCGTGACCGTCGGAGGTGAAGCGGCTGCCCTGGGACAACGTGACGGGGGTGTAGTCCATCGAACCCACGACGTTGCGGGTGAACGGCAGCGTGGTGTTGTGCTCGGGTGTCACCTGGTGGTCGCCGCTGAAGGAGTAGTACTCGGCTCCGCGCACGGCCTCGTAGGTCATCAGATGCGGCCAGGTGCGTTGCATGCCCTTCGGTAGCGTCGAGCCGTGGAAGTTGACCAGCAGGCGATGTTCGGCGGTGGCGGCGAGCACGCGTTCGTACCAGTCGTGCCGTGAGACCCCTTCGCCGTGGCCCTCGCCGGTGTTCATGAAGTCGATCTTGACGCCCTTGACGCCCCAGTCGTTCAGCAGTCCGAACCAGTGGTCCATCTTCTCGGCCGTGTCGACCTCCCACCACCGGAACCACAGGAGCACGTCCACGCCCTTCGCGCGGGCGTACCGGGTGACCTCCGGAACCCACGAGGCGTCCCAGCCCTCGTCGATCAGAACGTAGGGCCAGCCGTGTTCGGCGGCGTAGTCGATGTAGTCGCGCTGCCGTTCCGGGTCGCGCGGGCTGTCGTGCTCGGGCAGCCACGACCACGCCACCGTGCCCGGCTCGATCCACGACGTGTCGGCGACGCGCGAGTCCGGGGCGAGATCGTCGACCAAAGTGGACTCCGTGACGGTGTCGAGGTCACCCACCACGGCGACGCGCCACGGTGTGGAGAGCGGACCGCTGGAGGCGGGCGGCTGTTCCACCAGGCCGACCTGGTACCGGCCGCTGCCCTGTTCGTGCGTGAGCCTGCTGCCGGGATAGTCCGAGGAGAGTCCCGACTCGGTGAGCAGGACGTAGGAACCGGCGGTGGAGAACAGCGCGGGGTAGCCGAAGTCGCCGCTCGGTACCGAACCGGCCGTGGCCTCGAACCGTGGCTCCTCGTACCACGAGCTGTAGTCGAGCATCCAGGCGGGAGCGTCGGTGGGCAGTGTCCACGACGACGCCTCGCGCACGATCGCCGTGCCGTCGGGGGAGGGGAGGTGGTAGCGGTAGGCGACACCGTCGGGCGCCACCCGTACCACGAGGTCGAGCGGTGTGCCGTCCTCGGCGGTGAACGACAGCGTCGTCTCTCGCATGACGGCGTGTCGTTTCCGTTCCTTGCCGGTGGTCGTCCGGTAGCGCTCGACCACGGTGCTGTCGGAGCGTCCCGTGAACGTCAGGTCGTCGGTGAGGTCGGTGTCCTCGGTCAGGACGCCGATACCGGAGGCGGGGAGCACGGTCCGGCCCTCGCGCGTGACCTCCAACGAGGGGGCCCCGTCGGACAGGCTGACCACGGCGGTCAGGTCCGAACCGGGGCCGGTCACACTCCACGTGCTGTCGTCCGCGGTGGCGGGAACGGTCGTCGAGGTGCCGACGACCGCGGCAATGGCTCCCACCACCGCAACGCTGCGTACTGCTGACCAGGGCATTGTTTGCTCCTGTCCAGTTGTGTTGAATAGTGTGGGCTCTGAGGCACGCTAGTGTGTGGACTCCTGTTCGTACAGGGCCGTTTGTGGTAATCGGTGGGAGGTTTGCCGACTGGGTGGCAGGAGGAACGGAGATGATCGGTCGTCCGCGGCCATGGCGATCGGCGGGAAGACCCTGCGGTCGCGGCGGTACGAAGCCGATCCACGCCGACCACGCCCGCCACCGCCGCCGAGACCGACCGGGGTCGGCGTGGCACGGGAGAGCCATGAGGACAGCGCCGCCACGAACGCGCCTCCGGCGTAGAGGGCGAGCACGCCGGCGGGCGCCAGGAGAGCACCGACCGCGCTCGCCTGCCGCGCCTTCGTCCGTGGTTACTCCAGTGCCGCCTGCACTTCGTCACGTACGGGGGCGCCGAGCCGGGCGGAGATGCTGCGCACCGAGCCACCGGACGACTTCTCCGTCATCGAATGCTCCTTCGCCCTCCCGGGAGCCGCTGTCGCTGTACGGACTACCTGTGAACTGGTGACGACATGCGCGCGGCGAGTCCTCTCGGTCCTGCCGGTGGTCTGCGTGTCGCCGTCAGTGGCTGTGGTTTCCGGCGCCGTCGGCCGTAGTGTGGACGTGGGTGTGGGGCGCCATGGGCCCGGGGTCGGTCGGGGCGTGCTGTCCACTCCGGAACGCGGAGTGCAGAGCGCGGACCCAGGTGCAGAGATCCTCCACCGTGTCCCGGCGCTCTCGCGACAGGGGAAGTACTGGCGCGCCCGCTCTGGCAGCGGACGCGTCGGCCACCATCCGTCCCACGTCGACCTCGACGTACGGTGCCAGGTCGATCTTGTTGATGACGAGTAGGTCCGCACGGGCGATGCCGGGGCCGCCCTTGCGGGCGACGTCGCCCCCGCCCGCCACGTCGAGAACGAAGATCTGCGCGTCGACCAGAGCCGGGGAGAACGTCGCGGTGAGGTTGTCGCCGCCGCTTTCCACCAGCACGATGTCGAGCGGCGCGAAGTCGTGTTCCAGATCCTCCACGGCCAGCAGGTTCGTGCTGACGTCGTCGCGGATGGCGGTGTGGGGGCAGGCTCCGGTCTCGACCGCGCGGATCCGTTCTGCGGGCAAGACCCCCGCGGAACGGAGGAAGCGGGCGTCCTCGTCGGTGTAGATGTCGTTGGTGATGACTCCCAGCCGGAACTCGCCGGCGAGGTCGCGGCACAGGGTGGCGATCAGCGAACTCTTGCCCGTGCCGACCGGTCCCGCCACGCCCAACCGCAGCGCTCGGACAGGCTCGTGCTTGGTCGTGTTGTCATCAGGCATGGGAATCCTCCTTGCTCGGAGCCGGATGTGGCACGGTTGGTGTGGCGGTTTCGGACAGTCCACAGGCGAGCTGCCGCCGTAACGAGAGGGCGTCATGGGCGAGTACGGTGAGCACGACGGCGGGTCCCGCCAACGGGAGCGCGGCGGCACCGGCTGCCTGGATCCGGGTACGCAGTCGCCGCTCGTCGAAGGCGGGATCGACGAGGAGGACGGAGCCGAGGGCGGTGTGGTCGCCGACGACCGAGGGACTGTTCCAGGCGGGTGCCGCGGGCCCGATGTGCAGGTCCTGGTGGTACAGCGGGCGGCCACCGAGGCGCACCCGGGTCCGTTGGCGCACGGTGCCCGGCTGTTCCCCGTACCTGCCGAGGAGCAGCTCCTCGCGCAGAAGCAGGCGCGCACCCGGCTCGAGGTCGACGCGGACGTCATTGAGGTGATGGCAGTCGCGGGCGGCGATGAGGGGCTCGGCCAGCCAGACGAGGGTGGCGCCCTCGGCCACGTGGACGACGGTCGCCATCCGGGACTGCTCGCCGTGAGGGCCCGGAAGCAACAGCGTCGGTGAGATCTCGCCGAGAACCAGTGTGCTGCCCGCCCCGACCTCGACGTCCAGCCGGAATCGATCGCCACCGACGGGGCCTGCGGCACCGGCGGTCACGCAGATCCGCGCCGCGTCGGGACGGTCGGCGGTCCAGGGGTCGATTTCCTTGGCCAGAGTGTGCCGCAGCATCAACGGCGGTTGGGAACGTAGCGTGGTGACCGCACTGCGCCCCGGTTCGCCGGGCGGGTGAAGGAGTTCCGTGGCGAGCAGTGCGTGTGCCCGCATCGCGGTGGAGCGGCAGGCTGCCGGGGCGGGAGAGTGTTCACGACGCAAAGAGACGCACCCCAGTGCTCGCGTGCTGCTCGGCGGCGATGTCGAGCAGCGGAGCCGCCGCGGCGGGCAACTCGTCGGCGCTCGCGGCGGCGTAGGCGGCGGCCTCTACGGCGAGCTCGTCCAGCAGGGAGGTCATCCGGGCCAGCGTGGCATGACTGTCGAAAGGGTCGATGCCGAGCAGCCGGACGGCGGCCGTGGCCGGACCGACGACGCTTTCGTGGAGGGCGGCGAGGGCCGCGTCCTGTGGGCCGAGACCGAACACGGTGCCGACCACTCCCAGCGCGATCGGCTGGTGGGGGTTCCCACCGGTGTTCGACAGGAGTGGGTGCGGGCGGATTCGGCCCGCGGCACGCAGGTACTGGCGGCCGAGGCGGCGGGACGCGGCGCGCAGGGCGGGAGAAGGGGTCCGGGCGTCGAACTCGTGGTCGAGTTCGGCGAGGCGGTCCCGGCGGTCGCCGGCCGCCGTGGCGGCGCAGGATGCCGAGGCGAAGGCCGCCGCGACCGCGCCGGTGGTGAGGGCACGGCCGCGCAGGAACGCCTCCAGGGTTTCCACGTCGCGCACCAGGCCGGCCTTGATCGCCGGTTCCATGCCGCCCGAGTGGGCGTACCCGCCGGCCGGGAACCGGCCGTCGGCGAGCAGCAGCAGCGCTGAGACGTTGCGGGCCACGGCTAGTACAGGAAGTAGCGCTGGGTCATGGGCAGGTCCTCGGCCGGTGGATGGTCGACCACCTCACCGTCGATACGCACGTCGAACGTGTCGGGGTCGACCTCGATGTGTGGTAATGCGTCGTTCAGCGGCAGATCCGCCTTGCTGCGACCACGGACGTCCTGCACGGCCACCAACGGCCGGTGCACGGCGAGCCGGTCGGCGAGTCCGTCCTCCAGGGCGGCGGGCGAGGTGAAGAACAGGCTGGTCGCCGATGCCGCTCGGGTGTGCACGTTGTAGCCGAGGCGGGGCAGCACCGGCTGGGGAGTGGGCACCGACCCGTTCGGGTCGCCCAGCAGCGCGGAGGCGGCCATCCCGCCCTTGAACACCGACGACGGTTTGATGCCGAACAGTGCTGGCTGCCACAGCGCGAAATCGGCCAGTTTGCCCGGCTCGATGGAGCCTATCTCGCTTTCCAGGCCGTGGATGACCGCTGGGCAGATCGTGTACTTCGCGACGTAGCGGCGGGCACGGTGGTTGTCGGCCCGCCCGTCGCCGGGCAGCGGACCGCGGAGACGTTTCATGACGTGGGCGGTCTGCCACGTGCGCAGCACGGTCTCGCCGAGCCTGCCCATCGCTTGGGCGTCCGAGGACATCGCCGAGATGGCGCCGATGTCCTGGAGGACGTCCTCGGCGGCGATCGTCGTCGTCCGCACGCGACTCTCGGCGAAGGCCAGCTCGGTCGGCACCTTCGGGTTGAGGTGGTGGGCGACGAGGACCATGTCCAACTGCTCGTCGACGGTGTTGACCGTGAACGGCCGGGTGGGTGTGGTCGACGAGGGCAGGACGTTGCGCTCACCCGCGATACGGATGATGTCCGGGGCGTGGCCGCCGCCGGCGCCTTCGGTGTGATAGCTGTGGAAGGTCCGGCCACCGGCGGTCCGGATGAGATCCTCGACGAAGCCTGCCTCGTTGAGCGTGTCGCTGTGCACCGCGACCTGCACACCGGAGTCGTCGGCCACAGTGAGGGCGGCGTCGATCACCGCGGGAATGGCACCCCAGTCCTCGTGGCACTTGAACCCCGCCGCCCCGGCCCGGAGCTGCTCGAGCAGTGCCTCCCGTGACACGGTGGTGCCTCGGCCGAGGAACGCCACGTTGACCGGCCACGGGTCGAAAGCCTCGAACATCCGTTCCAGCCACCACGCTCCCGGGGTGGCGAGCGTGGCCTGTGAACCGCTGGTGGGGCCGGTCCCGCCGCCGACGAGCGTGGTGATGCCCGCCTCGAGCGCCACCCGGCACATGGCCGGGGACACCATGTGCACATGCGTGTCGACGGCACCGGGTGTCATGATCATCCCCGTGCCGTTGAGGAGTTCGGTCGACGGACCGACCACCAGACCGGGATGCACACCGGACATGATGTCGGGATTACCGGACTTGCCGACCGCGACGAAGCGGCCGTCGCGGACGCCGACGTCGGCCTTGACGATCCCCCGGTGGTCGAGCACGACGACGTTGGTGATGACCAGGTCGGGCGTTCCCTCACCGCGCGGGGTGTGCGACTGCCCCTGTGATGCGCGGCCGGACTTGCCGCCGCCGAAGACCGTCTCGTCGCCCCCGACGCAGTGGTCCTCCTCGATCTCGATGAGCAGGTCCGTGTCGGCGAGGCGCAACCTGTCGCCGGTGGTCGGCCCCAGCATCGACACGTACATCTGTCGTTGGAGCTCAGGCATCGGCGTCGTCCTCTTCCGCGCTCCGGAACCGGGGGACCACCCGCCGACCGGCGAACGGGACCAACTCGACCTCCTGCCGTACGCCGGGGTCGAACCGGGTCATGCCACCGGAGATGATGTTCTGCCGTCGTCCCCACGCGGCGTCGCGGTCGAACCGAAGCGCGGAATTGGCCTCGGCGAAGTGATAGTGCGAACCCACGGTGATCGGCCGGTCCCCGGTGTTGACGACCGCCACGGTGCGCACGTCGCGGCCGACGTTGATCGACACCGGCTCGTCTCCGAACAGTACTTCCCCGGGTTTGCCCGGTATCGCGCTCGAGTCGGCCCCGGGGTGGGTGATGCCGATCGCGCCGCCCCGGCCGCCTCCGAGAACCACCTGTTTGCCCGTGCCCGGGCGCCTCTTCGCCGGCGGCGGTATCGCGCGCTGTACCGTGTCGGCGAGCGTGGCCAGTGACGGGTTGCGATGGGCCGCCCGTTGTGCCGCCGTCACCAACCGGCTGGTGACTCGCAGCACGCGTGATCCCTCGCCTGCCTGCTGCAACCGGTTGGCCAGCGAGTCCGCGATCTTCTTCCGCAGGTGGCTCATGGGATCGGGTCCGTCACGGTGAGCAGCTTGGTGCCGTCGGGGAAAGTCGCCTCGGCGTGGACCTGCGCGAGCATCTCAGGCACGCCGTCCATCACGTCCTTGCGGGTCAACACTCTGCGCGCCTCGTTCTGTAGATCCGCCTTGGTCTTGCCGTCCCGTGCGCCCTCGAGCAGAAACTGCGTGATCACCGCGGTGGCCTCCGGCAGGTTGAGTTTCAGGCCCCGCTTCTTGCGCCTGAGCGCCACCTCCGCGGCGGTGTGGACGAGCAGGCGTTCCTGCTCCTTCAGAGTCAACAACATGACGACCACCTAACGATCTGCCGCTCGACCAGACAGCACGACGGTAAGTCGGGCCTCCGGCAGCCGCACGACAACGAGCCAGCCGGGCACGGACGCGGTCTCGTCGCCATCCTTCTCCCCACATGGGCACGGACCGGTGGGGGAGCACCACGTCGCCCCGCGCGAGGCCGTGGGAGTTCACCCCCGTGGGTGCGACCGCCGTGGCCACCTCACCGGTCCGCAGGCCGAGCCACCCGCCGAGCGCAGGATGCCGCCTCCAGGCCCGTACTACGGACGCGGGGGCACCTTGATGTCGTACTGGGCGATCTTGCGGTAGATCGTCGCGCGGCTGATTCCCAACCGCGCGGCCGCCCGCGCCACGGTGGTGCCCGGTTCGGTCAGGCACCGCACGATCTCGTCGCGCTCCAGCGCCTGCAGGCGGCTCAACGGGCGTGAGGGACCCGCGAACACCTCGGCGGGCAGATGACGTACGTCGATGCAGATGGCCCTGGCCGCTGCCCTGCGCATCACCTGCCGCAACTGCCGCACGTTGCCTGGCCACTCGTAGGTGCTCAGCGCCCGCGCCGCGGCGGGCGTGAAGTCGGTCTCCCTCCCCCAGTCGCGCCGCGCGAAATGACGGGCCAGCGGCAGCACGTCGTCCGGACGGTCCCGGAGCGGTGGCGCCTCCACGACCGTGTCGACCAGCGGCCGCAGGTCGTCGGGGATCGCCTCGTGGTGCGCGGCGGTCACGACGAACGGCTGGAGCCCCCCGTCGGTCGCGCGGACCTCGCCGAACAACTGCGCGAGTTCCGTCGCCGCCCACGCCGGCAGGACGTCGACTCCCGAGACGATCACACAGGTGCTGTCCTTGCCGAGTTCGGGCGCCCACAGCGTCAGCCACGGCTCGACGTTGTCCGGAGCGGGTGGCCGTGCGCTCAGCAGGCGTTCCCGGCGCAACTCGCGCCGGGCGAGGGAGATCAGGGCCGTCTTGCCCGAGCCGGGCTCACCCACCACCGCCACCACACCACCGCGTTCGAACGCGCCGCGGGCCTCGGCCACTGCCTGCCTCCATGGCACGGACAGCTCCGCGTACGCCGGGCGCACCTGTCGTGAATCGGCGTAGACCCGGAACACCTCGCCCCTCGGTGCGGGCCTCGATTGGCGGCCCATGCCGCGCGCGAGCATGAGAGCCGAGGTGTTGCCCGCCGCCGCCTGTGCCAGCGCCAGCAGCAGTTCGGAGGACGAGTCGGACCATGTCGTGAGGTTCACGGAACCCGCCACGTCGCCGCGTACGGGATCGAGAATCGGGGCGGCAGCGCAGGTATAGCCCTGCAGCGCCGTGCAGTAGTGCTCGTCCGCCCGCACGAGTGACGGCGCGCGATCAGCCAGTGCCAGACCCAGCCCGTTGGTGCCGGCATTGCGCTCGGCGAAGTAGAACCCCGGAGCGAGGTTCACGTCGTCGAGCGACCGGAGGATGGACTTGTCGTGGGAGAGCCTGCGCAGGACCAGCCCGTCACTGTCGGTGACCATAAGGCTGACAGGTTCGTTGGCCAGGGTGGCCTGGAGTCCGCGCAGCACCTCGTCACCGCACTCGTAGAGCAACGATCCGGTGTCGACCGATCCGGTGAAGGCCGGGCGCAGCTCGTCCACCGACAGTCCGTAGCGGGCGCTGCGGTGCCACGACGCCCGCAGCCGCGGTGGTAGGGCCACACTCCGGCGAGTGCGCGTGTCCGTGGGCAGTGGACCGCCGTATGTTCCCATCGCGACCTCCACGAAGACGCCTCGTCGCGTCGATTCGCCTCACGGTAACCCCTGCACCGCGAACGCGGCGGTTTCCGCATGTCTCAAAGTGAGACACCCGAGAGCTCCCCGATCACTCCGGCTTCTCCTAGCGTGCGTTCTCACCAGCTCACGGTCGCCAGCACGCGGAGGTGCCATGTACACCAAGGACGGCGAGCGCTACTTCATCGTCGACGCGCACATCGCACTTTGGGACGCCCGTCCCGAGAACCAGCGCAACATTCACGGCAAGCAGTTCATCGACTGTTTCTACGACTACCACCGGAACCTGAGTCCGGAGTCGGAGCGGTGGTCGTACGACGACGAGTTCCTGTACTACGGCGGCGAGCGGCTGATGAAGGACCTGTTCGAGGACGGCCACGTCGACCATGCCATCTTCCAGCCCGCCCATCTCGGCGAGTTCTACCGCACCGGGTTCGGGCAGACGGAGGAGGCGTTCGCGCTCACCCAGCGGTACCCGGACAAACTGACCTACAACCACTTCTTCGACCCGCGGTTCGAGCAGGCCGGCCTCGACACGCTGCGGCGCGACGCCGAACGCTTCGGGCTCAAGGGCGTCAAGCTCTACACCGCCGAATGGCAGGGCGACTCACGCGGGTACAAGATGGACGACCCCTGGACCTACCGCTATCTGGAACTCTGCCGGGAACTGGGCATCAGGAACATTCACATCCACAAGGGACCCACCATCCGGCCACTCGACCGGGATGCCTTCGACGTCGCCGACGTGGACAAGGCGGCCACGGACTTCCCCGACCTGAACTTCGTGGTGGAGCACTGCGGTCTGCCGCGCCTGGAGGACTTCTGCTGGATCGCGACGCAGGAACCGAACGTGCACGCCGGCCTCGCCGTGGCGATCCCGTTCATCCACACACGCCCCCGCTACTTCGCGCAGATCATCGGCGAGTTGCTCTACTGGTTGGACGAGGACCGGATCCAGTTCTCCAGCGACTACGCCCTCTGGACGCCGAAGTGGCTGATCGAGCGGTTCGTCGACTTCCAGATTCCGGAGGACATGACGGAGTACCCACCGATCACGGTGGAGCAGAAGAAGAAGATCCTCGGGTTGAACGCGGCTGCCATGTACGACCTCGACGTGCCCGTCGAGCTCCGCCTGCCCACTCCCGTGGCGGCCTGACATGAACGCGGCCACTCTCGAACGCGCCGCGCGCTCGGCGCTGGACGAGGTCTACGACCCCGAGCTCGACGAACCCGTCACCGACCTCGGGTTCGTCCGCTCCGTGGAGGCGACGGAGGACGGCGTGGTCACCGTGCACCTGAGGTTGCCGACGTCGTTCTGTTCCCCGAACTTCGCCTATCTCATGGCGGCCGACGCGAAGGACGCCCTCCAGCGACTGGACTCCGTGCGGCGGGCCGTGGTCTTCCTCGACGACCACCACGACTCCGACCGCATCAACCGCGGCCTGGCCGCCGACGCGGGCTACCTCGGGACCTTCGGCCCGGAGGCCAGCGAGGGGTTGGAGGAACTGCGCCTGACGTTTCGCCGGAAGGCCCACACGGCGGCCATGGAGCGCGCGCTCACGGAACTGCTGCGGGGTGACCCAAGGCTCACCGAGGACGACCTGCGTAGCGTGGCCCTCGGTGACCTCCCCGAAGGGCGAGCGCGTGACACCCTGCTCCGCCGCCGGAAGGCACTGGGGCTCAGCGTCGCACCGACAGCGCGTGTCCTCGTCGACGACACCGGGCAGTCCTATCCGGAACACGAGTTGCCCGTGCGGCTGCGGTACGCGCGTTCCGTTCGCATCTCGATCGACGGCAACGCGCACTTCTGCCGTGGCCTGCTCCGCACGCGTTACCCGGGCGCGGAGAGGGAGCAGACGCCACGGGTCGCAGAGTTCGACCCTCAGTGAAGGAGACACTCCCATGAAGGCTGTCCAGGTCGTCGGATACGGCGAGCCACCACGACTGACCGACGTACCGGAACCGAAGATCACCTCACCGTACGACGTGGTGGTGAAGCTCGGTGGGGCCGGTGTGTGCCGAACCGATCTGCACATCCTCGAGGGCCAGTGGGCCCAGAAGTCCGGCGTGACGCTGCCATACACGATCGGCCACGAGAACGCGGGCTGGGTGCACGCGGTGGGCAGCGCGGTCACCAACGTCGCAGAGGGCGACCCGGTGATCCTGCACCCGCTGGTCACGTGCGGTCTGTGCCGGGCCTGCCGCGCCGGCGACGATGTCCACTGCGAGCAGTCGCTGTTCCCGGGCATCGACACGGCCGGCGGATACGCCGAGTACGTGAAGACCTCGGCGCGCAGCGTGGTGCCCCTCGATCCGGCCTTGCGGCCCGCGGACGTCGCGGCGCTGGCCGACGCCGGGTTGACCGCCTACCACGCGGCGGCCAAGGCCGCGCGCACGCTGCGGCCGGGCCACCGCTGCGTCGTGATCGGGGCGGGCGGGCTCGGGCACATCGGTATCCAGGTGCTGAAGGCGCTCACGGCCGCCGAGCTGATCGTGGTGGACCGCAACGAGGACGCGGTCGGCCTCGGTCACGAGGTCGGGGCCGACCACAGTGTCGTCGCGGACGGCTCGCAGGTGGAGCACGTCCTCGATCTCACGGGCGGACACGGTGCCGAGGTCGTCGTGGACTTCGTCGGCGAGGGCGGAGCGACCGCCGACGGCGTGCGCATGCTGCGGAGGGCCGGCGACTACCACGTGGTCGGCTACGGCGAGAACCTCGACGTGCCCACCATTGACATCATCGCCTCGGAGATCAACTTCATCGGTAACCTCGTCGGGTCGTACACCGATCTCTGCGAACTCATGGTGCTGGCCGCCCAGGGACACGTCCGGCTGCACACCACCACCTACCCGCTCGACAGGTTTCAGGACGCGCTCGACGACCTCGACATGGGCCGGGTCCGCGGTCGAGCGGTTCTCGTGCCGTGACGACGAAGGGAATCCGATGATTTTCATCACCGCGAAGTTCCGGGTGCTTCCCGAGTACGCCGACCGGTGGCCGGAGATCAGTGCGGACTTCACTCAGGCGACCCGCGCCGAGCCGGGCTGCCTGTGGTTCGACTGGTCGCGCAGCGTCGACGACTCCACGGAGTACGTCCTCGTGGAGGCCTTCCGCGACGAGGACGCCGGGGCGGCCCACGTGCAATCGGAGCACTTCCGCACCGCGCAGCGCACGTTGCCTCCGCACCTGGCCGAGACCCCGCGCATCGTCAACACCACCGTCGAGCAGGACGGCTGGTCGGAACTCGGGGAGCTCGCCGTTCCCGAACGCTGACGCGCCCGCGGCAGCGCAACCCACCCCACGAAGGAGAGCGGACATGACCACAGCAGGGCAGTCGCGCGTCGCGCTGGTGACGGGCGCGGCACGGGGTATCGGCAGGGCGATCGCGTTGCGCCTGGCCGAGGACGGTCTCGACGTCGCCGTCAACGACATCGAGGCAGGCGAGGCTCGGCTTCACGAGGTGGCCGGCGAGATCGCCGGACTGGGCAGGAGGTCGGCGGCCGTGGTCGCCGACGTGTCGGAGCCGCAGGCCGTGGAGTCGATGGTGGGGCGCGTGGTGAGCGAGTTGGGCCACCTCGACGTGATGGTGGCCAACGCGGGCATCGCGCACGTCAAGCCGCTCCTGGAGGTTACGCCCGAGGAGTTCGATCACCTGATGGCGATCAATCTGCGCGGCGTGTACCTGTGCTACACCGCCGCGGCCCGGCAGATGATCGCCCAGGGTGGTGGCGGCAAGATCATCGGGGCGGCGTCGATCGTCGGCTACCGGCCGTTCCCGCTGCTCGGCCACTACTCGGCGTCGAAGTGGGCGGTCAGGGGACTGACGCAGGCTGCCGCGATGGAGTGGGCGCAGCACGGCATCACGGTGAACGCCTACTGTCCGGGCATCGTGGGCACCGACATGTGGGACTACATCGACGAGAAGCTCGCCGAGAACGAGGGGCTGCGCAAGGGTGCGGCGATCAGTAAGTACTCGGAACTGATCCACCTCGGCCGGGTGTCGGTTCCGGAGGACGTGGCCAAGTTCGTGTCGTACCTGGCCTCGCCCGACTCCGATTACATGACGGGGCAGTCGGTGATGATCGACGGAGGGATCATCTACAACTGAGGTGCCGGGCACCACGCAGGCTCGCACGGCCCGGGGGCGTCCGTGGCCGTGCGAGCAGTCACCGGTGCCGGGGAGGACGTAGGGGCCACGACTGTCGCTGGGGAGCCCGGCGGTGAGGCGCCGGGCTCATGACATGATGCGCTCATGTCCACGAGTGAGTGGTTTGTCCGCATTCACAACGACGAGGTCACCTCGGCGCTCGTGGTGATGGACGTCCTGCACCGGCTCTGCGACCTGCCCTGGCCGGAGGCGATCGATACGACCCGGAGGGTGCACTGGGGACGGTGGGCCGACGTCGCCGCGCGCGCGAGTCAGGCACAGGCCGAGGAGCTCGCCGTGGCCCTGCAACGGTACGGCCTTCGTGCGACGGTGTGGTGCCGATGACCGGTGACACCGCCTGGCACGACGTCACCCCGGACTACTTCGACGCCGTCGCCATCGCCGGGGGAGTCGCGGTACGGATGGGGACGAACGTCGCCGCGACCCTGCACCACCACGCCGACCGGCTCGTGCGGGTCCTCGAGGGCGAGAACGGTGACGAGCGAACTCTCGCGAACCTGTTTCCCGACGCCTATGCCGACCGGGTGGCGTCGGACGGGTTCCGGTTTCGTCACGCGGCCCGGCTGCGGGACAGCACGGCGCCCCGGCGGGTACGGGACCAGCTCGCGAACGCGCCCAACCACGTGTTGTCGCGGCCCGAGGTGCACGACTGGCTGGTCACCTTCGCTCTGGCCCGGTACGTGGACCCGCCCCCGCGCTCGTGGTGGCGGCGGCGCACACGAGGCAGGCTCGACCTCGCAGGCCGGTGGTTCGTCCGCGTGCAGGACACCCTCGTCCTCGCGGCGAACCCCGAGCTCGCGCAGTACGACCTGAGGCTCTGAGCCGCCGGAGGAGGGTCAGGGGTGGATCACGTACACGATGCCGCCCGGACCGCCCGCCACCCCGCCGTCAGCGGTGCGCCGCTGGGTGCGCTGCCACACGGTCTCGAACTGGTCGCGCCGGTAGACGTTGCGCACGCCTTCGTTGGTGTCGGACGCCGGGTCGTTGACGATGACGTCACCCTCGGGCGTGAAGCCGACGACCACCATGAGGTGGCCGTCGGTGCCGTATCCCGCGCCGTCGAGTTCGCTCTCCAGGAAGGACACCGACGTGACGACGGGGACGCCCCTGGCGACGTAGCGTTCGAGTTCGGCCAGCGAGTGCAGGCGCGTGACGTGGCCGCGCAACCCGTAGTGAGCGGCGTAGGCCGTGTTGAACGGCCAGTTGCCCGTGCCTTCGTAGGAGTAGTCGTAGGTGTGGCGGGCGGCGTGGGCCACCGTCGGGTCCACGTAGTCGTCGGGCAGCCAGGACAGCTCCGACTCGCTCGGGCCGCGACCCCAGTACTCGACGACCATCTCAGTCGACGTGGGGCTGCACCAGCTCTGACCGCCTCCGCCGTACTCGGGGTAGTTGCCCTTGTGGAGGTTCTGCGCGTAGCGCGGCACGGGAAGCTCGATGCCCCTGGCCACGCCGGGTTTCGAGATCGGCACCGTGAACCGGTCGGGCACGTCCGACGTCATCGCCCCGACGGCCCGGACGCGCGGGGTGGCCGACGAGGACTCCTCGCGGTGCAACGTCACCCGCAGCCGGTACGAACGGAACTTCACGCCGTCGGCCGCCGCGAGCGTGTCCACGTACACGGCGGCGTGCTCGTCNNGCTCGATGTCGTCGTCGCCGAAGGCCCACTTCCCCAGGACGTACCAGGCCGTTCGCTCACCGGTGTCGGTGCGTGCGGAGGCCTCGATCGTCACCCAGGTGCCTTTCGGGGTGCTGGCGTTCCAGGAGGCGACGAG
>JACYYJ010058092.1_pt1 | contig 19547 bp, 16 predicted proteins | sample 8236861 | NCBI WGS metagenome assembly JACYYJ01 (sample SAMN14103086, study PRJNA606662) | landfill metagenome | isolation source: landfill solid waste | place: India:New Delhi, Okhla landfill site | collected 2017-11-05
GAGCTGCTCGCCGAGCGCGGCCAGCTCGCGGGCGCGGGCGACGACGGCGCGGACCGCGCCGTCGTGGAACGCGAAGTCGTACTGGAACAGCTGCTGGTCGGCGACCCGCGGACGGCCGGGCCGGCCCTTGCGGACCGCCAGCGCCGCGATCTCGTCGAGCGCGCGGCGGGCCAGGCCGATCGCCACCGCGGTGTTGCCGAGCAGCGAGACCGGGCGGATCCCCAGCCGGCGGTAGCGCTGTCCGCGGACGGCGACCGCCCGCGCCGGATCCAGGGGGTACGTGTGCTCGGCGGGCACGAAGGCGTCGCTGATCTCGAAGTCCTCGCTGGCCGTGGCCTCGAGCCCGTAGACGTTCCAGTTGCCCTTGAGCTCGACCTGCTCCATCGGCACCACGAAGCCGCGGATCTGGAGCCCGTCGATCGCGGGATCGGGATCCGGCTCGGGCGCGGCGACCTCGACCCAGGACGACTGGACGATCCCGGAGCCGAACTGGAAGCGGCCGGACAGCCGGTAGCCGCCCGCGACCGGCGTCGCCTTGCCGACCGGTGCGCCGAAGGCGGCCATCCGCGGGACCGGGACGCCGTCGAAGATCCGCCGAGCGACGTCATCGTCCGGCAGCATCGCCGCCACGTTGCCGGCCGCGACGCCGACCGCGAGCACGTTCCAGCCGACCGAGGCGTTGTGGTAGACGAGCTGCGACGCGACGTCGAGCATGTCGCGCAGCGACGACCCGCCGCCGCCGAGCTCGGCCGGAACCTGCATGCCGAAGAGGCCGCTCGCGACCAGCGCCTCCACGAGCGGCGCGGTGAGCGTGCCCTGCTCCTCGCTCACGGGGCCCTCCTGCTCGATCAGCTCCGCGAGCTCCCCGACCCGTTCCAACCAAGCGACTTCCGTCTGCGTCGTGCTCATCTCGTGATTTCCTTCCGGCATCGCATGCCCTAGACGCGTGCCCTTCGGACACGTCGATGGCGCGAAACGTAGACCGAGAACGCCGCCCCGCCGACGATTTCCCGGGATAGGTGGTGGACACCCGGTCCCTTGGTGCCGTCCACCTCCCCCACCAAGGGACCTTCTTGCGCCGGACGCGCCGCAGATCGCTGGCGAGCGGCCCGCGCGGTCCTATCCTCTGTCGTGATGCAGGACCTGCAGGACATCGTCGACGATCTCGCCGAGCAGCTCGGCCGGCCCGTCACGATCGACGACCGCCACGGGCGCCTGCTCGTCCACAGCGCCCACAGCGCGGACACCGACCCGATGCGCCAGCGGTCGATCCTCTCGCGCCGCGTCTCGGACGAGCTGGTCGAGTGGACGCGGGCGCGCGGCGTCGACCGCACCGAGGGTCCGACCCACGTCCCCGGCGATCCCGAGCTCGGCTTCACCGGGCGGTTCTTCGTCCCGCTCCGCAGCCAGGGCCTGCTGCTCGGCTACCTCAGCGTGATCGACGCCACCGGGACGATCGGCGACCGGGAGAGCGCGGTCTACGCCGACGCCGCCGCCACCGCCGCCTCGTTCCTCTACCGCCAGCGGCTGCTCCACGACGCCGAATGGGCGCACGAGCAGACGCTGGTCCGCGACGTCCTCTTCGGCGACGCCGAGCCCCGCGAGCAGGCGGCCGGCCAGCTGATCGACGAGGGCCTGCTCGGTCCCGGGCCGGTCGCGGCGATCGTGATCCAGTGGGATCCGCGCCCGGAGCTCACCGAGTACCACGCGGACGTCACGATCCGACGCGCCCTGATGCGCGCCCGCCGCAGCCTGGCCCCCGGGTCGGTCGTCGAGCTGACGCGCCTCGACCGCGCGGTCCTGCTGGTCCTGCCGTCCCGGCTCGACCGCGGCGACGTCCGGGCCTTCGCGCGCACGACGGCCGAGCTGATCGAGCAGGCGAGCGACGGGGTCCTGACCCACGTCGCCGCCGGATTCGGCGGCGACGTGGCGGCGGTCGGCGGCAGCCGCCGCAGCTACGACCAGGCGATGCGCGCGCTGCGGGTCGCCGAGCGGCTGGACGATCTGCCGCGGCCGGTCGGCTGGTGCGACCTCGGGGTCAACCGCGTGCTCTCGCTGCTGCCGCACGACGATGCCGTGGCCGAGATCCTGCCGGGTTGCCGCGAGCTGGCACGCAGCCCCGAGCTCCGGCAGACGGTCGAGCGCTACCTCGAGCTGGCGGGCGACGTGCAGGCCACGGCGCGCCAGCTCTCGCTGCACCGCTCGAGCCTCTACGCCCGCCTCGAGAAGGCCGAGCGGATCACCGGCCTCAGCCTGAAGAGCGGCGAGGACCGGCTCGTGCTCCAGCTCAGCCTGCGCCTGCTCCAGCTCACCGGGGTCGCGGCCGACGACGGTCCGGACGCCGACGCGCCGGCCGGCTGAGGACCCCGCCGCCCGGTCCCTTCTTCGGGTCCGAACCGCACGTTCCGTCAATTGCCGGCGGCAAGCGCGGCCCGTACGTTGGGGGACCCCTCCACCGACGAACGCGGAAAGCGGACACGAATGAGCGACACGGCAACCGACCTCCAGACGTTGATCCTGACGGCCGACGAGGTCGAGTCGCTGCTCGACGTCGGGGCCGCGATCCAGCTGATGGACGATGCGCACCGCGGGCTCGACCGCGGCGCCTACCACCAGCCGCTGCGCACGGTGATGGTCGCCCCCGGCGCGCCGGGGATGATGGGCCTGATGCCGTGCTACGGCGGGGAGAGCGACGAGCAGGCGCGGTACGGGCTCAAGGCGGGGTGCATGACGCCGGGCAACCGCGAGCTCGGGATCGACATGCACCAGGGCCTGATGACGATCTTCGACGGCCCGACCGGTCGCGTCCGCTCGATCATGAACCTGTCGCCGGTCACCGCCGTGCGGACTGCTGCGGTCTCGGCCGTCGCGACGCGCGCGCTCGCCAATCCTGGCGCGAGCCGGCTCGGCCTGATCGGCGCCGGCTACCAGGCGTGGACCCACCTGGCCGCGATCAGCCGGGTCCGCGACCTCGAGTCGGTGACGGTGTGGACGCCGCGCGGGACGTCGGCCCGGGCGTTCGCCGAGCGCGCCGGCCGCGAGTACGCCTTCCCGGTCCGCGCCACCGACACCGCGGAGCAGGCCGTCGGCGCCGCCGACATCGTCGTCACCGCCACGCCGGCGACCGACCAGCCGGTGCTCTCGCGGGCCTGGCTCGCCCCCGGCACGCACGTCAACGCGGTCGGCGCCTGCACCCCGACCACGCGCGAGATCGACGCCGCGACGATCGCCGACGCGACGGTGATCGTCGACCGGCGCGAGTCCGCGGCCCGCGAGGCGGGCGACCTGCTGCTCGCCGAGGCCGACGGCGCGATCGGTCCCGACCACGTCCGCGGCGAGCTCGGCGAGCTGCTCAACGGCGGCTGCGACGGCCGCCGCGACGCCGGCGAGCTGACGCTCTTCGAGTCGCTGGGGATCGGCGTGCAGGACCTGGCCGTGTCGGTCGACATCGAACGGCGCGCCCGCGCCGCGGGGATCGGGACGCTCGTCTCGTTCTGACCGCGCCGCGGCCCGCGGACTCACGGCAGTCGGCGCAGGACCCGCAGGAAGTTGCCGCCGAGCACCGCCGCCACGTCGGCGTCGGCGTAGCCGCGCCGCGCCAGCGCGTCGGCCAGCGCCGGCAGCTGGGCGGGCCCCTCGAGGCCGTCGATCGGGTGCGCCATCGCCGTCCACATCGGCGCGTCCGGCGACATCCCGACGTCCTTGGCGGTGAACGCGCCCGACGCGTAGAGCTGGGCGGAGAAGTCCGAGCCGAGCCCGACGTGCTCGATCCCGACCAGCTGGGCGACGTGGTCGACGTGGTCGACCAGCCGCTCGATCGAGCGGTCGCCGGCGCGGTTCAGCAGCGGCGGCGCGGTGACGATGCCGATCACCCCGTCGCGCTCGGCCAGGACCCGCAGCTGCTCGTCGCCGGTCGCGCGCGGCGTGTCGATCAGCGCGCGGCAGCAGCCGTGGCTAACCACGATCGGCGCGTCCGGCGCCTGAGCGACGACGTCGCGGAAGGTGCCTTCGCTGGAGTGCGCGAGGTCGATCACCACGCCGAGCTCGGCCAGACGGCCGACGAGCCGGCGGCCGAGGGCGCTCAGGCCGCCGCTGGGCGGCTCGCCGTCGCCGTCGGCGAACGCGTTGCGCGGCGACCACGTCAGGCCGACCATCCGCACGCCGAGCTCCCAGAACAGGTCGAACAGCCCGACGTCGCTGCCGAGCGCGTCGACGCCCTCGAACGCGAGCAGCATCCCGATCCGACCGCCGTCGAGCGCCCGGTCGCAGTCGGCGCCGCTCGTCACCCGGAGGGTCGCGTCGGGGTTCTCGTCGACGGCGCGCCGGAACGCCATCGCCTGGTCGAGCGCGACGCGGAGCGCCTTCTCGGGCAGGTGCCCCGGCAGCGTCGAGATCGCGCAGGTCTGCACGGCGATGCCGCCCTGGCGGAGGTCGTCCAGGTAGTGCCGCGCGAACGGGCGCTCCTCGGGAGCCCGCATCGCCAGCTCCAGGAGCAGGTCGCTGTGGGCGTCCACGACCGGATGTCGCGTCATCTTGTTCCCTCTTGGGTGGTGGTGATCGGAAGGTCGAGGCAGAGCACCGCTCCGTCCCGTTCCGCGGGCGAGAGCTCCAGGTCGAGCCGGCCGCCCAGCCGCGTCGCTCGCGCCGCGAGCAGGCCGAGGCCGCCCGTCCCCGCGTCCCGGTCGGGGTCGCGGCGGGCGGGGCGCGCCGTACCGTCGTTGCGGACCCGCAGTCGGACGGCATCGGCGCGGTAGGCGAGCTCGGCGATGACCTGGCGCGCGCCGTCGGCGCCCGGCAGCGTGTGCTTGCCGACGTTGCGGAGGGCGTCGTCGAGCGTGTCGCGCACCAGCTCGTCGCGCACCGGGCCGAGCGGCCGGACCGGCCCGGACACCGTGAGCGCCGCCGCGATCCCGGACGCCCGCGAGAACGCGCCGATCGCCTCGTCGAGCCGGATCCGGAGCGGGCGGTCGTCGGGCTCGTCGTTGAGCCGCGTCAGCGTGACGTAGAGCTCGCGTCGCGCGGCGGCCGCGAGCCGGGCGACCTCGCGCAGCGCTCGGCCGCGCGTGGCCGCGTCCGGAGCGCCGGATCCGAGCTCCGCCTCGACGGCGATCGCGAACAGCGACTGGGCGAGCGAGCCGTGCAGCTCGACCGCCAGGCGCTGCCGCTCACGCGTCCGCGCGCATTCGGCGTCCGGGGATCCCACCGGCGCGTCAGCTCGCGATCGCCGGCTCGACCTCGTGGCGCGGCGCGAGCAGCCCCGCTCGCGTCGCCAGCACCACGGCCTCGAGGCGCGACTTCGCTCCGAGCTTGTGCAGCAGGCTCGTGACGTAGCCCTTGACCGTGTGCTCGGACAGGTAGAGGCGGCTGGCGATCTCGCGGTTGGAGAAGCCGTCGCCGAGCAGGCCGAGCACCGCGCGCTCGCGCTTGGTCAGGCGCACGTGGTCGTCCTCGCGCAGCTCGCGGGTCAGCCGTACCGCGAGCCGCTCGGCGATCCGCGGCTCGATCACGACCTCGCCGGCGTCGATCCGGGTCAGAGCGGCGGCGATCTCCGCCATCTCGGCGTCCTTGAGGATGCAGCCGCGCGCCCCCTCGGTGATGCACTCGCAGATCCGGTCGGCGTCCGGGAACGCCGTGCAGATCAGGATCCGCGTCGACGGGCTGGTGACGGTGATCTCGCGGCAGAGGGCGCTGGTGCCGCGCGGCGTCGGCAGCTGCAGGTCGAGCACGACCAGGTCGGGCTTGTGCCGGCGAGCCTGCTCGAGGGCCGCCACGCCGTCGGACGCCTCGAGCACCTCGAAGCGACGGCCGGTGTGCTCCAGCAGCCGACGCACCCCGTGGCGCGCCAGCGGGTGATCGTCGACGAGCAGCGCGAGCCGCGGGCGCGCGCTGGTCGCGGCGCCCGCGTCGCGGAGCGCGGTGGGGAGCTGGGCCGAATGCATCTGGTTCCTCCGTTCCTCTTGCGGACCACGATAGGTCCGAAAGGACCATGCGATCGACCGACATTCGTCGGGCAAGCGCACCCCGCGAGCCTCGCAATGGCGGGTGGCGACGGCGCGGCTACGCGTTGCGCGGATGCCGGCGGAGGGCCGCGACCACCCGCTCGACCGCCTCCAGGCACCGCGAGCGGTCGGCGAACGCCGAGTAGACCAAGCGGATGTGGTCGTCGCTGCCGAACACCGATCCGTCGTTGACGAGCACCGCCGCCTCGTCCAGCAGGTAGCGGGCGACGCGCTCGCCGCCGCCGTACGCGGCGACGTCGATCCAGACGTAGAAGCCGCCCTGCGGGGTGGTGTACGGCAGATCGGGGACCGTGTCCAGCAGCGCGCAGACCGGGCCGACGCGGGCCTGGTACTCGTGCCGGTGGTCGTCGGCGAAGCCGGGGTCGCGCAGCGCCGCGATCGCCGCCGCCTGGGCCGCGGTGTTGGGCGCGCCGAAGACGTGCGGCACGCAGGAGTACAGGACCTCGGTGATCTCCGCCGAGGCGATCGCGTAGCCGATCCGGTACCCGCACAGCCCCATGCCCTTCGACAGCGAGCAGACGGTGATCGTGCGGTCCGCCATCCCGGGCAGCGCGGCGACGTGGGTCATCTCGTGCCCGTCGAGCACGACCTCCTCGAACGCCTGGTCGGCGATCACCACCAGGTCGTTGGCGATCGCGAACGCGGCCAGCCGCTCGACCGCGTCGCGGCCGTAGACGGTGGCGGTCGGGTTGTTCGGGTTGGTGATCAGAATCAGCTTGGTGCGCTCGGTGAGGCGGCGCTCGAGCTCCTCGATCCGCAGCTCGTAGCCGTCCTCCTGGTAGGTCGGGACCGGCACGGTGACCCCGCCCGCCAGCGCGCCGACCTCGAGGTTCGAGTTGAACGCCGGGATCGGGGTCAGGATCTCGTGATCGGCCCCGGGCACCAGGAACGGCTGCGCGCAGAACGTCAGCAGCGGGTCGGCGCCCGGCGCCACCAGGACCTGGCGGTCGGGGTCGACGTCGAGCCCGTTGACGCGCGCCGCCTTCGCCGCGATCTCGACGCGCAGCTCGCGCTCGCCGTAGGGCGAGCTGTAGTGCGCCGCGCCGTGGCGCAGGCTGGCGATCGCCGCCTGCTTGACGTGCTCGGGCGTGCAGTCGTCGGGGCTGAACGGATCCGACAGGCACATGAAGGCCACGTGCTCGGGGTCGGCCATCGCGTCGGGGTCGTACTGGCCGACCGCGCCGCGTTCGGCGTAGGCCGGGCTCATCAGGTGTCGCACGGACATCATGCAGGCTCCTTGCTCGGATGACGGAAGGGGAAGGCGTCGGCGTGCGCGCCCAGCGCCCGGACGAAGCGGATCTGGGCCTCGGTCGCGCGGGCCAGGTCGGCCAGGTCGACGGACTCGTCGGCGGAGTGGATCCGCGAGCGGTCGTCGCCGGGGCCCCAGAGCACGATCACCGCGTCGGGCAGCGCGTCCGCCAGTGCGCCGAGCAGCGGATTGCCGCCGCCCATGCCCATCGCCACGGCCGGTGTGCCGTACGCGTCGGTCAGAGCCTGCCGCGCCAGCGCACCGACGGAGCCGTCCAGCGGCAGTCGCATGCCGCCGGCGGTCTGCCGCGTGCGGACCTCGACCTCGACGCCCCACGGCGCGGTCCGCTTCAGGTGGTCCGCGATCGCGCCGGCCGCGACCACGGGATCGTCGTCGGGGGCCAGGCGCGCGCAGAGCCGCGCCCGCGCGGCGGGCACGAGCGCGTTGGTCGCGGTATCGACCGCGGGCACGTCGAGCCCGATCGCGTTGATCGCCGGCCCGCTGTAGAGCCGGGCCGCGTTCGGGCCCGCGCCGATCAGCCGGACGCCGTCGAGCACGCCGGCCCCCGCGCGCACCCAGGCGTCGTCGACCGGCAGGCCGTCCCAGCCGCCGCGGCGCAGTCCGGGCACGGCCACGCTGCCGTCGTCGGCGTGGAGCCCGGCGAGCATCCGCGTCAGCGCCATCAGCGCGTCCGGGACCGGCCCGCCGAAGACCCCGTTGTGGACCGGCGCGCCCAGCGCGCGAACCTCGACGTCGATGATCGCGCCGCCGCGCACCGACGAGCAGAGCGTCGGCTCGCCGGTGCGGCGGTTCGTCGCGTCGGCGATCACCACGACGTCGGCGGCGAGGCGGTCGGCGTGCGCGGCCAGGACCGATCCGAACGAGCTGCGCCCGCTGTCCTCGTCGCCTTCGACGACGACCTTCACGCCGACCGGCGGACGGCCGTCGAACGCCCGCAGCAACGCGGCGTGCATCGCGACGCCGCACTTGTCGTCGGCCGTCCCCCGCCCGTACAGGCGGCCGTCCCGCACCACCGGCGCGAACGGGTCGCTCGACCACTCGTCGCGCGGGCCGGCCGGCTGGACGTCGTAGTGGGCGTAGAGCAGGACCGTCGGCGCGCCGGGCGGCGCAGGAACGGCGCCGAAGACCACCGGCGGCGCCCCCGGCACGTCGAGCAGCTCGACGCCGGGCAGTCCCGCCGCCGCCAGGATCTCGGCCGTCGCCCCGGCCGCCGCGCGCAGCGGCTCGGAGCGCGACGCGTCCAGCGATACGGACGGGATCCGCACGAGGCGCTCGAGGTCCTCCCGCACCCGGGACTCGATGGCGGCGGGATCCGGCATCAGCCGCTGTACTGACCCGTGAACCCGGTCTTCTCGATCGCATCCTTGGTCATGATCGCCGGGAAGTCGCTGGCCTCGACCGGCTCGACCCCCTTGGGCGCCTCCAGCGTGCCCGCCTTCTTCTGCTGGAGGATCTCCAGCGCCGCGACGATCGTCTCGTTGGGCAACGTGGTCTGGACCGAGGCCCAGGTGCCGTCGGAGACCCGCTTCACGCCCTCCGTCGTCGCGCCCCAGCCGACCAGCCGGATCTGTCCGTCCTCGGTCCCCGCCGACTTGCCGGCCTTCTTGATCGCGACCTCCGCGCCGAGCACCGCCGGATCGGTCGCGGCGACGACGTCGACGTCGGGGTGGGCCTGCAGCAGGTCCTGCGTGAGGCCGACGGCCGGGCCCCGCTGGCCCATCGTCGGGCCCATCTGCGGCAGCAGCGTGATCTCCGGGTGCTCCTTCAGGGCCGCCTCGAAACTGGCGTAGAACGCCTTCTCGGCCGGCAGCGTCGGCGAGATCGACAGGTACACGGCCTGGCAGTCGTCAACGCCCTCGCAGGCGTCGACCACCTGCTGGGCCATGTCCTGCCCGGCGGTGGCCAGCGGCTTCCAGACCAGGCCCGACAGCCCCTCGACCTTGGGGTCGGTGGTCGCGTAGTCGTCGGTCAGCGGGTAGTTGACCGCGACGGTGGCGATCCCGGCCGCGTCGGCCTGCTTGACCAGGGGCGCGAGCGCGGGGCCGTTGAGCGCGGCGACGATGATGCCGTCGACCGTGCCCTGGGCGACCAGGTCCTGGATCTGGGTGAACTGCTTCTGGGCGTCCAGGGCGGGATCCACCACCGTCAGCTCCGCGCCGTTCTCCTTCGCCCACTTGCGGGCCTCCGCGGTCTGCTGCGCCTGGAAGGTGTTCGCCTGGGTCGCCGCGAAGGCCACCTTCATCGGGGCCTCCGGCGTCCCGGCGGACGTCTTGGCGACCGCGTCGTCGTCGTCGGAGCCGCCGCAGCCGGCGACCGCCATGACGGCACCGATCATCGCCAGCCCCACGAGCCGTGAGTGCTTCATCTCTCTCTCCTGTTCGTTCGTTGGGAACTACTGGGACCGAGCGGTCCGCGCCCAGGAGCTCGCGCCGACCGCGGCGAGGATGATCGCTCCCTGGACGATGCGCTGGTACGTCGCGTCGACGCCCAGCAGGTTGAAGCCGTTGCCGATCAGCGCCAGCAGCAGCACGCCGAGCACCGCGCGCCAGACGGCGCCCTCGCCCCCGGCCATGCTGATGCCGCCGAGGAAGACCCCGGTGATCGCGTCGAACGCCACGTCGAGGCCGCCGGCGTCCGCCTGCCCGGTCGAGACCCGGGACGCGGCCAGCACGCCCGCGATGCCCGCGGCGGCGCCGCTGAGCACGAAGGCGATCGTCCGCACGCGGCTGACGCTGACGCCGGACAGCCACGCCGCCTCGGGGTTGCCGCCGACCGCGTAGACGAAGCGCCCGTAGACCGTGCGCGACAGCAGGAACCCGCAGACCGCGACCACCGCGACCGCGACCCAGATCGTGTAGGCGACACCGAGCAGCTTGCCGGTGCCGAGGGTCGAGAACCCCGTGTCCGCGACGGCGATCAGGTTGCCGCCGCTGATGATCTCGGCGACCCCGAGGATCATCATCATCGAGGCCAGGGTGGTGATGAACGGGTTGATCCGGCCGACGGTCGAGATCACGCCGTTGAGCCAGCCGCAGAGCGCGCCCGCGCCGACCCCGGCCAGCAGCGCCAGGACGACGCCGATGTCGTCGGCGAGGACGGCGGCGATCACGCCCGCCAATCCGAAGACCGAGCCGATCGAGAGGTCGAACCCGCCCGCGACGAAGAGCAGCGTGGCGGCCGCGGCCATGATCAGCGTCGGCGCCCACTGGTCGAGGATGTTCAGCAGGTTCGTCGTCGACAGGAACGCGTCGCTGGCGAAGCAGAGGACGACGAACAGCACGACGAGGACTCCGACGATCCCGTAGTCGCGGAACGCGGCGATCGACGACCGCCCCGGGGGCGTCAGTTCGGCGCTCGTCGGCGCCACCGCTTCGGTACTGCTCATGAGGACCTCCCCAGGTCGTCGGATCCGAACGCGGCGGACATCACCGCCGGCTCGCTGATGTCGTCGCCGGCGAACGTGCCGGCGAGGCGCCCCGCGCGCATCACGCAGACGCGGTGCGCGAGCCCGAGCACCTCCTCGAGCTCGGACGAGATCAGGACGATCGCCATGCCCTGACCGGCGAGCTCCGTCAGCAGGTCGTAGATCGCGCGCTTGGCACCGATATCGACGCCGCGCGTCGGCTCGTCGGCGATCAGCAGCCGCGGCGAGCGCAGCAGGCACTTGGCGAACAGCACCTTCTGCTGGTTGCCGCCCGAGAGCCCGCCGACCGCCGCGCCGACGTTCGCCGGCCGGACGTCCATCCGCTCGGTCACCGCCTCGACCTCGGCTCGCTCCCGGCCGCGTCCGACCACGCCCCAGCGCGACAGTCCCCGCAGGTGCGGCAGGGCGACGTTCTCCGCGATCGAGCGGCCGAGCAGCAGCCCCTGACTCTTGCGCGACTCCGGCAGCAGCGCGATGCCGAGCCGGGTCGCCGCGGCGGGCGTGCGCGGCGCGACGGCGTGACCGTCCAGCTCGACGATGCCGGCCGTCCGCCGCAGCGATCCGGCGAGCGCGTGGGCGACCTCGGACCGTCCGCTGCCGACCAGCCCCGCGAAGCCGACGACCTCGCCGGCCCGGACCGAGAACGAGACGTCCTCGAACGCGGGCCCGGCGCTCAGCCCGCGCACGCGCAGGACCTCGGGCGCGTCGTCGGCGACCGGCCGCCGCGGCGGGAAGGCCGCGTCGAGCGGCCGGCCGAGCATCTTGCGGACCAGGCCGGCCTCGGTCTCGCCCGCGGCGGGGACCGTCTCGACGACCTGGCCGTCGCGCATCACCGTCACGGCGTCGGCGACCGCCAGCACCTCCTCGAGGAAGTGCGAGACGTAGACGATCGTCGTCCCCTGGGCGCGCAGGCCGCGGACGATCTCCAGCAGCTGCGCGCTCTCGTCGTGGGCGAGCGCTGCGGTCGGCTCGTCCATCACGATCAGCCGGGCGCGCTGGGCGATCCCGCGGAGGATCTCGACCTTCTGCTGGTCGGCCAGCCGCAGGTCGCCGACCAGCGCGTCGGCCGGCAGCGCGAAGCCGGCCCGCTCGACCAGCTCGGCGTAGCGCTCGCGCAACGCGCTGCGGTCGAGGCGCCCGAGCCGCCGCGGCAGACCGCCGAGGAAGACGTTCTCGGCGACCGACCGCCGCGGGACCAGCGCCAGCTCCTGGGCGATGATCGTGATCCCGTCGGCGAGCGCGTCGCGCGGGGACGCGTAGCGGCGCCTTCGGCCGTTCACGCGCAGCTCGCCGCCGTCGGGCGACACGACGCCCGCGATCGCCTTGCCGAGCGTCGACTTGCCCGCGCCGTTCTCGCCGACCAGTGCGTGGATCGTGCCGGCGGCGATCTCGACCGACACCCCGCGCAGCGCCCGGACCGCGCCGAAGCGCTTGGCGATCCCGTCGACGACGACCGCGACGCCGCCGTCCGCGGCGTCGGATCCGGCGCTCGCGGCCGGTCCGACCCCGTCCGTGAACGCGCCGCTCCCCTCACCGCCGATCCGCGTTGCCATGCACCCTCTCTCCTCGTCGCGCCGGCGCCGGACACGAGCCCCGTCGTCCCCAGGGGCCACCGTCGCGTCGCCGTTCTCTCCCTGTCGCAACTAAAGAGGATCGAGTGACGGCGATCGCCCGACATTCGTCGGACATGCCGCAGCCGCGGCCCGTCCGATGTCCGGCGGCCGGGCTCGGGCGCGCTTCGGGCCACTCGTACGGAGGAGGGCGCTACGTCACGCCATGACGATCCCGCCGTTGGGATCGAGGTGCTGGCCGGTGTACGGGGCGCCGCCCGGTCCGAGCAGGAACAGGACGCTGAGCGCGACCTCCTCCGGCGTCAGCACGCGGCCGACGGGCATCGCGGCGGCGAGGTCGCCGAGGTCGTCCGGGCCGCCGCGCAGCATCGCCGTGTCGGTCCGCCCCGGGCACACGGCATTGACCTGGATGCTCGGTGCCAGGTCCTGTGCGAGCGACCGCGTCAGGTTCAGCAGCGCCGCCTTCGACGCCGCGTAGGTGGCGATGCTCGGGTGGCCGGTGTGGGCCAGCTGCGACGCCACGTTGACAATCCGGCCGCCGCCCTGCTCGAGCATGTGGCGCGCGGCCGCCTGCGTCGCGAAGAACGGCCCCTTGAGGTTGGTGCTGAAGACGCGGTCCCAGTCGGACTCGGTGATCTCCGTGGTCCGCGCGAGGACGCCAATCCCCACGTTGTTGACGAGCGCGTCGATCCGGCCGTAGCGCTCGACGGTCGCCGCGACCGCCGACTGCGCTCCGGCGACGGTCGAGATGTCGGCGGCGACGAAGTCGGTCCGGTCGTCGGACGCGCCGCCCGGCACGTCGAGGTCGTTGACCATCAGGCGCGCCCCCGCCCCGGAGAGGGCGGAGACGATCGCCGTGCCGATCCCGCCGCGGCCGCCGGTCACGAGCACCACGGGCTCGTCGGGCAGCCCGGGACCGGGCGCGTTCTGGGTGGACTGCTGGGTCTGGCTCACGCCGCCAACGTATTCACGCTGGTCGCCCCGGACTACGGCACGCGTGGAGCAGCCGGCGCCCCCCGCGTGCGCCACTCTTGACGGCTACGCGGTCGCGGCGCGGAACTCCGGCCGCGAGCGTCGGACTCAGCAGCGAGGTCGCCCGGCGGCTCGCCACCCCGGTCGGCGAGAACCTCGCCGGCCTGGTCGCCCAGACCGGCCGGGCGGCGCGCTGCGCCGACGTCACCTGCGATCCACGCACCGCCCTGCAGGGCGCCTGCGCCGCCGGAGACGTGCTCTCCGGCGTCCTGGTTCCGATCCGGCGCGACGACCGCCTGCTCGGCGTGCTCGTCGCCGAGTCACGCCGGCGCCGCGACTTCACGGACCGCGAGGAGTGCATCCTCCAGCTGCTGGCCAACCACGCCGCCACCGCGATCGAGACGGCGTCGCTGTACAACGCCGAGATGCGGCGCGCCGAGCAGCTCAACGCGCAGAACGAGGCGATGCGGCGCAGTCGGGAGGCCCACGACCGGCTGGCCGAGGTCACGCGCCAGGGGCTGGGCCACGCGGACCTGCTTCGCGTCCTGGTCGAGCTGGTCCCGACCCCCGTCGTCCTCGTCAACCAGTTCGGCTCGCTGCTCTCCGGCGCGACCCCCGTGGGCGGCGAGCCGATCGACGAGCTCTGGCCGGGCTGCGCGACGGCGCCGGCGCTCGCCCGCGAGCTCGAGGGCCTGCGCGCCGCCGTCGGACCGCGCCGCCCCGCGTCGACCGCCGGCGACGGGCCCTGGCGCCTGGTGCCGGTGGTCGCCGCCGGCGAGCTGATCGGCACGATCGTCGTCCTGCAACCGCAGCGACTCGAGCCGCTGCACCTGGTGGTGCTCGAGGAGGCGGCGAACATCATCGCCGCCGAGCTGATGCGCGAGCGCAGCATCGCCGAGGTCGAGGCGCGCACCCACGGCGACCTGCTGCGGACGCTGATCTCGGCCGACGGCTGGGGCGCGAAGGCCCGCGACCGCGCCGCGCTGCTCGGCTACGACCTGACGTCGGAGCAGTGCGTGGTCGCGATCAGGACCGGGACGGACGACCTGCTCGAACCGGCGGCGATCGGCGCCTCGGTGCGCGACGCGGCCGCCCGCACCGGCCTGCGCTGCCTGACCGGAACGGTCGACGGGACGCTCGCGGTGATGCTCACGTCGGGCGACCGCCAGCTGACGCGGTCCTCGGTCGAGGAGTGGATCGGCGACCTCACGGTGCGCTTGCGGGCCGTCGATCCGCGAACGCAGCCGTGGATCGGCGTGTCGCCGATCCCGTGCTCGGCGCCCGCGATCGCGAAGGGCTTCTCGCAGGCCCGCCAGGCGCTGTCGGTCTGCGGCCTCGACGCGGGGCGCGAGGTCACGTACTTCGACGACGTCGACCTGATCGCCACGCTGATCGACATCACCAACACCGCGGCGATCGCGGACTTCATCCAGCAGACCGTCGGCAAGCTGATCGAGTACGACGACCGCAAGCGCACCGACCTCGCGCGGACGCTGGAGACGTACCTGGACTGCTCGGGCGTCGCGCGCCACGCCGCCCGCGACCTGTTCCTCCACCCGCATTCGCTGCGCTACCGCCTGCGGCGGGTCACCGAGGTGCAGGGCTGGACCTCGACGACCCGATGACCCGCCTGAGCGCGCACCTGGCGCTCAAGCTCCGGGCGCTGGTGGCGACGCCCGCTTGAGGACCGCTACCGGCCCCCGAACGCGTGCGGGTAGTCGCGGCGGGCGGCGGCCTCGCTGACGTAGCCCTCGCGGACGTCGTCGAGGACGGCCTGCGGGTCGCGCTCGGCGGGATCGCCCCAGCCGCCGCCCCCGGCGCTCTGGTACTCGAACGCCGTCCCGGCCGGCAGCGGCAGCGAGGTGACCTTCGTCAGCTCGCGGACGGTGCCGTCGGGGAAGCGCACGCGCGAGCTGTTGGCGCGCGCGGGTCCGCCGCCCTGCAGGCCCCACGGCGGCGACTGCGTGCGATCCTGCAGGGTGATCAGCTTCTGCTCGTCCCGGGTGCGGTACCGCGCGTCGACGGCCAGCCCGCCGCGGAAGCGCCCCGCCCCGGCGGAGTCCTGCGCCAGCTCCTGCTGCTCGACGATCACGTGGCCCGACAGCTCGACGATCTCGGCCGGCGACGACATCAGCCCGGAGACCGGCGGCGGCATCAGCGGCACCGTCATGTCGCCGTGCACGCTGGCCCCCATCCCGACCGAGTGGCACATCGTGGCGATCCACATCCCGCTCTCGTCGATGCCCCACAGCATCGCCGCCCCGTGGCCGCCGTTGTCGGCGGGGACGACGCCGGGCAGCGCGTCGGACAGCGCCTGGTGGACCAGCGAGAAGGCGAACGTCCCCGGGAGCCCGTAGAGGAACATCGGCGCGGGGGCGATCGGCTCGAAGACCGAGCCCGGCCGCGTGCGGATCTCGATCGGGCGGAAGTAGCCCTCGTTCATCGAGCGCCCCGCGCCGGCCAGCGTGATCACCGCCAGCAGCGTCTGGGACACGGTCATCGCCCGCGGCGAGTTGATCGGTCCCGCCTGCTGGTCCGCGCTCTCGGTCAGATCGACGACGATGTGGTCGCCGGCGACCTCGACGCGGACCTCCAGCGGCACCGGGACGCCGACCGAGAGGCAGTCGTCGTCCATCGCGCCCGACGCGCGGTACTCGCCGTCGGCGAGCTCCGCCAGGAACGTGCGCATCACGCGCTCGCCATGGTCGAAGATCCGCTCGACCGCGCCGTCGAAGCGCTCGCGTCCGAACCGCTCGAGCAGCCGGTTCAGCTCGCGCAGCCCGACCTGGGCGCAGCCGATCTGCGCCCGCAGGTCGCCTTCCAGGGCTTCCGGGGCCCGCGAGTTGGCGAGGATCGTCCGGTACAGGTCGTCGTTGCGCACTCCGCCGGCGTAGATCCGGACGCCGGGGTAGATCGTCCCCTCCTGGAAGATGTCGACGGTGTCGGTGCAGTACGGATCCTTGGCGCCGATGTCGAGCTGGTGCGCCTTGACCGCGGCGTAGCCGACCAGCTCGCCCGCGAAGAAGCCCGGCACGACGATCGTCGCGTCCTGCTGGTGGGCGCCGATGTCGTAGCCGTAGGTCGAGAAGATCACGTCGCCCTCGCGCAGCGCCTCGGGGCCGCCGACCCGGCCGACCATCGCCTCGACGGCGAAGCCGAGCGTGCCGAGGAACCCGGGCATCGACCGCGCCTGGGCGAGCAGCCGCATCTCGCGGTCGAACAGCGCCGCGGCGAAGTCCTGCATCTCGTAGATCACCGGCGAGACCGCGGTCCGGCAGAGGGTGACGCGCATGTAGTCGGCGGCCGCCTCCAGTCCGTAGCGGATCACCTCGGTGCTGACGGCGTCGGCCGTCTGGGCGCGGTCGGCCGTCGCCTGGTCCATCGCGCTCATCGCGACGCCTCCTTCTTCGTGATCATCATCGCTCCGTGGTCGCCGATGCGGGCGGTCCATCCGGCGTCGACGTAGGTCGTGGTCGTCGGCTCGAGCACGATCATCGGCCCGTCGCTGGGCTCCGCGGTCAGCCGCGCGCGGTCGCGGACCGTGAACGGGACCCGCTCGCCGAGCTCCAGCGAGTACGCCTCGCGGACGCGGTCGTCGGGCGCGGGGCCGTCCTCGGCGGGCGCCTCGGACCGGCGCTCCGGCAACGGCTCGCGCAGCGTGGCGCGCACCGACACGATCTCCAGCGGCATCTCGAGCGTGTGCCCGTAGACCTTCTCGTACTGCTCGCCGAACGTGCCGGCGAAGCTCGCCGCGTCGGCCGGGGCCGACGGGTCGGCCCACGGCACCGTCAGCGCGTGGAACTGGCCCACGTACCGCAGCTCGAGCGCGGCTTCCAGCCGGCGCTCGCCGGCCTCGACGCGGTTCTCGCCCGCGCGCTCCTCGAGCTCCTGCCCGAGCAGGGACACCTGCTCCTGCGCGGCCGCGACGCCGTCGGCGTCGAGCGGCCGGATCAGCGTCGACGACGCGGACCGGGTGACGTCCTGGTTGAGCAGGCTCGCCGCCGAGAAGTTTCCGGCGTGCTGCGGCACCACGATGCTCGTGATCCCGAGCTCCTGCGCGATCGGGGTCGCGAGCATCGGCCCCGCGCCGCCGAACGACATCAGCGCCGCGTCGCGCGGGTCCTCGCCCTGCTCGAGCGTGACCGAGCGGACGGCGCCGGCCATCGCCGCGGCGGCGATCTTGATCACGCCGCTGGCCGCCTCGTCGCGCGACACGCCCAGCGCGTCGGCGAGCTCGTCGACCGCGGCCTCCGCGCCGGCGAAGTCGAGCCGCAGGCCGCCGGCCATCTCGCCGAAGCCGAGCATGCCGAGCACCGCGGCGGAGTCGGTCGTCGTCGCGCGGGTCCCGCCGCGGCCGTAGCAGACCGGTCCGGGCACGGCGCCCGAGCTCTCGGGGCCGACGCGCAGCAGCGTGCTCGCGTCGACGGAGGCGATCGAGCCGCCGCCCGAGCCGATCGAGCGGACGTCGATCCACGGGGTCTGCAGCGGCAGGTCGCCGACCAGGCCCTGGTACTTGAGCAGCGGCCAGCCGTCGACCAGCAGCGCGGTGTCGAAGCTCGTGCCGCCGACGTCGGCGGTGATCACCCGCGCCAGGCCGAGCGCCCGCGACAGGGCGCCGGCGCCGACCGCGCCGGCGACCGGTCCGGACATCACGGTCTCGAACGGCCGGGCCTCGGCCTCGCCGAAGGTGATCGAGCCGCCGCCGGAGCGCGTGATCAGGCTGTCGCCGGCGAAGCCGTCGGAGCGCAGCGTGTCGTCGAGCCGACGCAGATACTCCGAGACCGCGGGCCGGATGTAGGCGTCGACGACGCTGGTCGAGGTCCGCTCGTACTCGTGCAGCTCGCGCGAGAGCCGGTGCGACAGCGTGATCGCGCCCTCGAAGCCGAGCTCGCGCAGCACCCGCTCCGCCTCCAGCTCGTGCTCGGGGTGCGCGTAGGCGGTCAGGAAGCAGACGGCGATCGCCTCGACCTGCTCGGCGCGGAACGCCTCCAGCGCGGCGGCGACGTCGTCGGCCTGCAGCGGCACATGGACCGTGCCGTCGGGCAGGATCCGCTCGCGCACGCCGCGTCGCAGCCGGCGGGGCACCAGCGCCGGCTCCGGCTGGTAGTGGAGGTCGTACATCGCCTCGCCGCGGTCGCCGCGCCGCAGCTCGAGGACGTCGCGGAAGCCGTCGGTCGTCAGCAACCCGACCCGCACGCCCTTGCGCTCGAGCAGCGCGTTGATCCCGACCGTCGTGCCGTGGAGGAAGTAGCTGGTGCGATCCAGGGCCTCCGCAGCCACCGCCTCCCCGACCACGTCGAGGACGCCCGCGTCGGGCCGGCCCGTCGTGGTCGGCCCCTTCGCGACGTGCGTGCGACCCGTCTGCTCGTCATAGAAGACGAGGTCCGTGAACGTTCCGCCCACGTCGACGCCGATCCGCGTTGCCATGCACCACTCCTCCTCGTTGCGCCGGCGTCCCGATCGGCGCCCCGTTGCGAACGGAGGGACCGCCGTGGCCGGCATTGCGCTCTCCTGCGCAACTAAAGACGATCGCACCGCGGCGGTCTCCCGACAATCGTCGGAGATCCTGCGGCTCCCGGCCGCCCGATGTCCGAAGGCGGGACGCCTATAGTCTGCATGCCTTCGGGATGGGATGCAATAAGTGACCGACCACTCGCTCGCGCAAGGCTCCGCCGTCGCCACCCCGCGCCATCGCGGACGCACGACGTGGGTCTGGGATGTGATGATCTGCGGCGAGTCCGGCCGGACCTGTGCGATCTCCCGCGTCGCGGTCGCCGTCCGCGACCTCCCCGCCGACCGGGGCGGGCCGGCTCCCACCGGACCCGACGTCACATGAGCCCCCAGGTCAACGCCAGCCGCCCCGCCCTCCAGCCCCAGGACCTCGTCCTGACCATCCTCGGCCTGCACCTGCGCACCCCGGGCGCGCAGGTCTGGTCCGGAGGCGCGGTCGAGCTGCTCGGCGAGCTGGGGTTCTCGACGGAGGCGGCGCGCGCCGCGCTGGCGCGGCTGGCGGCGCGCGGGCTGCTCGAGCGACACCGGTCCGGACGCCTCGTCTCCTACGCGCTGACCCCCCGCGCCGAGGAGCTGCTCGCCGACGGCGACCGGCGGATCTACCGATTCGGCCGCGAAGAGTCCACGGGCGACGCCTGGACGATGGTCTGGCACGCGATGCCCGAGTCCAACCGCGTCGCCCGTTCGCGGCTGGCGTCGCGCCTGCGGTTCCTCGGCTTCGGGCCGGCCCAGGACGGCACGTGGGTCGCCGCCCACGACCGCGAAGCGGAGGCACGAGC
>JACYYJ010067946.1_pt1 | contig 19544 bp, 17 predicted proteins | sample 8236861 | NCBI WGS metagenome assembly JACYYJ01 (sample SAMN14103086, study PRJNA606662) | landfill metagenome | isolation source: landfill solid waste | place: India:New Delhi, Okhla landfill site | collected 2017-11-05
AGCCGTGTGGCGAGGGCGCGTGACGCTCGCTGCCTGAGCCTCGCAGGGCTGTTCCTGTGGCCGGCTCGTGAGCCGGCAAAGCGTGTCGTGGGGCACGTGCCGAACGACCCCGATGTGGAGCACGCCCGATCAATCCCAGGTGACACCTGGTGTCGTCACGGCGTGGAGCCGAACCCGTGTGCTGAGGACCTTCCCGGTAGTCGCGCCGGCACTGGGGGCTTGCCGCGCGCTCCACCCCGGAGCAGTTCTCGGCGGCGGGAGCTTTCGACGAGGTCGTCGGCTGATCGCATCTGGCGGCTGATCCGCACCTGTGCCCGAGATGCGTCTCGGCTCCCGCCCTCGGGTCCGCTCGCGCGTGCCACCCGAGGCACTTGACAGCGACCGACCGGCTTGAAATTCTGTTGGCAGGATAAGAGCTCTGCTATGCAGAGAGTCAGCTTGTGAGGAGTCGTCGATGACCGACCAGGATGCCCTTCTCCGAGATGTGCGGCGGGGGATGATCCCCGCGCACATCTACAACGACGAGGAGGTGTTCGATCTCGAGAAGGAGCGGCTGTTCAGCCGGGCGTGGCAGTTCGTGGGTCACGAGTCCGAGGTGCCCCAGCCCGGCGATTACGTCGTCCGCAGGGTGCTCGAGGACTCGTTCATCATCGCCCGTGGCGAGGATGGGCAGATCCGGGCGATGTTCAACATGTGTCTGCATCGTGGAATGCAGGTGTGTCGTGCGGAGATGGGCAACGCCTCCCATTTCCGGTGCCCCTATCACGGCTGGTCGTATCGCAACGACGGGCGGATCGTCGGGTTGCCCTTCCACAAGGACGCCTACGGTGGGGAGGCGGGCTTCCGCCGCAAGGGCCAGACGTTGCTTCCGGCTCCGTCGCTGGCCGTCTATAACGGACTGATCTTCGTGAGCTTGGACCCGGATGCGCCGCCGCTGCGGGAGTATCTGGGTGACTTCGCCTTCTATCTCGACTACTACACCCGTCAGTCCGCGAGCGGCATCGAGCTTCGCGGCCCGCAGCGATGGCGGGTGAAGGCGAACTGGAAGATCGGCGCGGAGAACTTCGCCGGCGACATGTACCACACGCCGCAGACGCACACGTCGGTCGTCGAGATCGGCTTGTTTCGCGAGCCGAAGGCCGAGAAGCGCAAGGACGGCAACACGTACTGGGCGGGAAACGGTGGTGGCACGACCTACAAGTTGCCCCCGGGCACGCTCGAAGAACGCTTGCGTTACGTCGGATACCCCGACGAGATGGTCGAGCGGATGAAGACGCAGTGGTCGCAGAACCAGCTCGACGTCATCGGGCGCGACGGCTTCATGGTGTCGGCGGCGTCCCTGTTCCCGAACATGAGCCTGGTGCACAACTGGCCGCGTGTCGAGGAGTCCGACGACGTGTTGCCGTTCATCTCCATCCGGACCTGGCAGCCGGTGGGCCCGGACGAGACCGAGGTGCTGTCGTGGTTCGCGGTCGATGCCGAGGCGCCCGAGGAGTTCAAGGCGCTGTCCTACAAGGCCTACCTGATGTGCTTCGGCTCCACCGGCATGTTCGAGCAGGACGACGTGGAGAACTGGGTCTCGCTGACCAACACCGCGGCCGGCGCCATGGCGCGCAGGCTGCTGCTGAACAGCCGAATGGGTCTGCTGGAGGACGATACCGAGGTGGTTCCGCCGCTGCCGCCGGAGCAGTTCGCCGGTCCGGGAGAAGCTCATGTCGGGTACGGCGAGTACAACCAGCGGCACCTGTTGTCCCGCTGGGCTGACTACCTCGAACGGCCGGTCGAGAAGGTGACGCAGGTCGCGGTCTCGGACGTGCAGTCCGGCGACGAGGAGGTGTCCGCATGAGCCTCGACGTGTCCCCGACGACACCGAAGCCGAGTGAGGAGAAGATCGGTGCCCGGCCGACCGGGAACGGCGGTCCGTACTCGGCGCAGTCCCAGCTGGGAGCGCATGCGCCGACCACCCAACGGATCGGAGCGAGCCTGCCCTTCTCGGACGAACGCCACCTGCTGGCACACCATTGGCTCGTCGAAGAAGCGTACATTTTGGACGCGCAGAACTACGAGGACTGGCTCGATCTGCTCGCCGAGGACATCCATTACCTGATGCCGGTGCGGGTCACGACGGCGCTGTCCGCGGGCTACGACGCCGCGCCAGGGATGGCGCACTTCGACGAGAACAAGTACTCGCTCTCGCGCCGGGTCGCGCGGTTCGTGACCGAACACGCGTGGACCGAGGATCCACCGTCGAGGCTTCGCCACTACGTCACCAACGTCCGGACGTTCGCCACGACCGATCCCGACGAGCTGATCGTGGATTCGGCGGTGTTGCTCTACCGCAGTCGCGGAGACGTGCGTGAGGCTGCGGTGATCTCGGCGGGACGGGAGGATCTGTTGCGGCGCGACGGTTCCCAGTGGCTGCTCGCCCGCCGCACCATCCTCGTCGACGATTCGGTGTTGCGGACCCAGAACCTGGCGGTGTTCCTGTGATGCGCCGACTGAGCTGGGAGGGAGAGGCTGAGGACGCCGCCGCGGCAGCGGATGCGGCGGCGCAGCTGCGGGATCTCAAGGCCCATCAGATCGGTGAGGCGATCTCGGTCGGCAACGAGTTCGCCGAGATCCGGGTGTCCCGGGTGGAGACCCGCAACGGGGCCCGGCTGCTGGTGGAGTCGCCGAAGTCGGGACAGTGGGTGACGCTCTGTCCGCTCGAGATGGAGGCGCTCACCTGGCAGAACACCGAGACGTTCTCGGCGATGATCGGCCAACCGTTCGGGCCGCTGTTCGCTGGTGGGGACAGCGCATGACCGGGTGGTTGGAAGGGCGACGCGCGCTGATCGTCGGCGCCGGCTCGGGCATCGGGCGCGCTGTCGTGAACGCTTTCCAGCAGGAGGGCGCGCGCGTCGCTGTGCTGGAACGGGACGCCGCGAAGTGCGAGGCCCTGGAAGCGGAGGTGCCCGGGCTGCCCGTGGTGACCGGAGACGCGACCACTCGAACAGCGAACGACGAGGCGGTCGCGGCCACGGTCGAGGCGTACGGCGGGCTCGACATCCTGGTCAACTGCGTGGGCATCTTCGACTTCTATCGAGGAATCGGCGACCTGGATGCCGACACGATCGACTCCGCGTTCGACGAAATGTTCCGGACCAACGTCAAGAGCCATCTCCATTCGGTGAAGGCCGCGCTGCCCGCGCTGCGGGAGGCCCAGGGCACGGTGATCCTCACCGAGTCGACGTCGGCGTACTACCCGGGCCGGGGCGGCGTGCTCTACGTGCCGAGCAAGTTCGCGGTCCGCGGACTGGTCACGGCGCTGGCCCACGAGCTGGCGCCGCGGATCAGGGTCAACGGTGTCGCCCCCGGCGGCACGCTCAACACCGACCTGCGCGGGCTCGGGAGCCTGGGACTCGGCGACGAGCGACTCAACGATGCCCCGGATCGCGCCGCCGAGCTCTCCGCCCGCGTTCCGCTGCAGGTGGCACTGTCCGGTGAGGACCACGCGTGGAGCTACGTCTTCCTGGCGTCGAGCCGTTCGCGCGGCATCACCGGCGACGTGATCCACCCGGACGGGGGGATAGGCGTCAAAGCATGAGCACAGACGAGGAGGAACGACATGGCGGTCGTGAAGGCCGATCTTGAGGCGTGCCAGGGCTATGCGAACTGCGTGGTNNGCGATCGACGACACCGATCGCGCTCGGGTGGAGGCCGCCGCGCGCAGCTGCCCGGTCAATGCGCTCGTGGTCGAGGACGACTGATGGCGCGTACCGTCATCGTGGGTGCTTCGATCGGCGGAGTGCGCACGGCGCAGGCGCTGCGAGCCGCGGACTACGGGGGCGAGATCGTGCTCGTCGGTGCCGAGGACGTGCTGCCCTACGACAAGCCTCCGTTGTCCAAGGCGCTGCTCGCCGGGGACGCGACGCCGGAATCCATCCGGCTGCTGTCCAGGGAGGAAGCGGAGGAGGCGGGCATTCGCCTCGAGCTCGGCCGAGCGGCTACGAGCCTGACCCCGGGCGCGAGGCGGGTCGTACTCGCCGACGGCACGGAGCTGGAGTACGACGATCTGGTCATCGCCACCGGCGCGCGGGCACGTCCGTCTCTCTGGGGCAACCCGCCCGGCGTGCACCTTGTCCGGTCGCTGTCCGACGCCGAGGGACTCGGCTCGGCGCTGCGCGCGGGCGGTCCGGTGGTGGTGGTCGGTGCGGGCTTCATCGGTGCTGAAGTGGCCGCGACCGCGGTCGGGATGGGGCTGACCGACGTCGCGATGGTCGACCCGGTCGAGGTGCCGCTGTCGCGGGTCCTGAATCCCGAGGTGGCGAAGGACTTCGCCGTTCTGCATGAGAGTCACGGTGTGACGACGCGGTTCGGTGTGTCGGTCACCGGCATTCGGGTCGTGCCGACCGGGCTGGAGGTGGTGTTGGCCGACGGCACCATGTTGCCTGCCACCACGGTCGTCGTGGGCATCGGAGCGGTCCCGAACGACGACTGGCTCTCGGGCAGCGGGATCACCGTCCAGGACGGTGTCGTGTGTGATGAGTTCGGCCGGTCCGTCGACGATCCGCGGATCTGGGCGGTCGGCGACGTCGCGCGTTGGTGGCATCCACGGTACGAGCGCACGGTCCGGGCCGAACACTGGACGAACGCCGTCGAGCAGGCGGCCTGTGTCGCCCACAACATCGTCGATCCCACGGCGTTGCGGAGTCACACGCCGGTCGAGTACGTCTGGAGTGACCAGTACGACCGCAAGATCCAGCTCGTGGGACGGACGGGTGGCGACCAGGAGCACGTTCGGGTCGACGGAGCCGATCCCGGGCGCTCGTTCGCGGTGCTCTACGCCGACGCCGACGGGTTCTTCACCGGCGCCCTGACGGTGAGCTGGCCCAAGGCGCTGGTCGCCTGCCGCAGGGCACTGCACGACGGGGCGACCGCGCCCCGGACGCTCGTCGACATTCGCGCGGCCGTGGAAGCGGCCCGACCACGGCAACGTGCCGCACAGGAGGTTCTGTGATGAAGGCGCCGAACTCGGCCGAACTGGCCCCGCTGCGCACGTTGATCGCGGGCGCCTGCCGGGTACTGGCCGGGCGCGGGCTCGCCGACGGCATCCTCGGCCACATCAGCCTGCGTGTCGACGAGCGCCGGCTGCTCGTCCGTTGCCGGGGGCCGCGTGAGCGCGGTCTCGGGTACACGCTCGCCGATGACATCCGCCTGGTCGATCTCGACGGCGAGCCGGGAGCTCCGGGCGAGCTGGACGGCTACTCTCCCCCCAACGAGCTGCCGTTGCACACCGAGGTCCTGCGTCGCCGGCCCGACGTGGCATCGGTGGTGCACGCGCATCCGCCGGAGGTCGTGGCGGCCGATCTCGCCGGCATCGAGATCCGGCCGATCGTGGGGGCCTTCGACATCCCGGGTTCCCGGCTGGCCGCCGGCGGGGTGCCGGTATACCGGCGCGGGGTGTTGGTCCGGGACCGGCGGCTCGCGGCCGAGATGGTCGACTCGATGGGCGCCCGTCCGGTGGTGCTCCTGCGCGGGCACGGGATCACGAGCGCGGCCGCGACGGTGGAGCAGGCGGTACTACAGGCCATCAGTGTCGACGCGCTCGCCACGTTGTCCCTGCGCGTCGTCACCGCGGGCGGGCGCCTCGACGATCTCCCGGCCGAGGACATGGCCGAGCTGCCCGATCTCGGCGCGAACTTCAACACCGGCGTCGCGTGGCGGCACGAGCTCGCCAGGCTGGCCGGCGTGGTCGATGATCGGCACCCGGTCGGGCCTTCCCACTGACCCGACCGGCACGGGCCGGCCCGTGCCGGGTGCTCCGCACCGAAAGGGGAGTGGAGACCCCGACACCGGGCCGGCCTCCGACCGCGTGCGCGGCGGAGAGCGGGTTGTTCGCGCTGTCATCCGGGCGTCGCTGGGAACGGAACCAGGTCCAATGGCCATCCCTGAAAAGCTGCCGTCGCCGCACACCGCGGTCTGCCGACGACACGCCCTTCCCGGGCGCGACGTCCGGAATCCGACTTTCCTCTACAGAGGACGATCGCGCGGACTCGGCGCGCCGCTCGCGCGCGGCCATGGTCGGCCGTCGCCCGGTGCTCCCAGCCCCTTCGGCGGCTGTCGCCGACGCCGCGATGGTCCGGTGTGCGTCGGCGTGGATCCCGACCTTGGGCACGTGGACCCGCCCGACGATCATACAGAAACAGTTTCTGTAGAGCGCAGTAAGGTGGAGCGTCAACGATCTGCGCAGCACTTGCCCGGATCGTGAACGGCACCGCGATCAGAGTCGTGACGAGACGTGCGGACGAGTTCGGGCAGGGAGGTGAGTTGCGGCAACAGAAGCAGGCTCGGGGACCGGAGGGAATTCGCGTCGCCTCCGGCCTGGCCGCGCCGCCTCCGGGCACGTCGTCGTACGTCGTTGCTCGACGGATGCTATGGAGATTGGCGTACGATTCTGTCATGAAGAAATCTGGTACTGATGTGCACACGCTCGCCAGCGGTCCGGCACCGCAGTATCCGATCGAGTCGGTCGACAACGCACTGAAGATCCTGCTGCTGTTGGGAGAGCGTAGTGAGCTGCGGCTCACCGAGGTCGCGGAGTACCTCGGCGTCGCGTCGTCGACTGCGCACAGGCTCCTGGCGATGCTGCAGTACCGAGGCTTCATCCGGCAGGACAGCAGGTCGAAGGTGTACCGGCCCGGGACAGCGCTGACCGCTGTCGCCTTCGCGATCCTCCAGCGCTTCGATGTCCGCGAGACCGTCCGGCCGTCCCTGGAGTCACTCAATCGGGAACTGAGTGAGACGGTTCACCTGGGCATTCTCGACGGAACGGTGGTGCGGTTCATCGACGCGATCGAAAGCCCTCGCGCCGTCAGGGTCGCGTCCCGGCTGGGACAGTCGATGCCCGCGAACTGCACCTCCACGGGTAAGGCGCTGCTCGCGCAGCTGTCGACGGACGATCTGCGCCGACTGTTTCCGAATGAGGAGCTCGACGGGTTGACGAGCAACTCCATCCGCAGCCGAACCGACCTGGAGATCGAGCTCGACGGAGTGCGCAGGCGCGGCTACGCGACGAGTAACGAGGAGAGCGAGGAAGGCGTGTCGTCGGTGTCCGTGGCCTTCCCCGCGGGGCAGTCGCCGGTCAGCCTGGCCATGAACGTCTCGGTACCGGTCAGCAGAATGAACCGCAGCGACATTCGCCGGATCGGAGAGACACTGATGACGAAGGTGAGTGAGGCCGCCACACTGCTCCATTGACCGTCGCGGGGGCGGGACTCTCGCGCACGCGGGCGAGCTCCGTCCGAAGCCGGGTTGGGCCGTTCCTCGGCGACGACGTGGGGCGCGCAACCGGGACGGGCGCAGCCGGACCGATGCCGGGTGGTGCGGCGCCTTTCTCCGGGTGCCCCGCAGACGAATCCGGAGGGCACCCGGGGACCGCCAGTCAGGCGTTGTCCGGCGCCAGCACGATGTCGAAACGCACGCGGGACCAGCTTCGGTCCCCGAGGTCGCGTCCGTCCGGCGTAGGGGTTCCGGGTTTCTGTTCGACGAAGTCGGTGATCAGGGAGTCCTTCACGCCGAACACCGCGTCGGAGTCGATGTGGTCGCCGCCGCGCACGAAGATGTGCGTGATCAGCGTGCGTTTGCCCGCGGCGGTGACCATGAAGTGCAGGTGGGCCGGGCGCATCGGTGAGCGGCCGGTCTTCTCCAGCAGGGCGCCGACCGGGCCGTCGTGCGGGATCGCGTACGGCGTCGGGGTCAGGCCCCAGAGCCGGAAACGGCCCTCGTCGTCGGCGAACAGGTGGCCTCGTGCGGCGGTGCGGTCGTCGTCGTACTGGACGTCGTAGAAGCCGTCGTCGTCCGCCTCCCAGATCTCGATGCGCGCACCGGGGACGGGATTGCCGTCGGTGTCGGTGACCGTGCCCTCGATCCAGCACGGTTGCCCCGGAGCACCGTTGGACAGGTCGCCACCCTGCGGGATCTCCGGCGAGTCGTCGACGAAGAACGGCCCGAACACCGTCGCCTCGGTGGCGTTGCCGACAGCCTCGTTCGACACGGTGACCGTCTGCATCGACACCCCGAACACGTCGGACAGCAGGATGAACTCCTGTCGACGGTCGTCGGTGATATCGCCGACCGCTCGGAGGAACTCGATGCCCTTCGCCCACTCGTCCTCGGTGAGGCGGACGTCGCGCACGAAGGCGTGCAGGTGTTCGGTCAGCGACGTCAGGATTTCCTTGAGGCGTTCGTCGGAGGTGCCGGCCCAGCTGGCGATCACCCGGTCGGTGAGCGCCCGTTCGCGCCGCTGCTGTTCGTCGCTTGTGGACGTTGCGGTGTTCTCGCTGCTCATGTCACATCCTCGTTCGCTCGGCTTCGGCTCCGGACCAGGCGTTGCGGAGAAGCAGGGACAGGGTCTGTTCGGTGACCGGCCGGGGGTTCGACGGCGGAATCACCGGCATGATCAGCTCCACGGCCTCGTCGAGACGTGATTCGTCGAGGCCGATCTCCCGCAGCGCGGTGGGGGCGTGCACGTCGCGGCGCAGGGCTTCCAGTCCGTGGACCGCGTCGTCGGCGCCCAGCGCCGCGGCGATGCGCCCGGCCGCCTCGGGTGCCGCGTCGGCATTGAACGCGAGGACGTGCGGCAGCACGATCGCGTGGGTGTGCGCGTGCGGGAGGTCGTAGGCGCCGCCGAGGACGTGGCAGATCTTGTGGTGCATCCCCGATCCGGCGGAGGCGAAGGCCACCGCCGAGAGGTAGGCGCCGTAGAGGGTCTGCTCGTGTCCGGCCAGATCGGTGGAATCCGCGGTGATCGCACGCATCCCGTCGGCGAGGGCGCCGATCGCCTCGGCGGCCAACGCCCGGTTGATCGGGTCTGCGCGCGGCGCCCACATCGAGTCCACCCCGTGGGCGAGGGCGTTGAGTCCCGAGGCCACGGCGAGGTCGGCGGGCAGCGTGAGCATGCAGGTCGCGTCGTAGATCACCGTCGTCGGCAGCACGCGGGAATCCACGCCGGTGGTCTTGCGCGCCGCCTCGGTCATGCCCCACACGTTCGTGGCCTCCGACCCGGCGTACGTGGTGGGCACGGCGACGATCGGGATCCCGGTGGTCAGCGCGACCGCCTTCGCGAGACCCGTGGTGGAGCCGCCGCCGACGCTGACCAGCAGGTCGATCCGGTGTTCGGCGGCCACCTCGCGAGCCCGCACGGCCTTGTCCACCGGCACGTGCGGGGCGACGTCGTCGAACCGCACCGCGACGTCGACATCGGCGCAGATCGCCTGGGCGAGGTCGCTCTCGGTGGGGGCGGCGATCACCATGACCGCCTTCGCGCCGAGTCGGCGGACCTCGTCCGCGAGGTTGTCGGCGGCGCGTCCGGCTCCGAACCGGACCCGTTGCGGCAGGGTCTCGTGGTCGAAGACGAGACCTGTGTTGTCCGACTTCACGGCTGGGGTGTTCATCGGCGCGGGGTGGGCTGGTAGGCGAGCAACTTCCAGGCGCCGTCGTGGCGGACCCAGACGGCGATGCAGTTGTTGGCCAGTTCGATGGGCGTGCCGTTGGCGGTGATCTCGCCGTTCATCTCACCGACCACGATCGCGACGTCGCCGTGCACGAGTACGTCCGACACCGGGTGGTCGATGCGGTGGTAGACGTAGAACTCGTCCCGGCATTTGCGCAGGTAGGACTCGATCGTGTCGCGCGAGCCGTCCGAGTGGCTGTACGTCAGGTCGGGATGGCACAGGCTGGCGAAGGTGTCGAAGTCACCGTCGACGACAGCGTCGTAGCGCTTGTCCTCGAGCGCCAGAATCTCGGCTTTGACCGCAGCGACGGAGTCGTCGAGCACGTCGGAGGAAGTCACTGGGGTTCTCCAAGTAGATGGGATGCAGCTGACTGTGGCTGTCCTCGCACGGTAGGACGCACCACACAGGAGTGTCAATCGTGACAGAACACCTGACGGGGTGGACCGTGCAGCCGGGCTCACCGGCAGTGAGGGGGCGACCCTGGCCAGTCACTGTCAACATTGCGCTCTGAGCAGCGAAGACGCAGCTTTTTTCGGACTGTCCAGCGGCTGCTGGTTGACAAAGTGACAGCTAACACTTTCAATCACGGCAGAACACACAGTTCAGTCACGGCATACACCGTGATCGCCCAGACACACCCCGGCATCCCTGAGCTTTCTCGAATCAACCCTCGGAGTAGGACGTGACGATCACAGGCGATCGGGCCGCGCCCGGTTCACACTCCCCGGCGAAGACCCGGGTGTCCCCACCGGGACGGCGACTACTCGACAGCGCCGCCGCGCGCAGTCTGCTGGCGATCGTTCTGGCGACGGTCGCTCTGTTCCTGGTCAGTGCGGTGCTGGCCCCGCAAAGCGTCGGCGCCGGTGCGATCTCGGCGATGCTCCCGTTCGCGGCGATCCTCGCCGTCGTCGCGCTCGGTCAGACCCTGGTCGTGCAGCAGAGCGGTATCGACCTCTCGGTTCCCGGAGCGTTCTCGCTGGCGGTGGTGATCGTCGCCCGGCTGTCCGCCGGCGGAGACACCACGGCGATCGTGGTGGCCGTCGCGGTCGCGCTGGCGGCGACCGCGGTCGCGGGTCTGGTGAACGGTCTGATCATCACCTACCTGCGAGTGACGCCCATCGTGGCGACACTCGGCATGAACGCCCTGCTGCTGGGTGCGGTCTGGGCCGTGTCGGAAGGGGCCGCTCGCCGCATCCCGTCCGGGCTGTCCACCTCCCTCGGCGGATCGATCCTCGGTGTTCCGGTCACCGTCCTGGTGGCGCTCGTGTTGACCGCGGTCATCGCCGTGGTGGTGAAGCGGACCGCCGCGGGCCGCCGGTTCGAGGTGGTGGGAGCGAGTGAGCGCGTCGCCGCCGCGGCGGGCATCCGCCGGCACGGATACGTGCTCTTCGCCTACAGCGGCGCGGCGGCGCTCTACGGCCTCGGCGGTGTGCTGCTCACCGGCATCGTGAACACCCCGGGCATCACCGAGGGCAATGCCTACCTGCTCCCGTCGGTCGCCGCGGTGGTGCTCGGCGGCACCTCGCTGCGGGGCGGCAAGGGCAACATCGTCGCCTCGCTGGTCGCCGCGCTGTTCTTCACGCAAGTCGACCGACTCGTCTCGACGCTGGGCCTGTCCTACGGCATCCAGATCATCGTCCAGGCGCTCGCACTGGCGCTCGGCGTGGCGTTCCACTCCGGCTCGCTGGGCCGTCGACGTCGCGGTGCGGCGACCTCGACGCCCGCCGACGACGAGCCCGAACCGGAGTCCTCGCCCACGACCGGGACCGTGCCCACGCCCGCAGTCTCCGAGCCGACAAGGACCACCCGATGACCATCAAGACGTTCGCCTCCCGTGCGGCGGCTCTGCTGTCTGTGTCCGCACTGCTGGCCTCCTGTTCCGTGGGCGGCTTCGAGACCGTCGACGCCTCCGCCCCGCGCCCCGCGTGGTGCGGTCCGGACCCGGCGGTCATCGGGTTCGCCGACGGCGACGGCGGGAACAGCTGGAAACGGCTCAACCTCGCCGAGCTGCGGGACGAGCTGGCCCAGTGCTCGTCGGTCACCGACTTCATCGTGACCGACGCCCAGGGCGACACGCAGAAGGCCATCTCCGACGTGAAGAGCCTCGGCGCACAGGGTGTCGACGCCCTGCTGGTGTTCCCCGACGCCGGCCAGGCCCTGCTGCCCGCGCTGCGCCACGAGTACAAGTCCGGCGTGCACGTCGTCCCCTACCGGGTGTCTCCCGGAGGCACGGAGGGGGAGGAGTACTCGACCTTCGTCGCCTCGGACTTCGCCGAGATCGGCCGGCTGTGGGGGCAGTGGCTGATCGACTCGCTGCCGAACAGCACCGGCAACGTGCTGTTCCTCGGTGGCCCGCCCGCCAACGCGCAGAACATGGCGGTCAACGAGGGCCTGCGCGAGGCGATCGAGGACCACCCGGGCATCGAGATCATCGGCGACCAGCCGTTCACGGTCACGAACTGGAACCCGGCGCAGACGCAGCAGGCGACGTCCACGATGCTGTCGCGCTATCCGAAGATCGACGCCGTGGTGGCCGACTTCGCCGCCACCAGCATCATCACCGCGTTCCAGCAAGCCGGGCGTCCGCTCCCGCTGATCGCCACCGCCGACGTCAACGGCCTGTCCTGCCAGTACGAGAAGCTCGCCGCCGACAACCCCAGCTTCCAGCTGTTCACGGTCAACTCCCAGACCTCCATGGGCAGGCTCGCCGCGCAGCACGCGGTGGCCCTCGCGACCGGCGGCACCCCACCGGAGTCGAAGACCGACATCCCGGTGCCCTTCGAGGACTCGATCTCCGGGACCCCGTCGGCGCCGCAGTGCGACCCGTCGCTCCCCGAGGACGCCCTGCTCTCCAGCTCGCTCACACCCCAACGAATCGGTGAGGTCCTGAAATGACGATTTCGGCCCAGCCCTCCCGCGTCCCCGCCGATGGCACGCTGCCCCACCCGACCCACGTCCCGGAGAACCAGCAGGGTGAGCCCTACCTGAAGGTGCGCGGCGTCAGCCGCACCTTCGGCCCCGTGACCGCGCTCGCCGACGTCGACATCGACATCTACCCCGGTCAGGTGCACGCCCTGCTGGGGGAGAACGGCGCGGGCAAGTCGACGCTGATGTCGATCATTTCCGGGGCGCTGGCTCCCACGTCCGGCTCGATCGTCGTCGCCGGGGAGGAGAAGAAGTCCCTGACCACGGCCGAGGCGCTGCGGGCGGGCATCGCCATCGTGCACCAGACCCCGGCGCTGCTGCCGGACCTGACGGTGACCGAGAACCTCGCCCTGTCGATTCCGAGCACGCTGCGGCCGTCGATCTTCGAGATGGACGACTGGGTCGCCGAGAAGCTGACCGCCGTCGGCTCGACCGTGCGGCCCGACACCAAGTGCGGGGACCTGCCCATCGCCGAACGGCAGCTGATCGAGATCGCCCGCGCGTTGGCCATCGACTCGCGCGTGCTGATCCTCGACGAGCCCACCGCACCGCTGGTGCAGGACAAGGTGGATCTGTTGTTCGAGCGGGTCCGGCAGGTCGCCGCCGACGGGGTCGCGGTCGTCTACATCACCCACCGCATTCCCGAGGTCCGCGAGCTCGCGGACACCATGACGATCCTGCGCGACGGCCGCATGCGCGGGTCCTACGATCCGCACCGGCTCAGCGACGACGAGATCATCTCGTTGATCGCGGGCCGCGACGTCGACGCGGTGTTCCCGGCCAAGGCCGCCGGGCCCGCCGAGCCCGGACTGTCGGTCGAGGGGTTGACCGGCGCGAAGTTCCACGACGTGTCCTTCACCGTCGGCCGCGGGGAGATCGTCGGCCTGGCCGGTGTCGCGGGCAACGGGCAGGCCGACGTGGTGCGCGCGCTGGCGGGGCTCGAACCCTACACCGGCACGGTCACGTGGGAAGGCGAGAAGCTGCGGCTGCGCCACTCCGCCGACGCGCACCGGGCCGGCATCGCCTTCATGCCCGCCGACCGGGCGGGCGAAGGCGTCGTCGCGGACTTCAGCATCCGCGAGAACGCCGCGCTGGGCGCGCTGGGCAGGTTCCTGCGCTTCGGGTTGATCGACCGCTCCCGCGAGGCGCGCACCACCGCCGAGATGTCGCGCGCGCTGGAGGTCAAGGCGCCCGACGACGAAACCGCCGTCGGCACCCTGTCGGGCGGGAACCAGCAGAAGGTCGTCCTCGCGCGCGCCCTGCTGTCCCAGCCGAACCTGATCGTGGCCGAGGAGCCGACGCAGGGTGTCGATGCCGGTGCGCGCGCCGAGATCTACGCCCAGCTGCGGGCCGCCGCGGACGCGGGCATGGCGATCCTCGTGCTGTCCTCCGACGCCCTCGAACTCGAAGGGTTGTGCGACCGGGTGCTGGTGATGTCGCGCGGTTCGGTGGTGGAAACGCTCACCGGCGACGACGTCACCGAGCACAAGATGATGCACGCGATGGTGTCCGCCACCGGGCATCGGGCCGCCGGTCGTGCCGACACCGCCGACCGGTCACGAAAGGAGCCGGAGGAGAAGCGCTCCCCGCTGCGGCGGTTCTCCGGTGCCTTCTCCCCGATGGTGCTGTTCGGGGCGATCGTGCTGCTGTCGCTCATCGCGACCATCCAGAACGCGCGGTTCCTCGGCGAGGCGAACGTGTCCAACATCCTGTTGTTGGCCACCGCTCTCGGCTTCGTCGCCCTCGGTCAGCTCCTCGTCGTCATCACGGGAGGCATCGACCTGTCGGTCGGGCCGCTGACCGGCCTGATCCTCGTGATCACGTCGTTCTACTGGTTCGACGGGGCGTCCGCGGGAACGCTGGTCGCCGGTGTGCTCCTCGCGGCCGCCGCCGCGGCGGTCGTCGGCCTGGTCAACGGCACGTTGGTGCGCGGGCTGCGGTTCACCGCCGTCGCCGCCACCCTGGTCACCTACATCGCGATCCAGGGTGTGTCGTTGCTGCTGCGGCCCGAGATCGACGGCTACATCGACTTCGCGATCCTCGACGTCATCAACTACAGCATCGGTCCGGTGCCGGTGGCGTTCCTCCTCGCGGTCGCCATCGCGATCGGCCTCGGGCTGCTGCTGCGCTACTGGCAGCCCGGCATCGCGCTGCGCGCGTCCGGCTCCGACGAGACGATCGCCGCCCGGGTGGGTGTGCCCGTGGGGGTCGTCGTCGGGGCCGCCTACGTCGGCTGCGCGCTGCTGACGATGCTCGGCGGCTTCATGCTCGTCGGCCAGGTCGGCGTGGGCGACCCCAACCAGGGCATCGGCTTCACCCTCACCAGCATCACCGCCGTCGTCGTGGCCGGAACCCTGCTGCGCGGCGGGAGCGGCTCGCCCGTCGCGGTGCTGCTGGGTGTGCTGCTGCTCCAGGTCGTCCTCGCCATGGCCAACTTCCTGCGACTCAGCACTGCCTGGCAGTACTGGCTGCAGGGCGGAATCGTCATCCTGGCGGCGATCTGCTACGTCGCCCTGCAGCGCAGGAGGAGTCGTCTGGCCGACTGATCACCACGTTCGACCCTGTTCGGAAATCTCGACTCGCAAAGGACATTCACCGTGAAGGCTCTTCGCTTCACCGCACAGAACACCGCCTCCGTCGACGAGATCGACATTCCCGCCATCGCCGCCGACGAGGTCCTCGTCGCGTCCCGTGCCGTGGGGATCTGCCACTCCGACATCGAACTGCTCGAAGGCCGCTACATCATCCCCTTCGAGTACCCGATCATCCCCGGCCACGAGTGGTCCGGTGAGATCGTCGCCGTCGGCTCCGACGTCACGTCCTTCGCCGTCGGCGACCGCGTGGTCGGCGAGTGCGTGATCGGCGACGACCACTTCGGCTTCTCCATCAGCGGCGCCGCCGCCGAGTTCTTCGTCGCCAAGCCCGCCTGGCTGCACAAGCTGCCCGACAGCGTGTCCTTCACCAGCGGTGCGCTCGTCGAACCGTTCAGCTGCGGCTACTACGGCCTGATGCGCGCCGGCAACGTCAACGCCAGCGACGTCGTCGTCGTCCTGGGCGCGGGCCCGATCGGACTCGGTGTCGTCGCCGCCGCGGCAGCCCTCGGCGCCACCACCATCGCCGTCGAGCCCTCCGCCGAGCGCCGCGAGGCCGCCCTCAAGCTCGGCGCCGCCTTCGCCGTCACCCCCGAGGAGACGGAGGAGGTCCTCGCCCGGGAGAGCGACGGCCGCGGCGCCGACGTCGTCGTCGAGGCCTCGGGCCGCCCGGCCGTGATGGCCACCGCCCTCGAACTCGCCGGCTTCCGTGGTCGCGTCGTCTACATCGGCATCGACGTGGGCGCCTCCGCGCCCGCGAAGCTCGGCCTGATCCAGTCCAAGGAGCTCGACATCCGCGGCGCGATCGGCTCTCCCGGGGTCTGGCCCGCCACCCTGCGCTTCATCGCTCGCAGCGGCATCGACCTCGGCCACCTCGTGACGAAGGAGTACGAGGTCGACGACGCCCTGACCGCGCTGGAGGAATCCCAGAAGACCGACAAGAACATCAAGGTGCACCTGCGCTTCAACGGCACCCTCTGACCCGGCCCGCAGTCGAAGGAGACATCCCATGGGACGTGTACAGGACAAAGTCGCGATCGTCACCGGTGCCGGCAACGGCATGGGACGCGCCATCTCGCAGCTCTTCGCCGAGCAGGGCGCGGCCGTGGCCGTGACCGACATTTCCGAGAAGGACGGCGCGGAGACCGTCCGGCTGATCGAGGAGGCCGGCGGCAAGGCGGCGTTCTGGCGCCTCGACGTCAGTGACGAGGCGGCGGTCGAGTCCGTGTTCGGCCAGGTCGCCGACAGGTTCGGCAAGGTCGACATCCTCGTCAACAACGCCGGTATCTCCGGTGTCGACAAGCCCACCGACCAGGTGACGGAGGCCGAGTGGGACACGGTCTTCGCCGTCGACGTCAAGGGCGTCTTCTTCTGCACCAAGCACGCCATCCCGCACATGCGGCGCAACGGCAAGGGCAGCATCGTCAACCTGTCCTCGATCTACGGTCTGGTCGGCTCCCACGAGATGGCGCCGTACCACGCCGCGAAGGGCGCGGTGACGATCATGACGAAGAAGGACGCCGCCACCTACGGCCGGGAGAACATCCGGGTCAACTCGGTCCACCCGGGCACGATCCTCACCCCGTTCGTGCGGGAGGTGGCGAGCCGCGGCGAGGGCGGCCTGCGGGGCTACCTCGACATCATGGAGCCCAAGCACCCGATCGGGCACGTCGGCGAACCCGAGGACGTCGCCTATGCGGTGCTGTTCCTGGCCAGCGACGAGGCCCGGTTCGTGCACGGGGCCTCGCTCACCGTGGACGGCGGCTACACGGCGGTCTGATCCGTCGCGGCGGTCGAACGAAGGGCCCACACCCTGTGCGGTGTGGGCCCTTTCGTCGTTTCCGGTGGCGCGTGCGCCGCGATCAGTGGTTGCGGCCGACCACGAACCAGATCGCCACGCACGTCTCGTCGAACGGGTTGCTGAGCCGATGCGGGATCGAGGAGTCGAAGTTCAGGCTGTCCCCGGGGCCGAGGACCTGGCGGGCGAACGCCACCTGGACCTCCAACCGGCCGGACAGGATGTGGAAGTACTCCTTGCCCCCGTGGTTCATCAGGTTGTCCGCCGGGCAGGATTCGGTGCCCGGCGGATAGGTCACCCGCAGGAACTCGACATCCGGATCGTCCGTCGGAGTCAGCCGTTCCCACCGGACGCCGTGCAGGTAGAGCTCGGGGCGGTCGTCGTGGCGCTGCAGGCCCGGCAGAGCACCGACCTCGGGCAACGGCACCAGGTCGTTCGTCCGCGCCTCACCGGCGGCGGGCTCGGTGTCGTCCTTGCGCGCCTCGGGGCGGTCCTTCTTCGTGGCTCCGCGGGTCTCCAGATCGCTCGGGGCGGCGTGTTCGGCCATCAGGCTGTCCAGCGACAACCCCAGCTGAGTGACGATCGCATACAGGGTCCCGACCGACGGCGTGGCCCGTCCCAGCTCCACCTGCGAGATGAAACTCGGGGACAGGTGGACCCGGCGGGCCATCTCGCGCAAGGAGATGTTCGCCGCCTCGCGTGCCGCACGTAGCCGCTGTCCCAGCTGGGGTGCCGCGTGCTCGGCTTCCCCACCCCCGACCGCGGAAACAGCTTCGCTCATGGCGCTCTACCTTCCCACTACCTCACCGAACGTGGACGCTGTGATCGTCTTGTTCTACTGGACGGCCGGGGCGAAGTCTCTCCATGTCCCTGCATGCCTCGTCGTGTCTCTCACTGCCACGCAGCGTGCGGTGTCACTTCTCGATACTTTACAGCGCGGTGTTCAGTGTTACTATACACCCATCGTGATGACGTAGGGCACACCGACGATGAAGGATTTCTCCCATGCCAGACACCATGAACGCCGCGGTCTACTACGGCGCCCGTGACATTCGCATCGAGGAAGTCCCGATTCCCCGACCGGCGCCGGGCGAGTGTCTCGTCAAGGTGACGCGCTCCGGGATCTGCGGCACCGACGCCTCCGAGTGGACCGCCGGGCCGAAGACCTTCCCCGTCGAGCGGCGACACCCCAACAGCGGTCACCAGGGCCCGCTGATCCTCGGGCACGAGTTCGTCGGCGAGGTCGTCGAGGCCGACCCCCAGGCAGGGTTCGCCGTGGGCGACCGCGTGGCCAGCGGCGCGGGAGTCTGGTGCGGCGAGTGCCGCCCTTGCAAGGCCGGGCGCACCAACCAGTGCGTGCACTACCGGACGCTCGGCCTCAACGTCCACGGCGGCATGGCCGAATACGTCGCGGTACCGACGAAGACGCTGCGCACCCTGCCCGACGAGCTCTCCTACGACCACGCCGGTCTCGCCCAGCCGCTGGCCGTCGGCATCCACGCCGCTCGACGGTCCGGCGCCCAGCACGGCGACAAGGTCGTGATCATCGGGGCCGGCGCGATCGGCTCCTTCGTCCTGGCGGGCCTCAAGCACCTGTTCGACGTCGACGCGACCGTCATCGACTTCCCCGGCCGCAGGCTCGACCGTGCCGTGCGGCTCGGCGCCGACCGCACCCTCGGTGCCTCCCCGGACGTGGCCACCGAGATCGTCGACGTGCTCGACGGCGCCAGGCCGGACGTGGTGATCGAAGCCAGCGGGGCGCCCAACCAGCTGCCCACCGCGCTGCAGATGGTCACCGACGGGGGCCGGGTCCTCGCCGTCGGCATCCCCAAGGACAAGCCCGCGCTCGACGTGCACTCCCTGGTGTTCCGTGAAGTCACGCTGGACTCCACGCTCGCGCACGTGTGCGACACCGACATCCCCGCCGCCCTGGACATCCTCGCCGAAGGCGTTCTCGGCGCCGAACTCGCGGAAACCCCGGTGCCTCTCCACCGTCTCGGCGACGAACTCGACCGCCTCGCGGGCGGCAAGGTGGAGGGCAAGGTCCTGATCGGCCCCGCACTCTGAGCGATCCGCACCGCACCAGCCGGGCCACGTCCGGCCGGTGCGGTGCGGTTCATCGTCGCCGGGGCCGAGCCGTCCGCCTGGTGCGGACCGTCGTGAAGTGGTCCTGGAGTTCTCGGTGGCGAAATTGTGTCGCGGTACCGGACATGCGCAGCAGTCCGGCGTGGTAGGCCCAATCGAGGAATTGTCCCAGGCGTCGCGGAAGCTCGTCTCCGCGTTTCGTCCGTAGAGCGCTCACGAAATGAGCAGCCGTGCCGTCCACGCCGAGGAAGGCGACGACACCTATCGCGCAAAGGGGCACCGCATCGAGTAACGTCGCCAGGCTGAACGTCTCCCAGAGCAGGCCGTCGTCGCTCTGCAACGCCGAGTTGAGATACAAGAAGAAGACGAAGAACGACGAACTGACGCATTCCGTCCAGAGTGGCAGTCGGATCGCGCTGCTGGGTCGCTCTATCGAGTGTTGTGGATCCGTCACGAGGAAAAACAGGAAGGCGTGCACCGCCATCCAGAGAAGCAGCACCCAGAAATAGTCGTAGGACGCGACGAGTCCGTGGTATGCGACGACGAACGCAACGTTGAGCAGGACGGCGACCACGAGTGCGCGAAGGTTGACTCGACCGATGTTCCCGGCCGACTTCCAGGGCTCGCCATGATAAACCCCGATGCCGACGA
>JACYYJ010138125.1_pt2 | contig 19510 bp, 32 predicted proteins | sample 8236861 | NCBI WGS metagenome assembly JACYYJ01 (sample SAMN14103086, study PRJNA606662) | landfill metagenome | isolation source: landfill solid waste | place: India:New Delhi, Okhla landfill site | collected 2017-11-05
TCGGGTACGAACTCGGGGTCGGCGCAGTCGGGCACGAAAACGTCGTTCGTGTTGACCTGCTGCGTAAGCTGCCGGGTGGTAAGGCCGCAGATCGGCGAAAAAGTCTCGGGGCCCGGGTCGACGTTGCCGTCTCCGAGCAGGATATCGACGTAACCGCCTTTTACGATCGTGGGAACTGCCATAACCTGTACCTTTCCGTTTGCGCTGTCTTACTGCGAATCGTCGCTTTCGGCAACGTGCCGATTCGGCGTCAAAGCGTCGGGCTCGGCGAGTTCCGCCGGCAGGCCGCCGGGCAGCGTCTCGACCNNCGTCGGGCTTGCCCTTACGGGCGCGTTTGAGTTCGATTGCCGCCTCGGCGACCTCGCGCTTGACCCGGCCTTTCCAGCCCTTTTTGTACGCGGATACCGCACCGCTCGGCCATTTATGGTCATAATCCCGGTCGAAAATAACGTACATGGCGGGGCCTCCTAACTGGCGACATTGACGCGAAACTGCGCGATCGCGTGGAACGCGTCGGCCTCGGCGCCGTCCTGTATAACCTGCGTCTGCAGCCACGTAAAATACGCCGTGGCGGGGAAGGGGCAACCATGGGCGGTAAGGTCGACCTCGCCCGCGTCGCCGAGCACGGTTTCAATACGGGCGGCAATCTCGGTCGCCTGTTCCTCCCCCGATATCGTCTGCGCGCCGGTGCCCTCGGTCGCGGCGTAAGCGTGCACGGCGAGGTCGCTTTCGTTCCCGTCCATGCAAGACGCCTCGAAAGGCCCGACGATCGGCACGCCCCAACCGACGAACGGCCATTGCGGCTCGGCCGGCCGCTGCGGCGGGTAAATGCGCGGCCCGACGATCGCGACGAGCGCGGCGTCGCCGGCGAGCAGCGTTAGCCCGGCCCGGCGTACGTATATGCTGCTGTTACGCGCCACTGTAGCGAATCACCTTGTTAACCGCCCGCACAATACGCTCGGTTGCCTTGGGGGGCGACTTTTTCGCAGCGGGGCGCATGTACGGGCGCTCGGGCAGGTTTTGCTTTTCGCTGCCGAACTCTTGCGCCGCGGCGTACGGGGCGTTGCTGCTCGCCTCGGCGGTAAGCGGCCCGGTACTCGTCGCCTCGATATTGCGGTCGAGCACGTGCGTATCGGCGTTCGGGGGCTGCCCGGGGGCCGACGGCGTATGGTTTTTGCCCGAGGTCGCGCCGCGCGTGATCGACAGCGCCGCGTCGGCGGCCAAATCCTGCGCGGCGGCGAATACGGCCTGCGTCACGGGACGAATCATGCGGGCGCCCCGCAGGTTGCGCAGGCGCCGCTTGTGCTTATCGTCGCCGGTTATTTTCGCCATTACGGGGCCGCCTTCTGCAACACGCCGCGGCAAAGCCAATACGCGGCCGCGGGGTCGCCGTCGATTGGCGAGGCGACTTTCCAGCGGGTGCCGGCGTATGGCCCCTCGTCGACCGCGATTTCGCAATCGCTATTGAACTCGCCAGCATAGGACGATCGCAGCACGTAAAGGGCGCGATCGCTCGTCGTGTACCCCTCGGCCGAAATCATTTCCTCGGTCGCGCTGTCGACTTGCACAAGGCAAGCCGCGCCTTCCTCGGCCCGGGTCAAGCTACCGTCGGCCGCGTACGTAAGGTCGCCCGACCAAATGCGGCCGGCGAGAAACGACCCGCCGAGGATTTCGCCGAACAACGCGGCCGCCCCGCCGGCTAGCAGTTTCATGGGTAAATCTGCCCGTTATTCAGACGTACGAACGGCGAGGTACTGCCAACGTCGCCGCCGATCGCCACGACCCGGGGCCCGGCCTTGTTCTTGCGCAGCAGGCGCTTGTACGCTCGGCCGTACGGCGTCGCGTCGAGTCCTCCCCCGCTAGCCGCCTTGACCTTGTCGGCCGAAAACGAAACGTCGAAATTGCCGCTCTTGACCCGCTGTACGCCAGCAGCCGCATAGCCCGCAGCCTCGCCCTGCGCGCCAAGGCCGAGCAGCGCCATTTCGTGTGCGGCCTTGGCGGCGATCGCCGGGGCGTAATCCGGCTCGGCCCAACTCGTGTCGACGGCGGAGGCCGCGGCGTCGGCGATATGGACGTCGATTGTCTCGGTCGCCACGTCGGCAAACGCCGGGTACCGGGCGATAAGGTCGGCTGCGGTCGGTATCTCGTAAGCCATGGTGCGCCGTTGCTCCCTTACGCCGTATCAATGAACCCGGCACCTACGGGCCGGCCCCCCGACGCTTTACGCCGTATCCACGGCGCAGGAAAGCCGTTGCCCGGTCGTCGGCGCAACCGCCCGGTGAAGAACGGGGGCCGTCGAATTACGAATTTGCGGTACCCCGAGCGAGGCCGAGCAGCGTTTCGCGGGTGGCGTCGGCCGGCGCTTCCTCGCCGGTAATGGCCTGCACGGTCGCGCGCAGCGTCTCGTCGTCCATGCCGTCGAGTTCGTCGGTCGGCGTTGCCGGGGCGGCGCGGTGCGCGCGGATTGCGGCGACCTTATCGGCCTTGACGATTCCGCCGTCTTTTCCGCTGCCGCTTTCGGGCAGCGTGACGCCCTCGGCCGCGATAATCGTGTCGAGGTCGCCGACGCTCTTGTCGTCGAGGCCGTCGCCTGCCGGTTCGGCGTCTGCGCTTTCGTCGACCGCGTCGCCGAACTTGAAATACGACCGGGCCTGCGCGGATTTGAGATTGCCGCCCGAAACGTCGAGCGTTTCGGTCGCGCCGGGCTCGATATACACGAGGCCGCTATCGGTATTGACTCCCCGCAGCCCGCGGGCGGTGTTCGTGATCGTGACTTTCGCCATTGGTCGATTCCTCTTGTTGGGTCGATATCGAAAGGGGCGGGCCGCGAAGCCCGCCCCGACCGGTTAGATACCGTCGCGGTACGCCGCGCCCTTGGGCCGGCGGAACTCGACGCCGCCGACGTTCATAATGCCGGCGACCTCCCATTCCATCGACGAGACTTGGAAGGGCGGCAGGAACTCATGCGGGCCGGGCAAGTGCATCTGCACGACCGAACGGTTGTTCGCGTACGCCATCATGCGCGCGGTGCCGCTGTCGCCGGCGGTTTCGAGTTCGCGCGTACCGACGATCGTAAGCGCCTGCCCGGTTTCCAGCGTGTACGAGTTGTTGGCCTTAAGGAAGGCAAGAACCGTCATGGTCGTATCGCCGATACGGGTTTCGGCGAGCGACTGCAGCCGGGTCGTCGGCAGCAGCAGCGTATCGGCCCGCTTGGTTTCCATCGTCGCATTGAACGGGGCGTTAAGAACCGCGTTCACGTCGCGCAGGATAAGGTCGGCGTCTTTCGACGCGAACGTCGTAAGGCCGCCGGTACCGTCGGCCGGAACGGTGGCCGACGGTACGTCGTCGTTATTGACGAGGCCCGTAAGGTTCTTTTCCGGGTCGCCGCGCATGGCGACGCCATACACGAACGATTCGGCGACCTCGCGTGCCGCGTCGGCCTTTTCGCTCGACAGGTTGCGACCCGCCTTCGCGGCCTGCTGCAGTTCCTGCAAAAACCACGAATAGCCGATACCGGCAAAGTGGTTCGCCTGCAGGTGCTGCGTCGTCGAGATATCGGCGAACGGCATATCGCGCCCGGCGCCGGAAAGCCAACGGGCCTTGCCCGCGACGTCGCCGGAATAGAACACGGTGCCCCGGTCCCACATATCGCCGTCGGTGTTGACGTACATCAGACGCGAGTAATCCCACGAGGGGTATTCCTGCATCTCGATTTCGGTCGAAATGCGCAGCGTCTGCGGGACGATAAAGCCCATGGCCTGCTGCGCGTCGTGAAAGTTAATTTCCATGGCCTTTAGCCCCTTCTCTTGCGCGAATTACCGGCGAGCGACGCGGCAAAGGCCGCTGCCCGAAAGCGTCTCGTCGGCGACCCAATCGGTCGCGGCGTGCGTTGCGTCGGCAGCGGTTGCCCCCACGCCGTCCGCGGCGTCGGCGCCGAAACCGACCGAAAGGGCGTCGCCCTCGTCGACAGCGCCGGTCACGGTCACGTAAATTGCGCCCTGCGTAATCAGGCCGGCGCTTTCGTACTGCGGGTAAATATCCGCAGCGACGCCGCCCGGCAGGGGCTGTACGCCATGGTGCGCGATTGCCCACCCGAGAAACGCGTCGGCCGCGGGGGTGGCGGTGCACTGCCCGTCGGTGCTGGTGCGGAACGCGGGGGCGCCAAAGGCGAGGCCCGCAGCATCGGCCACGGTGCGGGAAATGCTGTTACGCAGTTCCCCGTTCGCGATCATGCCGGGGAAGCCCTTTGCGGGCGTCTCGTTGTAAGTGTCCTGTACGATTGCCATGGGGCTTAACTCCTAAGCTGCTGCGGGGCCGAGGCGTCTTACGACGTCGCGGCGTTGCCCTTGTGCGCGGTGCGGTACCGCTCGAAACGCTTTGCCTTGGCGTCGGTAAGCGCCTGCTGCGCGTCGCCGAGGTTGGCGACCTTACCGTCGCGCACCATGGCCGCCAGCGGGTCGCCGTCCTTGTTGCCGTCGTCGACGTCGTCGGCGATATTCGCGGCGAGCGCGTCGAACGCAACGACGATTTGCGCATCGTCGTACGCGGCGGCCGCGTCGCCCATCTTCGCCACGACGGCGGCTTTCTGCATGGCCGCGACGTCCATTTCGTCGGTCACGGTCACGCCGAGGGCCTTGGCCTTGGCGGCGGTGCGGGCGTACTTGCCGGCGGCATCGCGCAGGGCGGCCGGGGTCGGCTTGGCCTTTTCGACCGCATCCTTAAGGTTCACGATTTCGGCGTCGCGCTCGGCGATCGTCTTTTTCGCGTCCGTAAGTTCGGTCGTCGCGGTTTCGAGGGCACTGTTCGCGGTATCGCGAGCGGTGACGAGGTTTGCGATCGCCTTACCGGCGGCCTCGGCATTCGAGACGTCGACCGGCAGGCCGTCGATCATAACGAGCATGGCTTTCCCTTTCGTTTGCGCCGGGGTGGCGGCGGGGCGTTCGTCGGTAATCCGCAATTCAGGACCGCCCCGCGCGGCCCGACAAGCGGCCAAGTGATTGTACCGGATATTCGCGAGCGAGCCGTCGTAATGCTCGCCATTCGGGGCGATACCGTCGCCGACGACGATTTCGGCGGCATAGCCGAGCGAAAATTCCTGCCGGTCGCTGCGCACGCTGTTTACCGCGGCCGCGTCGGTCACGCGGATAGGCACGCGGATAAACTCGCCGTCGCGCATAATCTGTTCGCCGCTTTCGCCCTTGACGAACTCGCGCCAGTTTTTCGCGTCGACCATAACGGGCTTGCCGTTCTGTACCGGGTGGTCGAGCGTGATTGGCAGGCGCGACGCAGTCGCGAGGCTGTCGGTCGCGAAAACTTCGGCCTCGGGGCGGAAAATGCGAACAATGCTGTTCGGGTCGCGGTCGGCGAACGCGTCGCCTAGATCGGCAGCGCGGTATTCCTGAATATTGTTCGCACGGCCGACAAGCGCGTCGGCGACGAAATAACCCTCGGGGGTTATTTTCGCCCGGCCGTGCTCGATTTGGACGGGTGCAAAGTCGAAAATCTGCGCCATGGGGCCGCAAATTAACCGACGCCTAGGGCCTTGACAATCAAAAAGAATTGACCGCCGCGTCAATACGACTCGGGGCTAGTCGATCGACAGCGGCAGCACGGCGCGCGATCGACAGCCGCAATTTATGGCGCGGCCCGGCGGGTCATTTTTCCCGACATACGAATCCCAACGGTAAACCTTGCCGTCGCGCTCGACGTGCTCTTGCCGCGGGTGCGCCTTGCCCGAATGCGCCCATTCGAACGACCGCAAGCCGACCTGCTCTTGCCGGGCTTGGTCGAGGCGTCCCGTCAATTTCCGCAGTTGGTCGCTTGCGATCAATTCCGCTCGCCGTTGGCCGATCGCCGCTTGTTTGCGGATTTCCCGGGCAACGTCGCGCGCGGGCGTACGGTTCGTAAGGCCGCGGAATACTGCCCCCGAAATGCCGTTGCGCATTTGGTCATTTAGCGACCGAATGAGCGAGAGATTTTCGGCGAGGGTCGCCTGCAGCGTCGGGCCGACGTCGCCGGGGCCGAGCATCATATCGAGCCGTACGCCCGTCGGCGTGAAAAGCTGCGCGAACCGGCCGCGGTGCCATTGCTCGACCTCGACAATCCACCCGCTAAGGTCGGCGCCGAGCGACACGACGAGGCGGTTAAGCGCGTTCGCTGCGTCGTCGGCCGCGCCCTCGACGTCGTTTACGCTGTCGCGAAAGCCGGGTTCGGCAAGGGTCGCCTCGTAAACCGGCCGGATTCCTTCCATCCATTGCCGCTGCCAAGCCCGAACGACCCGCATGTAAATCCGCAGGGCGGCGTCGCGCTGCGCGGTCGTCGGCTCGATAGCCCGGGCGACGAACCGGTCGCGGCGGTATTTACCGGCCCGCTTCACGAGGGCGGCAAGGTCGATTTTCATTTATCGCGCCAATTGTCGTCGATTTCCTCGAAAATCTCGGGCCCGAACCGCAGCTTGCCGGTAAACGGGTTCTTGCGCGCGCGCTCTAGCGTCTCGTCGTCGGCCGCCGCGTACGTGAACGTAACGTGCGGCTGATATTCCGCGAAATCGTGCGAACCCCCGACCTGCCGCAAAATCGACTCGTGGCGGTACGACAGGTGCGACGAGCCGAACAACAGGACGATTGCGCCCTTATCGCCGAGCCGGTCGACCACGCGGGGGCCGCCAGCCCGCACCGTGTATCCGCCCTCGTCGTCGTTCGTCCAATCCTCGTCGGCCTTAAGCCAATCGGCCGGGCGCTTGCTGTAAACGACGGTCACGTGCAGGTCGTCGGCGCGTTCGGAAACCTCGAACCCCTGCTCTTTCGCCCACGCGATCAACTCGCCGGCGTTTAGCAGCTTGCGGTACACGTACAGCGGGCGGGGCGAAGCGTCGACGAGCAGCGAAACCGCTTGGTCGCGCGTAAGCGTCCCGCGGCGTTCCATTTGGTCGATTTGCTCGTCGTCGTTCGCCGGCGCGCCCGGCTGCGCGGCCGGGTCGCTTGGGTCGACGTCGGGGTCGTCGAGCGCGCCGAGTTCCTGCTGCGATTCCTGTATCGCTTGGTCGAGGCCCGGCCAACGCCCGCTTTCGATCATGCGGTTAACCGCGGCCTTGGCGAGCGCGTCTTTCGGAATAAGCCCCGCCCGGTCGTAAATCTCGACCGTCTCGGCCTCGCGCTTTTCGTTTTCGCTTTCCTCTTTCTCGTCGGGCTCGGCGAGCGCGCCGAACTCGTACGTAATTTCCTCGGGCCGGCTGCCGAGGGCCGAGCGGATAAGGATTTCGTCGAGACGGGCGAGCGCGGGGCCTAGGTCGGCGTCGCGCTTCGCGTCGATCATGCGGTTAAAATCGTCCTGCTCGCCCTTGCCGGTCGACTGCAGGCCGCCCGGGCTTTCGCCCATAAGCCGGGTCACGGGGATATCGGCGGCGCCCGCGACGATCGCGATAAACTGGCGCAACAGTTCGGGGTAATTGGCAAACGACGTCTGCCGCGTTTCCCATTCCTCGCCGCCCTTGCCGTTGTCGTCGCCGCCGTCGAGCAGCAGCGCGTTAAACATCGAACGGAACCGGTTTAGCGCCTCGATACGCGCGGCGATTTGGCTTTCGGCACCCTCGGTCGCGATTATCTCGGTAAGGTTCGGTATGCTGATAACGTCCTGCTTCATTTCGTGCAGCAGGGTTGCGACGGCGGCTTGTGACGTCTCGGCGTTGTCGATCGCGGTTTTGATCGACTGCAGCAGGGGGTCGCCCCAAAACTGGTCGATTTGCGAAATCGTGACCGCCCCGGCCGGCAGCGGCTGCCCGTGGAACGGGATAACGCGCGACGGGTGAATGCGAACGCTGTTGCCCTTGGCGCCGCGCATTTCATACATGGCCGGTTGGCCGTAAAAATCGCTTTCGACGTCGGTTTCCATCCCGAACGGGGCGGAAAGCTGGTGCCGGGAAACGACAAGGGCGTACCGCAGCGTTTCGCGCCCGAGCGACGCGACGCGCAAGGGCTGGTCGGGCATCCCCTGTCGCACGCCGAGCACGATTGCCGACCCCCCGTGCTGCCGGGCGACGCGCAGCGCCTCGCGCAGCTTGCCCCAAAGGTTAAGCCGGCGCTCGTACGCCTCTAGCGCGATGATTTGTTTCTGCTCGGCCTGCCACGATCGGCGCGCCCGCGTCATTTCGAACGGCGGCAGGTCGTGCACTTTGCGGGTAAGCCATGACGTACGGTACGCCGCCTCGATTTGCTGCTGCGTAAGCGGCGGAACCCAATAATACGACTGCGTATTGCGGTCGGCCGACGTCCCGAGACGGCTATAGAGGTTCGCGAGGCCGTCGGCGAAATTCGCAGCGGCCGGGGCGGGCGATTTGAGCGGTTCGACGGTTCCCATGCCGCCCGGTTTAGCACGCGGGTTTCGAGGGCGCTAGATATTTGACCGTCAGACTTGACCGCGCGGTCAATTTCAGGCATAGGCTAGGGGTCAAACCGCAGATTTGGAGAAACTGCCATGTCGACCGTTACCGTTCTTGCTCAATATGCCGACCTCGCCCGCGCCCGGCTCGAAAAGCTGCAGCGCCGGGCGGCCCGTTACGGGCAGTCGATCGAATGGGCCGAAACCGCGCGGGTCGAAACGCGCAGCCGGCCGCTTTGGGACGGCAGCAAGGAAAAGTACGAGCAGGCCGTCGTCGATTTCGAGGTTACGGGCGAAGCGCCCCGCGTCGGCCCGTACCGGTTCGTTGCCGAGGTCGAGCGTACGCCCGGCGGCAACCTTATTTCGGCGCTTGGCGGGGTGGAAATCGGCGACCTCGGCCGCGAGTGGGACGGTCGGTGCGAGCACTGTAACAAGCCCCGCGGCCGCACGAAAGCGTACGTCGTCGAGCACGCCGAGACGGGCGAGCGTAAAATCGTCGGTAAATCGTGCCTGCGCGACTATACCGGCTGCGATACCCCGGCCGGCGCAATCTCGCTTTTCCAGTACGAGCGCCAGCCGCTCGGCGACGACGAGGAAACTTGGGGTGGATATACCCCGTGGTACGAATCGACTCGCTATATCATCGCCGCCGCACGCGCTGCGATTGCCCTTTGGGGCTGGCGCCCGAACTCGGCCTGCAGCGACGGCGAGCGGTCGACGAGCGGGTATATCTCGCTGCTATGGGCACACGGGAAAGAGCGCGAGGTTCACAAGTTCGAAATCGACAGCCTGCGCGGCGAAATGAAGCTGCGCGCCGACGAGTACGTGACGATCGCCGACAATATCCTCGCTTGGGGCGCCGACCTGCAGCCGCGGAACGATTACGAGCATAACCTGAAAATCGCGCTCGCGAGCGACACGGTCGGGCACAAGACGTTCGGCCTCGTCGTCTCGGCGTGCGCCGCGTACGACAAGCAACAGGCCGTAATCGTCGAGCGCGAAAAGCGCGCCAAGGCCGAGGCCGAGGCGAACGCCGCGTCGTTCCACTATGGCGACGAGGGCGTGCGGTACCGGGGCGTCGACGTGACGGTCGAAAAGACGATCGGAATGCCCGACCGCGGTTTCGGCCCCTCGGTCCTGTACGTGCTGCGCACCGACGACGGCGCCTTGCTGAAATGGTTTACCGGCAGCGCCCCGCGCGCCAACGGCAAGCGCATCGAGCGCGGCGACCGCTTCCCCTGCGATTTCACGGTAAAGCGGCACGAGGAATACAAGGGCACGCCGCAGACGGTCGTAACCCGCGCCAAGGTGGCCGCGTGATGGCCGCCGATATCGTTGAGACGCCGAAAGGGCGCTGCGCCGTCAACCCGATTGGGGGCGACTATACCCTTTGCGGCGACGCTTCCGACCTCGCGAGCGACGAACCCGGGTATGAGTGGAAGCCCGCCCGGGCGCGGTCGGTAACGTGCGAGGACTGCGCCGCGATCATACGCGCGCTGCGCGGCGTACGCGTCGCCTCTAGCTAGCCCACGCTCCGATACGGTACCGCCCCCGCTGTTTGCGCGGGGCGTACCGGATAACGACCGAGTCGGCGTGGTTTGGCGAACTGGCGCCGTCGGGTTGCTTGTCGATCATCATTTTGCCCGACTTGGCCTGTTTGTACGTCGGCTGCGAAAGCTGCACCGTGACCTTGCCGAGTTCCGGCATTTTTGGGTTGATCGAAATAAGGTCGCGTTCCTCGTACGCCTCGCGCCAATCTTTGCCCTCGGCCTGCATTTTCACGGCGCGGAACGTGCGCTGAAACCGGGCGCGCAGGTCAAACCACGCCTGCGCTTTGGCATTCTCGAAATAGTCGCCGTTCAGGCGCACAATCTCGCCCGCCTCGCGCTTGATATTGCGGGGCGCAGCCGAGGGTATCGGGCTGTCGGGTTCGACGATTTCGCCCGAGCCGCGCCACGCGTGAACGGTGATTTTGCGCTTGCGCTTTTCGTTCAATACGCGCGCGTCGCCACGTACCCCCGCGCCGAGCCCGTCGGAGTCGTAATCGAGTTCGTCGAACCCGAGCACGTCGCAAAACCCGAACGCCTTTGCGACGCTGTCGAATATGTCGGCGCCCTTGCCGCTCCACCCGATTACGTTTTCGACTTCGATCGACTTCGACACGCATAGGGCGCAGTCGTCGCCCTCGTCGCCGACGTCGAGCGAGCCGGCCCGGGCCGCGGTGCCGCGTATCTCGATACCGAGTTTCGCAGCGGCGCCGACGGCCGCCTGTACCCATTCCTGCGGAATAACGATATTCGCAACAGACGCCGTGTACGAAAGGTCGACCTCTTGCGCCAAGGTCACGGCGTCGAGTTCGAACTTTTGCTGCTCGTACCACTCGTCGTCTTTGCGCGGATCGTCCCGCCAATGGGCCGTAAAGACGAGCCCGCGCTTGACCCAATCGGCCTTGTGGCGTTTCTCGGCAAACGGGTTTGCCATTCCGCGCGGCGTCGAAATGTCGATACGGCAATTCGTCGTTTGCGACAACGACGCGTCGATAAGGTGCGGCCGGGCGATAAGGGCCGATTCGTCGACCCAATAGATCGTCGCGCGGTCGCCGGCGCCGATATTGTCGCCGGCCTCGCCGGTCATAACGCTGTCGGTCGCCGGAAAGTCGATTCGCATATGCGCCGAATTGGCGGCCCGGTTCCACCCGCCGCGGAACTCGGGCGGCAGCAACTCAATAAACTGCCGCGCCTTGTGGAACATCGCTTTCGGCTCTTTCGCCGCGTCGACGTACGCCTCTTTGCGGCTGCCGAACCCGATATGCAGGCCCTCGCGGAACAGGCAAAGCGAGCACGACAGCGAAATCGCCAGCCACGTAAGGCCCCAATCGCGCGACTTTTCGGCGATACCGGGCTCGCGGTTGCGCCAGCGGTCGAGCGCCCATTTCAGGAACTCGCGTTGCTTGGGGAAAAGCACGAACGGTACGACGGTCGGCAAATTCAGGTCGGCAAGCCGGGGGTCGTACGTCATGCCCCAATCGGCGATAAAGTCGATTATCCCCTCGTCGGTCGCGTAATAGGCCCGCACGTTCCGCAGGCGCTCGCCCGTATCGTCGGCGCGCAGCCATGCGAGGCGCTTTGCCCGGGCGGCAAATACCGCGCTGTAATCGGGGTTGCGAAAGTCGAAATCAGCGGTTGGCGTCATTGCGCGAGCCGATGAACCGGCGTTCAAACCACGCCATTGCGTCCGGCCCCTTGCCGGCGACGACCATTGCGACGCCGATCGCGTACAGCGGTGGCACGCCCGCTAGGTGTACGACGATCGCGGCAATAATCAGGTTGGCGAGCCCGATAAGGCACGACACGGTGACGTCGTCCTTTATCTCGACCCAAGTTTCGCCCTTTTTGCGCGCGTCGCCCGCGCGCCAAAGCACGCCGGCGAGCAGGCCGACGAGCAGCGCCCCGGCCATTACGGGGTCAAAGTGCGACGCGACCTGTTCGGGAAAACTTAGGGCAATGACCGGGGGACCGTATTTTACCACTGCTGCCCCCGTCTGCGAACCGATCACGTTACCGGGCCGCCGCCTAACGCAATGACGGTCCGACCTCCCACGACGATTAGTAGCGCCGCGACATAAATTAGCCAAGGTTGTTCCGCCCGACTGCCGGCGCGCGCCACGAGGGCGAGAGATAGCAGGCCCCACATTATCAGGGACGCCACCCGGGGCGCGAACGGCGAAAACGGCGAAAGATAGTCGATATCGAAATAAATCAGGGCCACGCCGCCGATTATGGCGCCGAGCGATACGCAGGCCCACGCCCGGGCATTTACGATTCGGTTGTACGCCGGGCTTTCGACCGGCGACGTCGCGTTCGCGAAAAAATCGAGCAAAACGAACGTGCCGGCGGTAACGGCGAGCGCGCGGAATGTCCAAATCAGCGCGCCGACCGTGAAAATTTCGGATAGGTCGAGCATGGGGGCCCTTTCCAACGGTTGCGCCCCTATAACGCACCGTGCGCGAAAAGGGCTAGCCCCCTATTACGGCTCTCCGCAGCCGGGGCCTATGGCGCCGCGATCATCGGCAGCGGTAAAGTCGCGCCAATGAACGAACCGCTCGCCTTCGCACCAAAAGCCCCACTCGCGGATTTTCGGCCCGGTCACGAAAAGCGAGATAGGCGCCGCCTCGCCCTCGACTAACTCGATACGGTGCCGATCGGTTGCCTTGCGCGAGACACGTTCGCCCGCCACGCGGCGCAGCGCCCGGCCGTCGGGCAGGTGCTCGATATACTCGCCGTCGAGCAGCCAACTTTCGTTTTCCCACGGGTGGTCGTGTAAGGCCCGATCGTCGTCGCTGCGTAGAAAACGGTGCAGGTACACATTGAACGCGTCGTTTCGAGGCAGAACGTACCAACGCTCAAGGTACACGTCGAAACCGCCCGGCGTCTCGCGCCCGATACGAAAATCGGGCTGGCGCGAATGAACGATCGACCGGGCCCATTCCCGCATATCGCCGGGCGTGGCGTACTGGTCGACGAACCGCTTAAAATCAAAGGTCATTTGCCGCTCTTTCGACGATATCGAGCCGCCGCCTTGCGGTACTCGGCCCGGTTGCTGAAATCCTCGCGTACGGGCTCGCCCCGGGCGCGCATGGCCTGCTTTGTCGCCTCGTGCGCTACGGCCCAACGCCGGTCGAGGTCGGCCTTGCGTTGCGCGAGTTCGTCGACTTTCGCCTGCTGTTCGGCCGACAGCCGCATTAGTTGAACCCGACCAAGCCGCTGCCGTTCGACGACGCCTTACCCATGCCGACGCGATTACCCGCCTCGATATTGGCCGCGACGCTGGCGAGCAGTTCCTGCGGCCCGTACGGCGTGTTTTTCGGCAGCCGGGCGATTTCCTGCCCGATAAGCTGCCCGAGAATAGCGATACGCTCGATACCGGGCATACCGTTCGTATCGAAACGGTCGACGACCTCGTGCAGTTCGCGCATTAGCGCCGCGTGCGCCTCGCCGGGCTCTTTGCGGTGTTCCATTATGCCCACTCCGCGAATAGGCCGTTAGTCTCGCCGTCGATTGCCTGCTGCATACGGGCCGATATATCTTCTCGCTCGCTATAGGGAATTTTCGCCTCGATATAGCCCCGCAGCATTTCAAGCTGCGCAGCCATTCGGCGGTTAGACGCGAGCAGTTCCTGCGCGTGCTTTTCCGTTTCAGCGTGGGCGGTCTGTTCTTTCCGTAGCGCCGCGATCGCGTCCGCATACGCCGCCGCGTGCCGGTCGGCGCGTTCCTGCGCGTCGGCGAGCAGGGCGCCCATTTCCTCGCGTACCGAGGCGATTGTTTCTTTCGGCATTGGTCGTTCCTCTAGTGCTCGACGAACGCGACATTGCGTTTCGTCCCCCAACATAGCCCGCACGTCGCGCACGCGGCGGTCGCGCCTGTCTGCTCGGGACATACTATCGCGTTGACCGGCTCGTCAACTGCGCGAACGGGAATTGCGCAATCCTCGTCGGCGGTGCCGTTCGACCAACGTATCGAAAAGCGCCGGCCGTACCCGCTCTTTACCGCCGCAATCGCGCGGCCGATCGGCGAATCGGGCGGCCATGCCGTGTACCCGTACGCGGCAAGTCGGGGGTATTCCTCTAGCAGCCGGGCCCAAAACGAGACGTATTCGACGCTGAAAAAATCGCCGAGCGCGTGCAGGCGCACGAGCAGCCCGGCGCGGGTCGGCATGGTCGACAGCTTGGCGACGTCGCGCTCGATAGCGGCCTGCAGCGCCTCGGGGTCACGGTGATCGACCCGGCGCGCATAGGGCATATTATTGCCGTAGCACGTCGCCCAATGGTGGCACGATCGCGGGCAGGTCGCCCGTTCCTCTAGCGTTAGCGTGTAAATCCAATACCCGCGCAGCCAACCCTTGCGCACGTCCCGGCCGATTTTCACGTTCGAATGCCCCGAAACGAGCACGTGCGGCTCGGCGTCGGGGGCGCGTATCCCCTTGCGCGCGAACCGCGATCGGCCGGCGACGACCTCGGGCCGCCGCAGCAGGGCGGGGTCGACGACGCGCTCGGTATCGAGCAGGTCGATTTGCCGCGGCGAGTGCGGCTTGCCAACTTTGACCCAACGCGAAAGCGTCGCATCGTCGCCCTTGCTCGCATACGCCTTGCGAACCCGGCTGTTCGGGTTGCCGCTGCGCCCGCGCTGGTGCCGCGCCCGCATAGCCCGGTTCGCCAATTCGCGGCGGGTAAGCCGGCCGGGTTCGGGGAACGGCAACTCGTCGTCGGGCAGGCCGATCGTATCGTCGAGCATTACCCGCACTCGCTTTCGTACCGCTCGCGCGCCTCGTCTCGGGCTGCGCAGCGCGTACAAAGTAGAGGGGGGCAACCGAGGTCGACGCCCTCGTACTCTGCGAAATTCTCGGCACTTTCGACATAGGCCGCAATTTCCAAACGAGCGCGTGCCGCCAGTTCGTGAAAATGGGCGACCGTGCCGTCGCCGATAACGCCGGTCGGGGAAAGGAACTCGGCGAGTTCGATTAGCTGTTGCGTTGCGGTTTTCATGGCTGCCCGTATGCGCCCTAATTGACCGCCGCGTCAAGTCTGCGGCGAAATCGCTGCAGGTCGGCCTCTTGCTGCTCGGCGACGAGGCGCTTTGTCTCGTCGAGCGGAACGCCGGATTTACGCAGGTCGCGCGCCATTTCGACATAATCGGCGGGGCACCATGACGCTATGCCGTGGCGCCGCGAAAACGTCTCACCCTGTCGGCGGAACGACTCGGGCGTTCGCGCGGCGAGCCCCGTTTCCCATAGACGGCGTTCGCGGCATTGCTCGGCGTTGCGGGCCTGCCATTCGGGGTCGCTGGCAATCTCGCGCATTTTCTCGGCCTTGCGCTCGGCGATCGTCGGGTCGCGCTGATACGCCCGGCGCATGGCCGCCCCGGTGCGTTCGCGCTCGGCCGGGTCGGCATATCGCTTGCGGGCCGCGGCCGCCACGTTGGCGCGGAACTCGGGCGATTTCTTAACGCACCGCGGGCAATAGCCGCTGCGATTGTCGGCGCGTATCATGGCCGGGCACGTCTTGCATTGGCGCGTTTTCGCGCGGCTCGGGGGCATTATGCGGTCGCCCGTAAAGGAACGGCAACCTCGGGCGGCCAATACGGCGAGGGCCGGGGGAAAGGCTCGCCGTTGTCAAAGCGAAACCCAATCCCGAACTTGCGCCCGTCGGCGACCCTGCCGAGGTACCCTATCCCGTCGCCGAGCAGCAAAACCTCGGCCTCGGCCGGCTGCACTGGCGCGTCATGCTGTTCGGCAAATCGCTGGAACGCCTTAAGCGCCGCGTCGCGGTTTGCTTTTTCCGTTTCGGTCAACCGACGGCGCGCGCCGCACGCATCGCAAACGAGGCTGCCCCGCCCATGCGCGAAAAAACGTATTGCGGGCGCGGGGTGGTAACAGGCGCCCGTCACGACAGCAGCGCCCGCACGAGGTCGGCGATCGGCGTATCTTTGTCGCCCGGGGCGAGCGCGCCGCACGATACGAGCACGTCGCGCACGGCCGCGTTTTCCGCGTCGAGCCGTTCGATCGTGTCGACCGGGGGGAGGGCGTGCGGTTCGCCCGGCAGCGACTTGATATGCGCGGCGGCATCCTCGGCCGCTTCCCATTCGTCGACGTCGTCGAGCAGTTCCGCGGCGAAGCGTTGCGCCTCGGGGTCGTCGCTAAGGCGCAGGCTTTCCAGCCATTCGCGCCGGTTCAATATCGAGGCTGCCAATTCCAAATCTCCAATTATGCCGAGGCCCGCCCATGGCAGGCTGCGGTCGGTTCCCATGCGCCCGGCCCATTCGTCGAGACGCTGCGCGAGCCCGCGGGGTTTGCCGTACGGCGAGGTATAGCCGGGGCCGCCCCAATGCGGCGGGGTAAGGTCGTCGGTCATGCGTACCCCTGCGTTTTGCGGATTGCCGCGATATCGTCGTCGCCGATCGTATCGGGCGATTCGTGCCAACGCTCGGCAACGTCGCGGCTCGGGAAGGGCCCCCAATTCCGCAGCGTCGAGCAGCCGGGCAGGTCGTAATAGAACCCCGGGCCGCCAGCGCCGATTCGATACGCGATCGTCGCGCCGCCCGGGGTTTCTGTCTCGCCTTTGCCGTCGTCCATCTTGCCAATTCTCCAAAGGTTGCGCGAGTCGCGACGATAGGCTCTAATTGACCGCGCCGTCAACTATAGCGGCCGCGCCGGCGCCGGGTCCAACGTACGGGGCGTTTCGCGACCGGCGTTTCCTCGCGTTTGACGAGGTCGACGAGCAGCGCGTCGCAATACGCGTTGCCCGCCGGGGTTAGCCGGTGCGCCTCGTCAATCAATCCACGCGCCTGCAGGTCGCGGCGCATGGCGTCAAAGCGCACGGCCCGGCGCCAGCAAGCCATGCGCCATGCAAAGCGCGATCGCCTGTTCGGCCCGCTCGAAATTGACCTCGTCGAGCACGAACACGGGGTAATCGACCACGCGGCCGGTAATTGCGTGCTGCAGGGTGCGGGGCGGCGCGCAGCGCGGGCGCTCGCCGTTCCAAAGCGCGGTGTCGGTTATGCCGCGGCCGGCGGGGCCAGGATTTATGGGGGTCGGCATTAGTCGCACTCCCCGAGTTCCCGTTTCCACGACCATTCGACCCGTTCGTTAACGTGGTCGGATACCGCCGTTTCGATATCCTCGTCGTCGTAGTCGTCGGGCAAATCGAGTTCGGTTTCATGCGACCCGTAGCCGATACCGTATGTTACCTTTACGAGCATTTCGTCATTTCCTCTTGCTAGAACGGGCAATCGCCCGGGTCGGGTTTGGGGAGATACGGCCGCAGCCATTCGGGCGGGTTGTACCATGGGATATCGAAACCGTCGGGCCGCGGGGGCGCCTCGGGTTCCGGCTCGATACCGAGCGAAACGAACAGCCAATACTGGCGCTGCTCGTTTGTCTGCCGCACCCCGGCCGCCCGTCGCTCGTGCATTTCGGCGAGGTTTTCCGCCTGCGTCTGCGGCTCGACGTGCTCGACGCAAAGCGTATTCGGGCCCGCCGGGCAGGTATGGCCGACCTGTACGCCGGCGATATCGTGCCCGTGGATATTCTCGGCGGCCCAACGGTGCGCGAAATGGCGCCGCCCGTCGTCCCAAAAGCTGCCGTACTCGGCCGAATTGCCCCGGCCCGACGTCTTGCCGCCGACCCAAATAACGCAGCCGGTCACGGGGTCGAACCGGCATTTCGTGGCGAACCGCGCCAGCGCCGGGCCGTTTGACTGAAACCGCCCCGCCTTACGGGGTTGCTCGGGCAATATTCGGCTGTCGCTCGGGTCGTCGCGCGCCATTACGCGAACGCGAGGTACGCGCCGGCGACGAGTACGGCGATTCCAAGCCATACGAGCCCCCGGCGCGTAACCGGCCCGACGACCGGCTCGGTCGCCCAACGGTACTCGTCGGGGTCGGCGTCAAGCGGGATAATCGGCGGGGGGCGCTGCGGCTCGTACATGGCGAATCGTTCCTTTCGATACGAACCGCCTGCCTCGCATATCTTTGACCGCTACGTCAAGACGCGGCTAGGTGCCCGGCGATCATTTCGCGGTACGTGCGGGCCGCGGCGACCGGGTCGGCGTTGCGCAGGTCGTCGACCGCCACAAGCGCGCCGATCGCGCCGCTATGCTGCACCTTGTCGGTAAATGCGCCCATGATACGCCCGGCGTTTTCGAGCGCCTTTTGCCGATCGGCGATTACAATTTCGTACCCCCCGCCCTGTTTGACCTTGACCCCGCCGAACAGCAGCAGGGCTTGGTCGCTTAGGCGGTCGGTATCGCGCGGTACGAACCGCTCGACGCCCTCGCCGTGGCACCGCGGGCAATCGTCGACGGGCTCTAGCGTCGCATTAAACCCGAACCCGCCCGCAACGTCGGGGAAACGCACCGCAGCGCGCGCCGAGGGGGCCGCTAGGGCGTGCTCGCGCTCGGCCTCGCGCAGCGCGTGCAGGTACTCGCCCTCGCGCCATTGGTACTCGTGCCCCTCGCCGTAGCAGTACCGGCAGCAGCCGACCTTAAGCCCGATCAATTCGCGCGGGTCGGCCGTGGCGATATCGAGGAACCGCTGCAGCAGCCAACCGACCGAGGCGGCCGTATCGGCGAACGCGGTTTTCGCGCCGGCCTTAATCGCCTCTTGCACGCGGTCGTCGCGCAGCAGTTTCCAGCCTTCCCGCGACGCGGTCGCGTAGTTCATTTGCGCGCCGTTCGGGCTCGCCGCCTTGTACGCCTGCGTCGCATTCCGCCAACGCAGGAAATGGTCGACGAACGCCTGCTGCAGCCCGGTAAGGGCCGAGCCGGGGGAGCGAATGGGCGCTGGCAAATCTTGGGCTATTTCCATACGCGACAAAATGCCCTCCCCGTCACACAATCACAACCCGAAAAGCGAAATCCCCCGTACCCGAAAAAATCCCCCGTAGTTCCCCCGTACCTATGGGGGGTAATAACTTACTGATATTATTATATAATACATGAAATCCCCCGTACCCCCCGTACAATCGCATATCGCTACGCGCGCACGCCCGCGCTCGCGCCTGCGCACACGCTAGGAATTGGCCGGATACGGGGGATACGGGGGAAATCCCCGAAATTAACGCTTAACCCGTTGATATCAGGACGAAAATTAGCCCCCCGAACCTACGGGGGAACTACGGGGGCCGTACGGGGGATTTTAACTGTTAATTTACGAATTAGCCGCTAAATTGGGCGACGTTAATTTAACGAGGAATTATCGCCATGATTTACGCCGAGGCCGCTTATTTCGACGGGTACCATTTCGCCCATATCGCCGCCCGCGACGAGCAGCAGCGACTCGACCGCAAGCGTCGGAACGCGCGGGCAGCTATCGAGCGCGAGCGCCGCAGCCGGCCTAGGTACGCCGGGGCGCCCCGTCTGCGGCTCGTATAGCGCGCATCGCCCGGGCCATGCCGCGCCGGTCCAATTCGACCGCGCCTAGCGCCACGGCCCGGGCTCGCCGGAACTTGGGTATATCGTAATGCGGGAAGCTGCGCGGCTGGTACCATTCCGGCCGGCAGCCGATCGCCTCGGCCATGGCGTGCAACTCGTCGAGGGTATCCGCGATCAAATGGCAGCAGATCATGCGCCCGAGACGGTGCT
>JACYYJ010098756.1_pt1 | contig 19499 bp, 12 predicted proteins | sample 8236861 | NCBI WGS metagenome assembly JACYYJ01 (sample SAMN14103086, study PRJNA606662) | landfill metagenome | isolation source: landfill solid waste | place: India:New Delhi, Okhla landfill site | collected 2017-11-05
GACGTTTATCCAAGCTATAAACGTCAGAATGGGCAAACTGCCGGCCCAAAATGACATTTATCCAAGCTATAAACGCCATTTCTAGCAAAATCCTGAACTAATTTGTACGTAATCCAAATCGAGAGTGGCAAAAAAACGAAAGAAGAGAAGGGGGATTGTTTTTGAAAAAACTACTTAAGGTGAAGTACAAGCTATTAGGAATTTTCATTTTGGTGACTGCAATCCCCATTCTTCTTGTTGGTGCTTATTTGAATTTTGGAACAAGGGAAATCGTTTTGTCCAATACGATGAGTGAAGTAGAGGCAAATGCAGATAAAATGGAGATGCGCTTAAAATCAATCATCAAGCGTGTGATCAATATATCTGATTTAATCTATATCAATCAAGACTTAAAAACATTTCTAGCTGGTCAGTATGACTCTCCACTTGAAGTGTATAATGCCTATAATCAATATCCAGTTTTTGATGATTATTTAACCTATTATGAAGAAATCGAAAAAATCCAATTTTTTATGAAAAAGGATATCATTACTGATTCTCATTTTATTTATGCGAATAAGGTCATCCAAAATCAACACTGGTATCAAAATGCATTAATGAAGCGTGGGAGACTGACATGGTTATATATGCAGGATCATTGGACAAGCAAGAAATACTTAGCGCTCACAAGAACGGTTTTTGATCATGAGAATCAACCTTTAGGTGTATTAGTTATTTATATATCCCCCGATATATTAAAATCTGTAGTAGAAGGTGTTTCCTATAATACCTTTATTACACTTGATAATAAAAGGATCGTGTATAATCAAAATATTGCCTTACTTGGTAGACACGCTAATTTTTATCAGAACAGAAATGCAGATATTGGTAATTATGTAATGGACAAAACGATTAATGAGGAAACAGTGAAGATTAATGTTCATAGTTTTCGACCAGAGAAATCACTAGATAATACGATTCAAATAGCAACACAAGTTCCAATTGACGGCATTATTCATGAACCGAATACTATTTTTACACGAGGCTTTCTCATTAGTTTGGGTGCACTTTCTATTTCACTAATACTCATTGGCTTTTTTACGAATAGTTTTCATAAAAGAATTCAGCAATTACGAAGGGCCATGTTCCAAGTAGCAAAAGGAAACTTCCATATTACACAGGAAATGAAGGGTCATGATGAAATAAAAGACGTGTACAAGGATTTACAAACCACATCCGAAAGTGTGCAAAAAATAATTGATGAAGTTTATATTCATAAGATTAAAGAAGAGACTTGGAAGCGTAAACAAAAAGAGATGGATTTTAAGATGCTCGCAAGTCAAATCAATCCACATTTTCTTTATAATACATTAGAAATGATACGAATGAAGGCTATATTGAATAAAGATCCTGAGGTAGCAAAAGTAATAAAAATGCTCAGCAAAATGATGCGCTCTTCCCTAAAGCGAACTGATCAATCGATCCCATTGAGTGAAGAGGTTGCTTTAATTGAAAACTATTTAGAAATTCAGAAGCTACGATTTGGGGAACACTTATCCTATAAAATGGAGATAGATGAGAATATCCTTTCTTATAAAATAACACCATTATTGATTCAACCATTAGTCGAAAATGCGATCATTCATGGTTTAGAAATGAAGGAAGAGCCAGGGATGTTACGAATTCGCATCCAAGAAGATGGGGACGATATTCTTGTAGAAGTAAATGACAACGGGGTAGGTATATCTTTAGAAAAGTTAAATGAATTAAATAATAGAATGAAAGATCAAGACTATCAATCAAATGGGAATAGTATTGGGTTACACAATGTCCATCAACGAATTAGCTTACTATATGGTGACAAATATGGCATTAGGATGGACAGTGTTGAAGGAAGCGGAACGACAATGTCGATGAATTTACCTAAGCAGAAGAACTAAACAATCGACTTTGAAAGGGAGGTAATTCACCTATGTTAAAAGTACTCTTTGTTGACGATGAACCATTAATTCGTGAAGGCTTATGCTCAATTATTGATTGGAAGTCGTATGGTTATCGAATAGTTGGAACTGCTAAAAATGGAAGAGAAGGATTGGAATTAATTAGACAGCAAAACCCAGATCTCGTCTTTGTGGATATTAAGATGCCAGGAATTAGTGGAATTAATATGGTGGCCCGTGCAAAGGCATTTGGAAATACTGCTAAATATGTCGTATTGTCGGGATACTCTGACTTTACCTTTGCACAGGAATCGATCCGTTTAGGAGTGGAATCCTATTTGTTAAAGCCAGTAGACGAAAATGAATTAATCCCATTAATCCAAAAAATAAAAGAAAAATGTATCGAAGAACGTAAGCTGGATTCCCAACTACTTCACTATGAAAAAATGGTGGAGAAGCAGGAATGGAAGGATCTATTAGTAGGAAAACTAGACACATTAAGTCAGAGGCTTTTATTCACTTATGAAAATGATACCTTTCATTTAGCAAATATAATTGCAAGTAAACCAATTGATTGGGAAAACATACAGAATAAGCTATTGTCTATGGAGGACTATCAGACAAAAATCTTACAGATGGAACAGAGTATTTGCATTCTATTCATTAATTATGATCGATCCACAATAAAGAGTTATTTGGAAAAGGCTAGAATGAAAATAAAATCGATTGCAAGGGATACTAAGATACAACTAGTAGAAAAAACATTCTCCCTATTAGATTTATCTACAGGTTATCAGTCCTTACGTCATTTGGAAGATTTTCGATTTAGTTATGACGATACCATTATTTTTACAGATAGAATCATTCATTCTAGAGAAAATAGACCAAAAGCAGCGCAGAATTGGGATGATAAAATATCACAAGTACTTGAATTTGAGAACTTTTTAAAGCTAGATCATTTGTTGGACGAAATCAAGGAATACTATCAACGACATGTGGTTAAAAAGGAAAATATTCTCGTCGAATTAATCGAGCTGGTGAAAAATGTCTATAATCGCCTTAGCAAAACTAATCCTGATGTAAAAGAAATAAAGCTTGACGAATGGATGGAACAAATCTACCAATCTCCTAATTTAATCATGTTATTAGATTGTCTTAAGCAAAGATTTATTCAATTGTCGACAAAGGTTAACGGATTTGTTGGAAATATTGATGATCCTGTCAAAAAAATCATCCAATATATCGAGCAATATTATGATAAGGAACTCAATTTGAAATTGATGGCAGAGCTATTTAAATATAATCCGTCTTATTTAGGAAAAAAATTTAAAAATTATACAGGGGATTATTTTCATATATATTTAGACAAAGTACGGATGCAAAAGGCACAACAATTACTAGAAGAAAGAAAGCTAAAGGTCTATGAAGTGTCAGAAATGGTTGGTTATCATAATATTGATTATTTTTATAAAAAGTTCAAAAAATATATTGGCATTAGTCCAAAGGAATTTCAAAAAAGAGCGATAGAATTACAGGAAAGACATGAATAGAATGGGGGAATGGAAATGGGGATAGATCGACCGCTTTATGTTGCATTACAATATATTTATTATTTTTTGATGACAAATATCTATTTTATGCTTGCAAATATTCTTTTTTTGGTGATATTTTTATTTGTCGAATTAACATTGGATAATATTCTATTATTTTATTTGGCGCTATTACCAGCTGGGCCTGCCTTTGCTGCACTTTTTGCGTCAATGGGCAAGTTAGTTCGAGAGAAAGAAATCAGTCCGACAAAGGATTTTTGGAGCTATTATAAGAAGAACTTCATGATTGGTACGAAGTATTGGCTGTTAAAATGGACGATCCTCGTTATTCTACTGTTAGATTTGCGTTATACAGGCTTTAATATCCAGGTTTTAACACCGATTATCTTTATTTTAATTATTGTCGCATTACTCATTTTATTATATGCCTTTCCTATATTAACAAGGTTTGAAGTGAAAATAAAAAATTTATGGCTTGTCGCGATATATGCCAATTTTAAATTTTTTAAAACAACATTATTAAATCTATCTACCTTTGTATCATTAGGTGTTATCTATTACTTTGCACCTAGTATTACGATTTGGTTTTGTATGAGTATTGCTACCTTTTTTATTATGTTTAATATGCGTAAGCCATTTGAAGTAATGGAATTAGAAATGTCAAATGAGAACAAGGAGCGTAAGGATGAAAAAGCATAAATTTATCATTTGGTTAGTACTAGGTATCATTGCCATTGTCGCCCTACTTTTTATCATTTCAAATCAGACCGATTCCGAGAAGAATGATAACAAAAATGTGGCTATCGTGAAAGATTTTAAGGAGATTACGAGTATTAAAGTATTAGCAGACAAAAAAGTGGAGTTAAAGAAGGAAAGTGATCAATGGAGATTACAGGGGGTGGGACGTGAACAAAATAATGAAAAGGTTTCTCATTTTGTGGAAACAATGCAAGGATTACAAGGAGTCGAAGCAAATGTTAAACCAAATGAGGTAAGTTTGCAATTTCCAGAGGTTACTGTCGTATTTGCGGATGAGGATGGAGACAAACAACGTGTATCAGTTGGTCAGACGAATGTAAATGGGGATAAATATTATATTGAACATCATGAAACAGAAACGATTTATCTAGTGGATCGAACGGATATTGAAACCATTCCATTAAATGTAAATAGCTTGTTAGATAATCAAATTATTAGCATCAATGCCAAAGAATTAGAGAAGATTGATATTGAGAATGGAACGGAAATTATCCAGCTTCGTAATGACTCCCCTTTTACGGAACGCGAGTCACTTGCCCATATTAGCGGATGGTATATGTATCAGCCATATAAAAGTGTATATAGTGTAGCCTTTTCGAAAATGGAAGCAATCCTGGGTGGACTCGAAGGCTTAACTAAAACTCAAGTTGTGGAGGATGCAACAAAGCTCGGAAAAACAGATTTTAAAATTACCTTTCAAGCAAAGGACCAATCAGAAACATTGCTTATCGGGGAGCCTGCTGCCAATCAGCAATACTATGCTAAATTGGAAGGGGAGGACGAAGTATTTACTGTGACAACGGAAGCTTTAGAGCCATATAGTCATCCTTCCTTTGATTTAATTGATCATTTTGTTCATATTCTCCCATTAAATGCAGTGAAAGAATTAAAAATTCAATCAAACGAATACCATTGGACGGTTTTGGGGGAACACAAGAGATCAGAGGACGAAGAAGAAACAGAGTCGTCCTTTATAATAAATGATAAGCCAATACATTTAATAGATTGGAGAGAGGCATATCAAACCTTAGCAGGACTAACTTTTGATGAAGTTGTGGAAGATTTGCCTCAAGAGATGGAGCGGGAATTAATGATTCAATATACAGCTGATACGGATCAGGAACAAGACCCAACTTACTCCTTGGAATTTTTATCGATGGATGATAAATATTTTGCGCTAAACAAAAATAATGAAGGGATCGATTTTATTATTGAGAAAGATAAGGTTTATCAGGCATTAGAGGCACTGGCCAATGTTCTACCATAACTTAAACTGAGGTTTCAAGAAGAGGAGTTGATTTTAGCAACAGCTTCTCTTTTTTTACGCTAGGAAAGTATAAATTTTTTTCAGGAAGTATTGCGACGAAGTGAAAATTTTGATGTCTAAAGTATTAGAAAAGCTAACACATCGGTTAAAGGACGAGTGAATGCGAGTTTTTCTAACAGAGCATTGCTATCCATATCTAAAAATTACCTATAAAACTCGATCACCTCTCCTTTTTACAGGATTTTATCACTAATTTATACGGTATATGGAGAAAGCGGTTTCCATTATAATTATAGGGAAGCGCTTACAGATACCGATGATTTCTCTAATCATGGAATAATTGTTGCAGGTCAAAGCCATCTATCATCGATTAAGAGATGATTATATCAATGCAACTGTTCTAACCCTGCTTGTTTATCGATTTTTACAGAAATTTAATTTAAAGGGACTGACTTTAAGCGCAGTCAATGGCCTAAGGTATTAATTTTATAATTAATATATAAAAATATCCAAAAATGGAGGGGTTAATATGGCTAAAAAGCTATCAAAATGGTTGCATGCAGTGCTTATTCTATTTACTTTGATCGCACTTGCAGCATGCAGTGATGGCGAAACTTCAAAAGAGGCTGAAAATGAAGAAGAGGGTTCCTCAGATGAACCAATAACTTTAACATTCTTCAATGCTGATGGAGGAGAAGAAAAAACGTTTGATGATCCAGTTGCCAAAAAAATAACAGAAGAAACTGGTATCAAATTAGAAATGGATTACCCAGTTGGAGGAAACGATGAGGCTATTCCTTTGATGATAGCAAGTGGGGAGTATCCTGATCTTATTTTTGCCAAAGGCGATATTGGAAAATTGATCGAAGCTGGTGGTGTTATTAAGCTTGATGATTTGATCGAAGAAAAAGGTGAAAACTTAAAAGCGATGTATGGCGATCAATTAGATCGACTACGTAATTCATTAGATGACCCAAGTATCTATACAGTTGGTACTTATGGTGTAGAAAATGCTTATTGGTCTACAAGTGGAACCTTCCAAATTCAATTAGATGTCTTGCGTGAGTTAGGCTATCCCAAGATCCGGACACTAGAAGACTTTGAAGCGGCACTAACGGAATATTATGAAAAGTACCCGGAAATCGATGGGCAAAAAACCATTCCACTATCTTTACTAGGGAGTGACTGGCGTTGGTTAATTACAGTCGGGGATCCAGCTGGTTTTGCGGCAGGATTTGCAGGAGATGGTCAATGGGTAGTAGATGAGGAAGCAGGAGAGGCAACTTATAAATTCCTTCGTCCAGAATTAAAAGAATATTTTAAATGGTTAAATAGTATGAATGCAAAAGGGTTGCTTGACCCGGAATCATTTACACACACATATGACACGTATATTTCTAAGTTATCTTCAGGACGAGTATTAAGCATTGCAGACCAAGACTGGAATTTTACTGATGCTGATAAGGCTTTAGTAGCAGATGGGAAAGAGTGGAGAACGTATGCACCACTTCCAGTGACTATCAGTGAAGAATACACATCTAAATCTTTGAAAAATTATGGCTTCGCTGGTGGTTGGGGAATAGCAATCTCTTCAACTAGTGAGTATCAAGAAGAGGCATTTGAATTTCTAGATTGGATGGCATCGGAAGAGGCACAGATTCTTGTGAATTGGGGGATTGAAGGCGAACACTATGACATTGTTGATGGTAAACGAGTTATGCAAGAAGAGGATCGCGAAAGAATGAACAGTGACGCTGATTATTCTAAAGAAACAGGTGTTGGTTACTATGTCTATCCATTTCCGCAATGGGGTAATGGTGCGGTAGATTCAAGTGGGCAGCCTATCACTCCTAACTCTGAAGAACAGACAATTGCTAACTTCAATAGTGCAGAAAAAGAAGCTCTAAAAGAGTATGAAATGGAAAACTGGGTTGACTGGTTCCCACAAACAGAAGATTTAGGAATTTCGAAACATGGTCAGGCATTCAATTATAGTATTCCTGCTGGAAGTGAGCTTCAAATTATTCAACAAAAAGCCGATGATTTAACAGAACAACGTATTACACAAGCTATCTTAGGAGACCCTGCAAACTTTGATCAGGCATGGGATGATATGATTACTGAATTAGAAGCAATGAACATAGAAAAGGCAAATGAATTAATGAGTCAAAAAGTAAAAGATACGATGGAACTTTGGGGTACGAACGAATAAAAAGTATCAGGTAGAGCTTGATTCCGATTTTTCTGGATTCAGGCTCTCTCTATTCGAATTTGTATTTTATGTCTTAATCTCTTCCTTAAGTATTTTAGTCAACATCTAATAATTGCCTATAAAATTCGATCACCTCTTCTTTTTACTAGGTTTTATCACTAGTTTATACGGTATATGGGGAAAGCGGTTTCCGTTATAATATTATATAAGTAAGAAGCGCTTACATAGATTAAGGATTTCTTTAATCATGATAATTAGGTTTTCAGGTAAGGAGAGAAAAATATGAGTCAAGCAAATAATGCGTCAAACACACAGCCTGAAGCTGCTACTTCTGTAGGAGAACAAATTCAGCTTGGAACGGGAACAGGATTAAGAAAGAAGAAGAAACCTTCTGCAGGACCAGACCAAAAAAGCTTTTGGAAAAGGGCAAGTAAGCAAAAGGCACTTCTTCTCATGTCGATACCATTTGTTATTTGGTTAATTGTTTTTAAATATATCCCAATTGCAGGATGGTTAATGGCCTTTCAGGATTATAAACCACAATTTGGTTTTTTGGAGCAGGATTGGGTAGGTCTTGATCACTTTAAAGATTTATTCAATGAGCCCATGTTTTATACGGCATTAGAAAATACGTTAGGTATGGGGATTTTAGGGCTTATTTTTGGTACCGCTTCAGCCATTGTATTTGCTTTACTATTAAATGAATTGCGCTTTATGGTGGTGAAAAAGTGGACACAAACGATTTCTTATCTACCACACTTTGTTTCATGGGTTATTGCAGCTAACATTGTGATAACAATGCTTTCACAAGAAGGAATTATTAATAATCTCTTAACAGGAATGGGCTTCATTGATAATCCTATCAATTTCATGGCAATGCCTGAGATGTTTTGGGGGATTGTAACAGCAGCTGATGTGTGGAAGGAAACAGGGTGGAATGCCATTATTTATTTAGCTGCAATGGCGGGTGTAGATCCTCAATTATATGAAGCAGCAAAAGTGGATGGAGCAAGTAGAATCCGCCAAATGTGGCATATTACCTTGCCAAGTATTCGTTCTGTGATCATCGTTTTATTAATCTTAAATATTGGTAATCTAATCAATATTGGATTTGAGAAACAAATGTTACTAGGAAACAACATTGTACAGGAAAAGGCACTTGTTATAGATTTATATGCTTTAGATTATGGTATTGGTATGTTCCGATATTCGTTTGGTACAGCTATCGGTATTTTTAAGTCAGTCATAAGTGTCATTCTAATTTTGATTTGTAATGGCTTTGCCAAAAAAATAGGCGAAGGTAGGGTATTTTAATGATAAATGAACGAAAGGAGCATACACAATGAAAAAGAAATGGACAGCTTTTGATATCATATTGACGCTATTTATGCTATTTGTTGTTGTCATTACACTTTACCCGTTCTTAAATATATTGGCGATTTCTTTGAATGATGCGACAGATACAGCAAGAGGTGGTATTCATATTTGGCCTAGGGAATTTACCTTTGCGAATTATGAAGAGATTTTTGGTAGTAATGATCGTTTACTACAAGCCTTCTTCATGTCTATTTTACGAACAGTCATTGGTACGGTTACAGGAATTATTGCAAGTACCATGCTGGCATATACGTTGAGTAGAAAGGATTTCGTCTTAAATGGCTTTGTTGGCTTACTATTAGTGCTAACAATGTTCATTAGTGGTGGTCTGATTCCAGAATATATGTTAATTCGTAATCTTGGTTTAATTAATGATTTTTCTGTTTATATTCTACCGATGCTACTGTCTGCCTTTAATGTAATCGTAATCCGCTCGTTTATGGATAACTTACCAGCAGCGTTAGAGGAGTCAGCAAAAATAGATGGGGCTAATGATTTTGTGATCTTTAGTCGGATTATTATCCCGCTCTGTATGCCAGTAATTGCAACGATAGCATTATTTTTGGCCGTAGCACAATGGAATAGTTGGTTTGATACGTATCTTTATGCTAGAAGCAATGAAGCATTAACGACTTTGCAATTCGAGCTGATGAAGATTATTGACAATGCCAATATTTCCAGTGGTGATATTAATTCACAAAATGCTGAAATTGTAGCAGGTCAAACGAATCCACAGTCAATTAAAATGGCGATTACCATTATTGCAACTGTTCCAATCCTTCTAGTCTATCCATTTTTACAGAAATATTTTGTAACAGGGCTAACATTGGGGGCAGTCAAGAGCTAAGGTATTAATTTTATAATTAATATATATATAAACATTCAAAATGGAGGGGTTAATATGAGTAAGAGGCTATCAAAATTTTCGCTAGCAGTACTTATTTTACTAGGCTTAGTCGTACTTGCTGCATGTAGTGATGGCAAAACTTCAGATAATGCAGAGAAGGAAGGAGAGGGTTCCTCAGATGAACCATTAACTTTAACATTCTTCAATGCTGATGGAGGAGAAGAAAAAACGTTTGATGATCCAGTTGCCAAAAAAATAACAGAAAAAACTGGTATCAAACTAGAAATGGATTATCCAGTTGGTGGAAATGATGAAGCGATTCCTTTAATGATTGCTAGTGGGGAATATCCTGATCTTATTTTTGCCAAAGGTGATATCGGTAAATTAATCGAAGCTGGAGGTGTCATTAAGCTGGATGATTTGATCGAAGAAAAAGGTGATAATCTAAAAGCAATGTATGGCGATCAAATTAACCGTCTTCGTAATTCAATTGAGGATCCAAGTATTTATACAGTAGGAACATATGGTGTGGAAAATGCCTACTGGGAAACGAGTGGAACCTTCCAAATTCAATTAGACGTATTACGTGAATTAGGTTACCCTGAGATTCGCACATTAGAGGATTTTGAAGCAGCGTTAACAGAATACTACGAAAAATATCCTGAAATTGATGGACAGAAAACACTCCCGCTATCGCTTTTAGGTAGTGATTGGCGTTGGCTTATTACCGTAGGAAACCCTGCAGGATTTGCAGCAGGATTACAAGATGATGGCCAATGGGCGGTTAATGACGAAACAGGTGAAACATCCTATAAATTTTTACTACCAGAATTTAAAGAATATTTCAAATGGTTAAATGGAATGAATGCAAAAGGATTACTAGATCCAGAATCCTTTACGCAAACTTATGATACGTATATCTCCAAATTATCATCTGGACGCGTGCTAAGTGTAGCCGATCAGAATTGGAACTTTGGAGATGCCGATAAAGCATTAGTTGCTGATGGTAAAGAATGGAGAACTTATGCTCCTTTACCTGTAACATTAGGAGAGGAATATAAATCTCAAGCATTAAAGGATTATGGATTTGCAGGTGGTTGGGGTATAGCTATTTCATCTACGAGTGAACATCAGGAAGAAGCATTTGAATTTCTAGATTGGATGGCATCAGAAGAAGCACAAATTCTTACTAATTGGGGAATGGAAGGCGAGAATTACGATATAGTTGATGGAAAACGTGTCATGCAAGAAGATGATCGCGAAAGAATGAACAATGATCCAGATTATGCAAAAGAAACAGGTGTCGGCTACTATGTCTATCCATTCCCACAATGGGGTAATGGTGCTGTAGACTCAGAGGGTCAACCAATAACACCAAATTCTGAAGAACAAATTGTAGCTAACTATAACAGTGCTGAGAAAGAAGCATTAAAAGAATATGAAATGACTAATTGGATTGAGTGGTTCCCATCTACAGAAGAGCTTGGTAGATCCAATCATGGCACAGTGTCCAATTATACCATACCACCAGGCAGTGACGTTCAAATTATCCAACAAAAAGCAGATGATTTAACCGAACAAAAAATCACTCAAGCTATATTAGGTGATCCAGCGGACTTTGATAAGGCATGGGAGGATATGATCGCTGAATTAGAAGCAATGAATATCCAAAAAGCAAATGAAGAAATGACACAAATGACAAAAGATAAAATGGAGCTTTGGGAAACGAACGAATAATGTAAATCAATCCATGAGCCTGATTCCAATCATTTGGATCAGGCTCCATCTATTCTATTCTAAGCTGAGAGAAGGGAGTGACAGGATTGAGTAGAAAACAATACTTATGCATGGATATTGGAGGAACAAGCGTTAAATATGGTGTTTTAACACATATGGGAGAGTTTATTTTTCAAGATAGCTATCGAACAAGACTAAGTTCGAGGCAGGAATTCCTATCAGACTTAGCGAATACAATAAATGAAATGAGTAAGAAATATGCTATTGAAAAGGTTGGCATAAGTTTTCCAGGCTTTATTAATCCACAGACAGGGTTTGCAGAATTTGCAGGAGCAATTGCGGTTTTACATGGAACGAACATAAAAGAACAATTAGAGGAAACAGTAGATTTACCCATTCTAATAGAAAATGATGCGAATTGTGCGACACTTGCAGAGAAATTAAGTGGGAACGCGGTTGGTTGTGACCATTTTATTTGCATGACAATCGGGACAGGTATAGGAGGGGGAATAGTCGTTAATGGAAAATTAGTAAATGGACATGCATTTAAAGCTGGAGAATTTGGATTAATGATTGTGGATGGGATGAGAGATGGCTATCAAACAATGCATGAAATTGCCTCTACTAGTGCCCTTATTCATCAATTTAAACAATTAAAGCATATGGATGATGATTGTTGGGTAGATGGAGAGCAAGTCTTCCAAGAAGCAGAAACAGATGTAAAGGTAAGAGAGCTACTTGATCAATGGTTTGCCTCTATTAGCTATGGAATATTTAATCTAGCAACCGTATTAAATCCCGAAAGAATCTTAATAGGTGGGGCTATTAGCGTTCGATCCGATTTATATGAAAATCTATTAGTGAAATTAAATAACATCCCATCTTGGCACGATATTCAAGCAAAAATTGTACCATGTAAGCATCATAATGATGCTGGAATCCTTGGTGCTTTATATAAATGTTTAGAGGAGGAAAAATATGATAAATGATAAATTACAAAAGATTTGGTATGGCGGTGATTATAATCCTGAACAATGGGATGAAGCAACATGGGCTGAGGACCAACGAATGTTCAAGCTCGCAGGAATAGATGTTGCAACCATTAATGTTTTTTCATGGGCTTTGAATCAACCAGATGAGAATACTTATGACTTTTCATGGTTAGACGAAACAATTGATCGCTTATATCAAGATGGGGTGTCTATTTGTCTAGCAACAAGTACAGCAGCACACCCCGCATGGATGGCAAAACGCTATCCAGATGTTCGCCGAGTAGATTTTGATGGGAAAAAACGACAGTTTGGCGGTCGACATAATTCCTGTCCTAATAGCCCAACCTATCGTAAATATGCAGAACGAATAGCGGAGAGATTGGCAGAAAGATATAAAGATCACCCTGCTGTCTTAGTCTGGCATGTTTCAAATGAATATGGTGGTTATTGCTATTGTGAAAATTGTCAAAAAGCATTTCGTGTTTGGCTCAAGGATAAATATCAAACATTAGAAGCGGTCAATGAAGCGTGGAATACACGTTTCTGGGGGCATACCTTTTATGATTGGGAGGAGATTGTTCCACCTAATGGCCTAAGCGAAGAGTGGCAAGGCGGTCAAAATACGAATTTTCAGGGTATTTCACTAGATTATCGTCGTTTTCAATCAGATAGTTTACTAGATGTCTATAAATTGGAACGTGATGCCTTGAAAAGGCATACACCTAATATACCAGTGACAACAAATCTGATGGGATTATATCCTGAACTCGATTATTTTAAATGGGGAAAAGAAATGGATGTCGTGTCATGGGACAACTATCCATCGATTGATACACCAGTTAGTATGACCGCAATGACCCATGATTTAATGAGAGGCTTAAAAAGTGGACAACCCTTTATGTTAATGGAGCAAACACCTAGTCAGCAAAATTGGCAACCATATAATGCCTTGAAACGACCGGGCGTGATGCGATTATGGAGCTATCAAGCGGTAGCACATGGTGCGGACACGGTGATGTTTTTCCAATTAAGACGTTCTCGAGGTGCGACGGAAAAATATCATGGTGCAGTAATTGAACACGTCGGTCATGAGCACACGAGAGTATTCCGTGAATCTGCACAGCTTGGACAAGAACTAGTAAAGCTCGGAGATCAAATTATTGGTAGTAGAGTGAATGCTAGAGTAGCTATTGTGTTCGATTGGGAAAATCGTTGGGCAATCCAGCTGTCGAGTGGTCCATCGATTGCCCTTGATTATGTCAAAGAAGTACACAAATATTATGATGCCTTCTATCGGAACAATATTCCAGTTGATATGATATCCGTCGAAGAGGATTTAAGTAAGTATGACATTGTTATTGCTCCAGTGTTGTACATGGTGAAGGAAGGCCATGCCGATCGTTTGAAGGAGTTTGTTAAAAATGGAGGTACGTTTGTGACGACCTTCTTCAGTGGAATTGTCAATGAAAATGATCTTGTCACATTAGGAGGCTATCCTGGTGAACTACGTGAGCTTGTAGGCGTTTGGGCAGAAGAAATTGATGCATTAGAGCCATCCCATTACAACGAGATTGTATTTAATCAATCATTCGGTTCCCTACAAGGCAAATATAAATGCAATATTTTATTTGATTTAATTCATGCAGAAAATGCAGAAGTGCTAGCAACATATGGATCCGATTTTTATCAAGGTATGCCAATTTTAACCAAAAATAATTATGGAAAAGGGGAAGCTTATTACATTGCCTCAAGTCCTGATCAGGCATTTGTTCAAGATTTTGTGGATACGATTTGTACGAACAAAAAGGTGCAGGGTATATTCACTTCTGAGGAAGGCGTAGAGGTTATTGCACGAGAAAAAGATGGTCACACCATCATTTTTGTCCTAAATCATTCTGTAGATAACAATACCTTCGATACAGGTGAGCGTACGTATGTGGATCAAATTACCGGTGAGAAATATAACGGAAAAGCAGAAATAGCAGGTAGAGATGTGCTGATATTAAAGGAGGAAAACTAGCATGAAATTTACAGATGGTAATTGGATGATCCGAGAGGGTTATCAAATACATTTTCCAAAAACAATTCATGAGATGGAACAGCAGAATGGTGCCATAACCTTATATGCACCGTGTAAGTATATTAATCATCGAGGGGATACACTAGATGGTCCTTTATTAACGATCCAATTGTCCTCTCCTATCGATGATGTGATTCGTGTTCAAACATGGCATTTTAAAGGAGAAAAAGCAAAATATCCAAATTTTGATGTATTAGATGGGGTAAATACGATCAACGTAGAAGATAAAGAAGATGAAATTTCCTTTTCCAGTGGTGGTTTGTATTTAACACTACAGAAACAGGATTTTGCCTTGTCATTCAAAAATCAGAATGGTAAGCTCACGGATGCTGATGGCAAAGGACTTGCTTGGATTAATGGTCCAGAGGAGAAAACATATATGCGTGGGCAGCTAAAGCTTGGCGTTGGAGAACATTTATATGGATTAGGTGAGCGTTTTACTCCGTTTGTAAAAAATGGCCAAACGGTAGATATTTGGAACAAAGATGGTGGAACAAGCTCCGAGCAATCCTATAAAAATATTCCGTTCTTTTTAAGCAGTAAAGGCTATGGTGTATTTGTCAACCATCCTGAGGAGGTAAGCTTTGAGCTTGGATCGGAAACCGTTTCTCGTACACAGTTTAGTGTGCAAGGAGAATATCTTGATTATTATTTCATTAATGGACCAACACCAAAAGAAGTGGTCAGTCGCTACACAACATTAACTGGTCGCCCAGCATTACCACCTGCATGGTCATTTGGTTTATGGTTATCCACATCCTTTACAACTGATTATAATGAAGAAACAGTCAATCATTTTGTTGATGGTATGGCAGAGCGTGGCATACCATTAAGTGTCTTTCACTTTGACTGCTTTTGGATGAAGGAGTTTGAATGGAGCAATTTCCTCTGGGATCGTCGTAATTTTCCAGATCCAGAAGGAATGCTAAAACGATTGAAGGATAAGGGTTTAAAAATTTGTGTATGGATCAATCCATATATTGCACAAAAATCGCTTCTGTTTGATGAAGGTCTAAAAAAAGGTTATTTATTGAAGAAACCGAATGGTGATGTTTGGCAATGGGACCTATGGCAAGCAGGGATGGGAATTGTTGATTTTACTAATCCAGAAGCTAGTAAGTGGTTCCAGGAAAAACTAAAGGGATTACTCGATATGGGAGTGGATTCCTTCAAAACAGACTTTGGGGAAAGAATACCAACAGATGTCGTTTATTTTAATGGATCTGATCCAAATAAAATGCACAATTATTATGCTTATCTATATAATGATGTCGTATTTGATCTACTGAAACAAGAAAAAGGGGAAGAAGAAGCGATTGTTTTTGCCCGTTCTGCAACAGCTGGTGGTCAAAAATTCCCCGTTCATTGGGGAGGAGATTGTGACTCTACCTATGATGCTATGGCTGAAAGCTTACGAGGAGGCTTGTCGTTAACCACTTCCGGTTTTGGCTATTGGAGTCATGATATTGGTGGCTTTGAAAATACAGCAACTCCAGATGTGTTTAAACGTTGGACGGCATTTGGACTACTGTCTAGCCACAGCCGCTTCCATGGTAGCTCATCCTACCGTGTTCCATGGAATTTCGATGAGGAAGCTGTTGATGTAGCACGCCATTTTACGAAACTAAAAAATAGTTTGATGCCATACTTATATGAACAATCTGTAGAAAATAGTAAGACAGGGATACCAGTCATGCGATCCATGGTATTGGAATTTCCTGAAGATCCACTTTGTGAAACGCTCGATCGTCAATATATGTTAGGAGATAGCCTACTAGTTGCTCCAATTTTTAATGAGGAAGGGATTGGCTCCTTTTACTTACCAAAGGGAAAGTGGACACATCTTTTAACAGGGGAAGTAGTGGAGGGTGGAACATGGCTTAAGCAGCCATATGATTATTTTAGCTTACCATTGTTTGTTCGTCCGAATACCATTTTACCGATTGGCATGAGTGAGGATACTCCAGTTTATGATTATGTCGATAGCGTAACCTTTAAGCTTTACCAAATCGAGGATGGAGTAATCATCCGCAAGAGGTTAGTTGAAGCAAGCGGAAAAGAGGTAGGTTCCATCGAAGTAACTCGAAAAAATAATGAATTACTCATTCATGTTGAAGGATTGGATAAATCATACCATGTTGAAGTGGTTGGACATACGAAGGTTAGTCCAGAGCAAGGTACAGAACAAGTGAAAATAAAGCTATAATATAGAATAAAGCTATCTTTATTGGTTGAATCTAACCAGTAAGATAGCTTTTTTTACTATAGGCGTGCAAGGCATGAGGAATGTCTTGCCGAGAAGCTTCATTATTAATGGTATTCCTTTCATAATAACCTTAAGTAGTGTTATAATTTTGGTTATCAAAATTTTATTAAAGAGGCGAAGAAAAATTGAAATTTGGTTTTTGGCATCTATTTAAGACAGACTTAAAGCATGGAACAACAAATTGGGTTGCCGCTATATTATTGGGTGGTTTGATTATCCTACCATCCTTATATGCATGGATGAATATTGAGGCATCCTGGGATCCGTATGGAAGAACAGAAAATATAAAAATAGGTGTTGTGAATGAAGATACCGGTGGGGAAGTTCGTGGTGAATCAATTGATGTAGGAGAAACACTGGTGGATTCATTAAAAGAAAATGATACGATGAATTGGCAATTCGTGACCAAAGAAAAAGCTATGGATGAGCTAGAATATGGTAATTATTTCGCTACAATCATCATACCAGAGGATTTTTCAAAGAAATTATCAACCGTGATCACAGACAACCCGGAAAAAGCAAACATAGAATATTACGTGAACGAAAAGATTAATGCAATCGCACCAAAGATTACAGATAAAGGTGCGGGGGCGATTGTTGATAAGGTGAGTAGTCAATTTATTTCGGAAGTAAATGGTGTAATCTTTGAGATGTTTAATGATCTTGGTATAGAAATGGAACAATCTTTACCAGATATTAAGCGATTTGAAAACTATATTTTTACACTGGAGGAAAATTTACCAGAAATTCATCAAATATTAAATCAATCCCTTAGCGATGCAGATAAAGCTGAAGGGATGATTAATGATGCCCAAGGCTTAATCCCGACTGTGAAAGATGCAGCAAATAATGGTCTAACTACAGTGAATGATACGCTTGGCTATTTGGAAAAAGCAGAGAATCGCTTGAAGGAAATGGCACCAAAGATAGAGCAGGATTTGAAAAAGATCCAATCCACTAGCCAAAAAATTAATGATTTTCTCCATGAAATCGAGAATAATCAACCAGAAATTACTCAAGGTAGTGAAATTTTAAATCAGGTAAATGGGCAATTAGATAGTACGTTAGAAAGCTTAAACACAATAGAAACGGCATTAAAACAATTACAGGAGCAAAATAATAACGAAAATAATCCCGATAATGGGGAATCAGAACAAAATGATCAACAAATTGAAACAGCATTAAATCAAATTGCCTCAATAAAAGAATCAATAAACACAATGAAGACAAATACATCAGAAGTTGAATCAACGATACAGGAGAAACAACAGGAAATCGATGAAAGGTTTCAATCATTAACACAATTTTCAGATGATGTGAACACAACCATTGACTCTTTTGTAAAGGAATATCAACAAACCATCGCACCAAGAGTAGAAGAAGAAATCAAGCAAGCAGAATCAACGTTGACGACTGCGAAAAACATTCTAGTGGAAGTCCAAAATACATTACCAGAAATTGAACAAATGTTGAATAATACCGAAGGAAACCTAGCCGAAGGAGAAGAAATGCTTAATTATGTGCTAGGCGAATTCCCTTATGTAAATGATAAGATCAATACATTAGCTGACAAAATTCGAAGCATTCAAAGCGAAACAGATATGGAAGAGATTATTAAACTCCTCCAAAATGATCCGAATGCAGAAAAGGGATTTTTTGAGGAGCCTGTGACATTAGATACGAATAAAGTTTTTCCAATTGAGAATTATGGAACAGGAATGACTCCATTCTACACTGTTTTAGCTATTTGGGTTGGTGGACTATTATTAATATCTCTAATGTCTACAGAGCCACATGATCCTTCTATTTATACCGAAAGACATATGTATTTTGGAAGATTACTGACTTTTTATGTCATCGGAATATTACAAACATTCATCGTCACCTTTGGAGATTTATTCTTATTAGGAGTAAGCGTAGACTCGGCAGTATGGTTTGTTCTCTTCGGATTATTGATTAGCTTGATTTTTATCTCTATTGTTTACACATTAGTATCCGTCTTTGGAGATGTCGGAAAGGCGATGGCGATTGTACTTCTTGTCCTACAAATCGCAGCAGCTGGGGGTACTTATCCTGCTGTTTTATTACCAGAATTCTTTCAGGTAATTCACCCATTTTTGCCTTTTACTTATGGGATTAATCTCATGAGGGAGGCAGTAGGTGGAATAGTTTGGGATAAGGTCTATGCAGACGCTTCGATACTCACACTATTCGGGATTGCCGCCATTCTTATCGGAGCATTTTTGAAGAAACCAATTAATCATTACACGAATAAACTAAAAAAGAAATCAAAAGAATCAGGCTTGTTTCATTAAAAGTAGGGAGATTTTATCTTCCTACTTTTTTAAAAATGCACAATAGGGAAGACTGAGCTTGCATTAGAGAGCTTGAGAGCACAATAAAGAAACTTCAGCTCACAATCGATCGAGTTACAGCACATTAACCAGATATGAAGTCACGATAGTTTGAACGAGCTCACAATGAATAAAATTC
>JACYYJ010020779.1_pt1 | contig 19432 bp, 17 predicted proteins | sample 8236861 | NCBI WGS metagenome assembly JACYYJ01 (sample SAMN14103086, study PRJNA606662) | landfill metagenome | isolation source: landfill solid waste | place: India:New Delhi, Okhla landfill site | collected 2017-11-05
CTGAGCGGCGTGCGGGTGCTCGGCACCGGCGTACACCTTGAGCTTCGACAGCTGCTGGCGGCCAAGGCTGTTCTTGGGGAGCATGCCGCGGACGGCCTTCTCGACAGCGCGGACGGGGTTCTTCTCGAGGAGCTCCTCGTAGGAGACCTTCGAGAGGCCACCCGGGTAGCCGGAGTGGCGGTAAGCCATCTTCTTCTGGAGCTTCTGGCCGGTCAGGGCGACCTTGTCGGCGTTGATGATGACGACGAAGTCGCCGGTGTCGACGTGGTTGGCGAAGGTCGGCTTGTGCTTGCCGCGCAGGAGCGCTGCGGCGTGCGAGGCCAGACGACCGAGAACGACGTCGGTGGCGTCGATGACGACCCAGTCACGCTGGATCTGCCCGGTCTTCGGGGTGAATGTGCGCGTCACAATAGTGCTGCTTTCTTGTTCGAACGGAGAGGTTCGTGAATCCCACTCCGGGGTGGTTCTTCGTCTAGTGACTCGAACACGCCAGTGGAGGGCTCACGTTCGCGGTGCACGCAGTCGGGCACCAAGGGGATAGCTTACGGCATCCGGCGTCGCCACGCCACTCGGGCCCGCGCCGACGGCGCGACCCCCGCCCGCCAGCCCCGCCAGCGCCGATGCCGGAAGGTTTTCACGGCTTCCACGGCACTCGAAGCCGAGAAAACCTTCTCGCATGGGCAGCTACTCCGGGAAAGGGCGGCTACTCCGGGAACGGGACGCGCGACGCACGACCCGACGGTGCGTTGTCCGACAGCTTCTCGCCGCGCAGGCGATCCTTCTCGATGTTCTCGAGCGCGTTCTGCACACAGGACGCGAACATCGCTCCCCCGGCATCGCCGGGATGGATGCCGTCATCGGCGAGCAGATGCTCATGCGGCGCGATCGCGCCCGACCAGTCCGCGACCCACACCCGCCGATGGCTGTCGGCGAACGCTTCGAGATCGGCGTTGACACCGGGGATCCAGTCGCGAGGGGCGTGGGCGTTGACGAGGACGAGGTTGCGATCGGGCCCGGCGATCTGCGCCATCTGCTCGAGCACGTCCCAGTCCACCGGCCCATTGGTGCCGAGCGCGACGACGACGTTCTCACGCAACTGCCCGCTCGCATCGAGACCCGTCAAGATGTCGGGACCGGCCCAGATCGACCGCGACACCTCAGCATCCACCGAGATACCGGGGAAGTGCTCCAGCAGCGAGGGTGCCGATGCGAGCATCACCGAGTCGCCGACCGCGGTGATCTCTGTTCCGTCGGGCACGACGATCTCATCCTCGGCGGGCGCGGCATCCGGGGTCGCATCCGGAGTCGGCTCGGGCGTCGGCTCATCGACATCATCGAGCGCCTCCGTGCCGCGGTTGATCGCCGCGACCGCGGTCGTCGTGTGCGGAGCGTTCACGACCGCTGCGGTCGTTCCGCCGATCGCGACGGCGACCACCGCGATCGCGGCGAGCCCGGTGAAGCGGCTCACCGGTCCCCCGGCGATCCGCCGCCCCAACGCGCGCAGGGAATGACGGAACCCGTACCGCCGGAACGGCAGCTCGACAAACCGGTACGAGACGGCGGCCGCTCCCACCGAGAGCACGAGCGTCAGCACACCGGCCCATACCGGCACACCACCCTCCGGCCCGAAACCCTGGGCGCCGACGAGGACGAGCACGAGCACCGGCCAGTGCCACAGATAGATGCCGTACGAGCGGTCCCCGATCCACTGCAGCGGCTGCACGTCGAGCGCGCGCCCGAACCACGACCCCGGCCACACGCCGGCGAAGACGGCGAGGCCCGAGCCGAACGTCGCCAGCAGCAGCGAACCGGGAAAAGTCGCAGCATCCGGCGTTTCCGGCGTCAACGCGGCGACCACGATCGCGGCGACGCCCAGCGTTCCGGCAAGCAGCGACGCGCCCCGCGCCCGTGGCGACAGCATCCATGTCCGCACCGGCATGTTCGTCACGGCGAGCGCCAGCGCGATACCGATCAACAGCCCGAACGCATGCGCGTCAGTGCCGAAGTACGCGCGCGTGACCTCGCCGCCGGCGACGAGCTGTGCCATCCACCAGGCCGAACCGCCGGCCACGACGAGCATCATCGCAGCGCGGGGCCAGCGCCCCGGAATCAACAGCACGAGCGGAAGAAGCAGCGGCCATACGACGTAGAACTGCTCCTCGACCGCGAGCGACCAGAAGTTGCGGAACAGTTCCGGTGCCGTCGCCGCGAAATAGTCGGTACCGTCGGCGACGGCGAGCCAGTTGTAACTGAAGGTCGCCGCTCCCAGCACCTGACGCCCCATGCCGACCAGCAAGTCGCCACCCAGCAACCATGCCGCCGTCGCGCACGTCGTCACCACGACGGCGAGGGCGGGAATCAGCCGCCGCGCGCGCCGACGCCAGAAGTCGACCAGGCGGCGAGGCGATCCGAGCCGTCCGAGACGCGACGGCCGCAGAAGGAGAGACGTGATCAGGAATCCGCTGATCACGAAGAACACGTCGACGCCGACGAATCCGCCACCCAGCGGCGACCACGGGAACAGGTGATACACCACCACCAGAGTCACCGCAATCGCGCGCAGCCCATCGAGGCCTGCGAAACGCGTGGGATTCATCGTCTGGTTCGGCATAACTGAGAGCTCTCGCCACGGGTCGGCACCGGGCGAAGTCAAAGCTCCAGTTTAGGCTGGCTTCTGTGAGAATTCGCCTCGACATCGCCTACGACGGAACCCATTTCCGCGGGTGGGCGAAGCAACCGGGGCTGCGGACTGTACAGGGCACGCTCGAGGCCGCTCTGGAGCGGATCGTCGGCTCGGGCGTGCACTTCGTCGTCGCCGGACGCACGGATGCCGGGGTCCACGCCGCCGGTCAGGTGGCGCACGTGGATCTCGACGAGGCGCAGTGGGCGCGCGTCGAGTCACGGCACGGGCGCTCCGCGTCGGATCCGGCCGGGTCGATCGCACCGCGGATGCGAGGGGTGCTCGGCGCTTACCCCGACGTCACCGTGCACCGCTCGTCGCTCGCACCGGAGGGTTTCGACGCTCGCTTCTCAGCGGTGTGGCGCCGATACCGCTACCGCCTCGCCGATGACGTGGCCGGCTTCGATCCGGCGCGCAGGCTCGACACCACCAGCATCCGCGGGTCTCTGGATGCCGATGCGATGGATGCCGCGGCGCGATCTCTCATCGGCCTGCATGATTTCGCCGCCTACTGCAAGGCCCGCGATGACGCGACAACGATCCGCACGCTCCTCGACTATCGCTGGGAGCGGGATGCCGAAGGCGTGCTCGTCGCGGAGGTGAAGGCCGATGCGTTCTGCCACAGCATGGTTCGCGCGCTCGTCGGCGCATGCGCGGCGGTCGGCGAGCAGCGCCTCGACGTCTCCGACCTCGTCGTGCTGCGTGATGCGCTGCGGCGCACAAGCGAGTTCAAGGTTCTCGCGGCTCGCGGGCTCACGCTGACCGAGGTCGGGTATCCCGCGGACGACCTGCTGGCGTCGCGCGCCGAGCAGACACGTGCTCGGCGCGATACCGAATAGTTCACAGGGTCGACACCCGCATCTCAGGTGGGCGCAGTAGCGTGGCGATGATGAAGGTCATCTCGTACAACCTGCGCAAGCATCGTGCCGCCGAAGAGCTCGAGGAGCTCGTCTCATCGCACGAGCCCGATCTGCTGTGCCTGCAGGAGTGCGACGTCGCAGCCCTGCCGGACGAGATCGGCGGGCTCGCACTGGCGGATGCGACGCAGGGGAATCGGCTCGGGCTCGCGCTGTACTACCGGAAGAACACGTTCCGGCTGAAGGAGATCCGCACGATCGGGCTGAAGAAGTCGCTGCACGACCGGATGCTCAAGCCCGCGCACGAGCGCGTTCTGGGCGTGCGACTGCAGGACATCGACAACGGCCAGGAGCTCATCGTCGCGTCATTCCATGCGGCACCGCTGACGGCCCTGAACTCCCTGCGCCGGAATCAGATCCGCGCTGCGCTGACCGAATTGGAAACGATGGGGCCGGGGTTGCCTGTGCTCATGGTCGGCGACTACAACTACCCGGTGTTCAAGGAGAATCTCGGTCAGACCGTGCGCGACCACGGATACACGCTGACTCTCAGCGACGAGCGCACGTACACCCGGTATCGCGTCTTCAAGGGGCACTACGACTTCGCAACCTCGGACGGGTTCCGGATCGACCGGATCCAGACCCTGCCGCAGCGGTCGAGCGACCATCGGCCGATTCTGGTGACTGCGGCGGTGGACTGAGCGGGTCGCGCTTCGCGCTCCGTTCAGGTCGCGATTCTTGTCGCTCTGGCCAGGCCTATCCGGCGTTATGTGCGACCTGAACGGCCAACCCCGGCCAGACGACTCGGCCGTCCTCGACGATCGGGCGACCGTCGATGGCCAGGGTTCCTGCGCCACCGGCAACCCCGACGCGAAGATCCTTGACGATGTCCCAGTGCAGTGTGGACTCGTTGATCCCCCCGCACTGGGGATACGCGCGCCCGAGCGCGATGTGCACGGTTCCGAGAATCTTCTCGTCGATGAACAGGTCTCCTGTCCACTGTTGGACAGTGCTGCTCAATCCGATACCCAGCTCACCGACACGCTGCGAGCCGGCGTCCGTATCGATGAGTGCCCGAGCAATCGCCGCTCCCCGATCTGCACGGACTTCGACCACTCGTCCTGCCTCGAACCGCAGGTATAGATTCTCGAAGACCTCGCCGGCAAAGACCGTGACACCGGGGAAGGTGATGTGACCGTCGACCTGGTCATCGACCGGGGCGGTAGCGACCTCACCATCCGGCAGATTGGCTTCACCGGCGAACAGCGCGGAGGTGCGCCCTCGGATGCCGAGGCGGAGGTTCGTGTCGGGTGAGGTGATCGTGACCGCCTCGCCCTCGTCGATGGCGTCGCATACCGACTGCCAACGGCTCTTGGCTGCGTCCCAGTCGTTAAGTGCTCCGGCGAAGAACTCGTCGAGCAACACCTCGGGCGACACACCGATCTGCGCTGCCCATTCGGGAGTGGGGATCCGCGCGATCGCCCACCGCGTGTTCTGCCAGCGCAGGGTCGAGATCGCTCCTTTCGCCTGACGTTGCGCGGCCAATCTCGCCGGAAAGTCCTCCGACCGCTCCGACTCCGACGCCACCGGCCACAACATGGAACGGAATGAGACGTGCACCGTTGACCATTTCATCGCAGCGGCCTCAACCGCAGGTGGTTCGGCGATCTGCGCGAGAGTCGAATGCGCGAGCTCTTCGGTGTCGGCCAGCTCCGGCTGGTACAGCGTCTGCGCCGCTGCTCCGCGCCGCAGAGCAGCACGGATGAGCGCATGCGCGGCCGGCAACGAGGACTCGTCGTTGACGAAGATGCTCACGCGGTCACCGGTGCCGACTGCCAATTGGTCGGCGAGATGTTCCGCCAGATGATCCCAGCGAGGGTCAGGCGCAGTGGTGGTCATGATCCGTTCTCCGTATTCTCTTCGAAGTCATCGCCGGCCAGCAGGGAGACGACCTCTCGCGCCGCCTCGTCAAACGCCGCGAAGGCCGCTCCCTGCCGAGCGTAAAGATGTGAGAGCTCATCACGCGGCTTGACGACCTCCCGCACGCTGACCCACGATGCGATGTCTGTGATGTCCTCGATGAACCCGACCGCGAGCGCGGCGAGCATGGCATCGCCGTACGATGCCCCCGTGCCGGTCACGGCTTCCTGCGTAATTGCGGAGACGTCGCTCACCGCCTGCAGCCATGCGGCGTTCTTCGTGCCGCCGCCGACCGCGCGCACGCGTCGCGGGACAAGGCCATCCTCATCGAAGCGGCGCAGCACCCGGCTGACCCCGTGCGCGATGGATTCGGCGACAGCACGCGCCATGTCCCCGCGCGAGTGCTGCATCGTCAGCCCGACGAAGCCGCCGCGGGTTTCGGGCTCACCGCTGAGATACGGCAATGCGAGCAGACCATTGGCACCGGGCGGCGAAGACTGTGCGGCTTCGGCCAGCGCGCCGTAGAGCGAGTCGGATCCGGCGGCGGCGGGTTCCACGAGATCGGCGAACCACCGCGTGAAGCTGCCGGCGGTCGGAAGGCTCGCGGCGGCCAGATGACTGCCCGGGAACAGGAAGGGTGCCGGCCACAGCGTGCTCGAGCTGTGCGGATGGTCGAGTACTTCGATGAGGAAGTGCGACGACCCGTACATGATCATCATCTCGCCGGGTCCGGCGACTCCGGCGCTCAGGGCCTCCACGACCGCGTCCGGGGCGCCCGTGAGCACGGGTGTTCCCGGCGCGAGGCCGGTAGCTGCTGCGGCATCCGCGTGAATCCGCCCTGCGATCTCACTTGACCATCCCGGCTCGGGCAGCTGCTCATGCCTCAGCCCTGACGGCGCGCCATCGAGGTTCCAATCCATGGTGCGACGGTCGTAGAAAGGGTGAAAGTACGCCGCCGTGGCGTGATCGATGCACCAGCGACCGGTAAGCCGACCGACGAGGAACGTCTGACAGGTGACGAAACGCTCGGCGGCGGAGAAGACCTCCGGCTCGTTCTGTTCGATCCAGAGGATTTTCGGCCCCGCCGACTGAGGACTCAGCGGCGTGCCCGACCGCCGGATGATCTCGTCCTCACCGTACGCGTCGTTCAGCTCATCGATCTGCCGCTGCGCCCGGGAATCGACGGCATAGAGGATCGCGTTGCGCAGCGGTGAGCCGTCAGCATCCACCGGCAGCACGCACGGCCCGATCCCACTTACGGCGATGGCGCGGATGTCGGCCCCGTCGACACCGGATACGTGGAGCACCTGCCGGGTGATCTCCGCGAAGCCACTCCACCAGACAGCCTCGGGATCGTGCTCGACGAAACCGGGTCGCGGCGTGATCACGGAATGCGGGCGTCTGTGCTGTGCGACGACGCTCCCGTCCGCTGACACGAGAACGCCTTTGGCCTCGTACGTCCCGATGTCGATGCCGAGAACGAACCCGGCCCCGGCTCCCTCAGCGTCCGGTTGCATCGTTGTCCTCCGGCGAGCGCATTCCCTGCCCATGCGCGATGATCGGGCCCCGACCGAGGCTCTCCGGTCGTTCGACGGCGGCGCCCGCTTCCTCGGCGATCAGCGCGCCCGCGGCCCAGTCGTAGATGAACAGATCAGTCTCGACGAAGGAGGCGAGAACGCCCTCAGCGACCAGGCATAAGGCGAGAGCAGCCGTCCCGAGGCTGCGCATGTCGTCATAGTCGGGCATGCGGGCGGTGATGTCCTCGAGCTGGCGCTTCCGCGCGTCAGGGTCGTATGACAGCCCGACCCCGAGCAGACGAGGCGACCCAGGAGCGGACCTCGCATCCAGATCGATGACCGTCCCGCCGGCCAGAATCTTCTGCGCTCCGGCCTTCGCGGCGGCGGCATAGACAGCCCCGGAACCATGCTCGGTGACCGCCCCCGCGACCCAGCGCCGACTGTTCAAGTCGTAGACGGCGACGGATGTGCAGTGCAGCTCAAGGCCATGCACGAAGTTGCTCGTGCCGTCGATGGGGTCGATGTACCACTCGAAACCCGTCGTGCCCGTTCCGGAGTCGGGAAGCTCCTCGCCGACGATTCGATCGTCGGGACGATGAACCGAGACGTACTCGCGGATGCGCAGCTCGACAGCCCGATCCATCTCGGTCACGACATCTCCGGGGATCCCCTTCGCGATCGCGTCTCGCGCCACGGACCCGCTCGAGAGCGTCTCAGCGCCCAGTCGCGACGCGTCGATGGCGAGGGAGCGGAACTCCGTCGGAGTCGGCGTGCTCTCGGTCATGGTGACTGCTCGATTCTGTGTGACGGATTCACGCGTTCTGAGGAGCGTGTTTGTGAGCCAATCTCATCATACGATCCTCGGCAGCGAATGCAATGGTCTCGCGGAAGCCGCATGAACATCGTGTTCTTCGCGTTAGTTCAGATGTGGCAGCGAAGACTGGACGAGAAGCACGCGGCCGTGCAAGACTTTGCTCGATGTGAGTTATTAACACGATCGGGTGGAAGGAATTTGTCCGTGGCCAACGCAGTCACCACGCGTACCCAGCGCATCCGCGAGCGACTTCTGATCGACGGCGAGGTGGAGTTCGCGACGCTGGCGGCTGAGTTCGGCGTTTCTGAGATGACCGTTCGGCGCGACATCGATTCGCTGGAGTCCGAGGGGATCGTCCGGAAGGTGATCGGCGGCGCGATCGCGCTCAGCAAGATCTCCGAACCCACGCTCGAAGCGCGATCCGGTCTCGACGTCGCAAGCAAGAAGCACGTGGCTGAGTACGCCGTCTCCCAGCTGTCACCACACGAGACCGTCGTCCTCGACAGCGGAAGCACGGCATTCGCTGTCGCGCACGCCATCCGCGGGCGGGGACTGGGCCTCACCATCATCACGCCGAGCCTGCTCGTCGCAACAGAACTTCGATCCGAGCCCGACACCACATTGCTTCTCACGGGCGGACTGCTGCGCCCGGGCGAACTGAGCCTCATCGGCATCGAGGCCGTCGAGAGCTTCCGTCGATACAACTGCGACACATTCATCATGGGCGTCGCCGGCATCCACGCCCGTCGCGGATTCACCGATTACCACCGCGACGAGAGTGCGGTCAAACGAGCGGCGATCGAGGCATCCGACCGACTCATCGTCCTCGCCGACCGTTCGAAGGTGGGCCGCGCTCAGCTCAGCAGCATCGCACCGCTCTCGGCCGCCGAGCTCATCGTCACCGACGCCTCCCCGGACTCCCCCGTACTCGAGTCCGCATCGGCCGCGGGTGTCTCCGTCGTCACTGTGCCCGGTCCGAGTGAGTCCGAGAGCGAGGTGTTGCCGTGACCGAGCATGTCATCGGGATCGACATCGGCACCACCGGCACGAAGACCGTGCTTTTCGCGCCGGCAACAGGCATCGTCGCCCAGACCACGCGAGCGGCAGCGCTGCACAGCCCGCGTCCCGGATTCGCCGAGGCCGATCCCGCGCAGTGGCTGGAGAACGTGCTCGATTCCATTCGCGAGGTCGTCAGCGTGAGCGACGTCGATCCCGCCGAGATCTCCGCCGTCGCGACGACGGGCATGGTACCTGCGGTACTGGCCGTCGACGCCAAGGGCGTGCCGGTGCGACAGGCCATCCTTCAGAACGACACCCGCGCCGCCCGTGAGGTCGATGAGATCCGCGAAGCGACGGCATCCCTCGATCTGGTCCGGCTGACCGGCTCCGAGGTCACCCAGCAGTCCATCGCGCCGACCCTGCTGTGGCTCTCCCGCAACGAGCCGGATGCCTGGGCCCGAGTCGCTCGAGTGCAGGGTTCGTACGACTGGGTCCTCTGCCAGTTGGGCGCCGCCGGACACATCGAGCAGAACTGGGCGATCGAGTCCGGGTTGTTCACGCTCGACGGCGCACCGGTGCCCGCGGTGGCTGAAGCGGCGGATCTCGACCCGCAGCTGTTTCCACCGATCGCCGCGCCAGGAACGGTCGTGGGCTCAGTGAACGATCGCACCAGCGCAGCGACCGGGCTCCGTCGCTCCACACGACTGGTCGTCGGCGGTGCAGATCACGTCCTCTCAGCCTTCACCGCCGGAGTCGATCGCCCCGGCGACTGGTTGGTCAAGCTCGGTGGCGCCGGCGACATCTTGGTCGCGAGTGACGCTCCGATCATCGACGCGCGCCTCTATCTCGACGCGCATCCACGCCCCGGAACCTGGCTGCCCAACGGTTGCATGGCCACCAGCGGCAGTCTCATCCGCTGGTTCCAGACGCTCGTCGGCGGTGCCGATCTGCTCCAGCTCGACGAGGAAGCCGCGAACAGGCCCCCGGGCGACCTGCTCTGCCTGCCCTACTTCCTCGGCGAGAAGTCGCCCCTGCACGATCCTGACCTGCGGGGCGGGTTCGCCGGCCTTCATCTCGGACACACGCGCGCCGACATGTACCGATCGGTTCTCGAGTCGATAGCGTTCGGGTTCCGCCATCACGCCGACATCTTCCATGAGATCGGCGTTCCGCTGACCACCGCGCGGGTCACCAACGGCGGCAGCAGATCGACGCTGTGGAAGCAGATCCACGCCGATGTGCTCGGCGCTCCGCTTCATCCCATCGTCGACCATCCGGGCGCCTCCCTCGGGGCAGCGATGTCCGCCGCTCTCGCGATCGGCGTCATCGATTCCTGGGGTGCCGCGAGCGCGTACACCCGCTTCAGCGAACCGGTCCTTCCGGACCCGGGCCGCGCTGCGATCTACGACGACGCCTACGAGGCGTGGCGCGAGCTCGGCACGGTACTCACGCCGGTCTCGCACCGACTGGCCGAAAGGAACCGAGACTGACATGGCTTCTTCATCACCCCTGATCACTCTGGGAATCAACACCTGTTTCGCGGTGAAGCGCTGGTCGCGGCCCGAGCAGTGGGCACGAATCGTGAGCGACGAGCTCGGTCTCTCAGACGTGCAGTTCAGCATGGACCTCTTTCCACCCTCAGAATCCGGCGACGCGGCGGCCACGCACGCAGACGAGGTACGCTCAGTCGCCGAAGAGCACGGCATCCGAGTGCGAAGCGTCTTCACCGGGCTTGCGGCCTACGGTTCGAACCTGCTGCTGGCCGACGCTCCGTCCGAGCGGGACGCCGCCGAGCGATGGTATCGCCGGATGATCGATGTGACCGCTCTCATCCGCGCCGACGGCATGGGTGGCCACATCGGCGCGTTCACTGTCGAGTCGTTCCGTGATGCGACCCGCCGCGATGGTCTCCGCTCCGAGCTTACCGACCGCCTACGACGTCTCGCCGATCACGCATCGGATGCCGGGCTCGAATACCTCTTGTTCGAGAATCTGGCTCTGCCGCGCGAACCCGGGTACTCGATTCCGGAGAGTCTCGAGCTGGAAACGACCCTCGCGCAGACGGCCGTGCCCTGGCGGCTGTGCCTTGACCTCGGACACCCGGCGGCGCTGCGCACCGGCACACCGAGCGACGACCCGGCCGCATGGCTGCACCAGCCCTGGCGCCGCACCCCCGTCATTCAGTTGCAGCAGTCGCCACGCGGCAGCGACCACCACGGAGGCTTCACCGCGGCCGGCAACGCGACCGGCTTGGTGCGTCGCGACGAAATCCTTCCCGCCCTCATGGAGTGGGACGCACCCGAGATCGAGTTGCATCTCGAGATCATCCCCGCCCATGAGGCCGACGACGATGCCGTTCTCGCCGACCTCGTCGAGAGCGTCCGCTACTGGCAAGAGGGCATCGAGCAGCACGTCGGATAGCTGCTCCGCACGACTTCTCCGACCTACCTACCGCACCACCGAAGAAAGGGACACCATGGCCACCTGGCTCAACGATGTCTTCACCGCCCCCAAACCCATCATCGCCATGCTGCATCTCGAGGCACTGCCCGGCGACCCGGGATACGACTCTCAGGCAGGCATCCGTGCTGTCGTGGATCGTGCTCGAGAGGAGCTCGACGCACTGCAGACCGGCGGGGTAGACGGCGTCATGATCTCGAACGAGTTCAGCCTGCCGTATCTGACCAAGACCGAGCCGATCACCGCCATCTCGATGGCGCGCATCGTCGGCGAACTGCTCCCTGACCTGTCGATCCCCTACGGGGTGAACGTTCTCTGGGACGGTCAGGCGTCGATCGATCTCGCCGTCGCGACCGGCGCGCAATGGGTGCGGGAGATCTTCACGGGGGTGTACGCCTCCGACTTCGGGCTGTGGAACACCAACGTCGGTGAGATCGCCCGCTATCGTCAGCGCATCGGGGCCGGCGATGTGAAGATGCTGTTCAACATCGTTCCCGAGTCCGCAGCGTATCTCGCCGAGCGCGACCTTCGCTCGATCGCTCAGAGCACCGTGTTCGTCGCCTCGCCCGACGCCCTGTGCGTCTCGGGTCTCACGGCGGGTGCTCCGACCGACACTCAGGCGCTGCGCATCGTCAAGGACGTGGCCGGCAACACTCCCGTGTTCGTCAATACCGGAGTTCGGCCGTCGAACGTCGCCGAGCAGCTCTCGATCGCCGACGGCGCCGTCATGGGCACCTTCTTCAAGGAGGACGGCAAGTTCGAGAACCGCGCCAAGGTCGAGCGCGTGCAGGAGCTGGTCAGCGCGGTGCGGGACTTNNTCTCCACGTCCGGCCCGTCACCGAATACAGCTCCTACGTCGGGGATCCCCCGGCGACCTTCCAGGCCTCGACGTACCTCTGCAGTGCAGTGGCACCGGGGTCCGCGATGCCGATGCTGCGCTCCTGCAGCCAGGACGCACGGCCCCGGCGCGACTGCAGCTCCTTCGTGCTCTCGACCGCGTTCGCCGCTGCGGTGATCGCCGCTTCGAGAGCCGCATCGGCGTCGGTCTGGTCGACCAGCGCATCCGCGACCGCGGCCAATCCGTCGAGAATCGTCTTATCGCCCACCTCGGTCTTGCCGCGCTGAGCGATGCTCGCGGCTGCAGCCGCCGCGAAGGCCTGGGCATCCGCGACGGTCACGTCCGTCGTCTCAGCCCAGACGCGAGAACCTGCCAGGAGGGCTCCAGCGACGAGGGCGGCCATCGTCGAGGGATTGGCATTGGCGAACGCCTTTGCGCTCGCCCGCGCGATGTCTACCGGTGTCGCGTCGGAAGGCAGTTGTTCGAGAGCGGCGATGACAGCGGCCGATCCTTCGGAGACCGTGATCCCGAGATCGCCATCGCCCAGCGCCTGGTCGAGATCGCGCAGTTCCTCCGCGGAGCCGATCAGCACAGCAAGGCTGCCACGGATCCGTGCGTTCAATTCAGCGGCTTCCATGGTCATCCTTCCTGGAAGAACGGCGACCGGGCAGGAGCTTCGAGCAGCGCCAGTCGTTCGTCGTTGAGTTCGAGCAGCGAGATCGACGCCCCGGCCATTTCCAGACTGGTCGCGTACTCGCCCACATAGCGCTTGGAGATCTCGATGCCGAGATCGGTGAGATTCTGATGGACACGACGGTAGAGGACATACAGCTCCTCCAGCGGCGTCGCCCCCAACCCGTTCACCATGACCGCCACCCGAGCGCCGGCCTTCAGATCGAGATCTGCCACGAGAGCGGCGAGAACGTGGTCTGCGATCTCGTCCGCCGTCTCGAGAGGACCTCGGCGGCTTCCCGGCTCCCCGTGGATGCCGATGCCGATCTCCATCTCGGACTCGTCGAGTTCGAAGCTCGGCTTCCCGGTGGTCGGAAGGATGGTCGGGGCAAGACCGACACCCATCGTCGCCGTGTGCTCGACGACGTCCTCGGTGATCGCCACGACCTCATCGAGGGAGTCGCCGCGCTCCGCCGCGGCCCCCGCGGCCTTGTAGGCGAAGATGATGCCCGCCACTCCTCGCCTGTCGAACTTGCGCTCCTTGGGCTGGCTGGCGACGTCGTCACGGCCGAGCACCGTGCGGGTGCGGATGTCGTCGAGGTCGGCCATGTCGGCGGCGAGATCGAAGTTCAGGACGTCACCGCCGTAATTGCCATAGAGGTACAGGACTCCAGCGCCGCCGTCCACGGCCTTCGTCGCTTCGAGGATCTGCTCCGAGCTGGGCGAGCTGAACACGTTTCCGATGGCGACGCCTGAGCACAGGCCCATTCCGACGTAGCCCTTGAACAGCGGCAGATGCCCAGATCCACCGCCGGTCACGATTCCGACGTGGCCCTTGCGCGGGGCATCCGCTCGCACCAGAACCCGAAGATCGTCGCCGGGAGTCTTCACGAGGTCCGGATGCGCGACGAGGATGCCCTCGACGAACTCGTCGACGAACGCCTCTGGAGCGTTGATGATCTTCTTCACGACGCGTTGCCGTCCTTTCGTTTCGCGGTGGCTATCGCCACCGTCTCGCTTGTCTCTCCCGGTGAGGATCGCCGTCGACGACGTATTTTGACCTGATCGAAGATCATCACCGCGATCAGGAGCACACCCTGTGCGATGGCGTACTCGTACGCCGAGAGCCGCAGCGCGGTGAAGCCGCTGGAGACCACTTGCAGAGTGAGGGTGGCGAGCACGACACCGGTCACCGTCGCGAAGCCTCCGTTGGGGTTCGTCCCCCCGAGAACCGCGATGACGATGGCGAGCAGGACGTAGCTGGATCCATAGTCCGCGCTGGCGGAGGGGTTCCGGGAGAGGAAGATGAGCCCGGCGAGACCGCCGAGCACCCCGCTGAGGACGTACGTCAGCATGAGCGTGCGTCGCGCACTGATCCCTGAGTAGCGGGCCGCCACAGGATTGGCGCCCTGAAGTTGGATCTTGCGGCCTATCGGCGTGCGGTCGACCACGATCGCCAGCAGCGCCGCGGCGACGAGCATGATGATGAACAGCACGGGGACGCCGATGACGGTGGCCTGACCGATCGAGCGCAGCACCGAAGGCGCTCCCGAGATCGTGACGCCGCCGGTCCACACGAGCGCGATACCGTTGAACAGCTGCATCGTTCCCAGCGTCGTCAGGATCGGCGTGACGCCCACCACGCTGACGAGCACACCGTTGACAGCTCCCAGAAGCGCACCCATCGCGACGCCTGCGAGGATGATGACCAGCGAGAGGGACTCGGCGGTCGCAGGTCCCGCCCCGGCGGAGATCGCGATGTACAGCGACGACACGGTGATCGCCGATACGTTCGCGATCGCGACGATCGACAGGTCGATACCACCGGTGAGCATCGCCAGCATCATCGCCAGCGCGATGAGTCCGATCTCGGGGGCGCCGACGCCGATGTTCTGCAGGTTCACCGGGTTGAGGAACACCCGGGGATTGAGGATCGTGAACAGTGCGAACGTGATTACCAGAAGGATCACCATTCGTCCGGCGCCCCGAGGCACCTGAATTCGAGAGATGACGCCGGAGAACCCCGCGTCGAGCTTCCTGTTGGCTTCGCTCAGGCCATTCGGTTCGTACCCGCTCATGCCCTACTCACCTCCTCCTCGATCTCGACGGCCTGGCGTCTGTTCCGCATCGCCGCCAGCGCCTGCACCGATACACCCACGATCAGCAGGATTCCCACCGCAGCACGCTGCCATGTACTGGGCACTCCGATCAGAACCAGGTTGTTGTTGATGAGCTGAACCAGGAGGACCCCGAGAACAGTACCGAGCACCGACCCCCGGCCCCCGAAGATCGATGCGCCGCCCAGGACCACGGCGGCGATGATATCGAGCTCCGTGCCGACAAGCGTCTGCGGGTTGGCGTTCTTGCCGAGGATCACAAAGATCATGCCCCCGAACGCCGCCAGGGCACCGACGAGCACGTACAGGAGGACCTGCGTGCGGACCACCTTGATTCCCACGCGCCGCGCGGCTTCGGCATCCCCGCCGATGGCGAAGATGCTACGACCGAAGGTCGTGTACTTCAGCATCCACCAGACGAGCACGACGATGATCATGACCGGCACGAGCATTCCGTGCAGGTATCCGGCGCCGGGAACATCGATCAGGTGCACGTCCGAGGCATCCGCAACGCTGGCGGGCAGACTGCCCGCCGAGATGTAGGCCGACCCGATATAGGTCAGCAGAATCCCCTTGATGATGCCCTGGGTACCCAGGGTCACGATCAGGGTCGGAAGCCGGAATCGGGCGATCACGACGCCGTTGAGGAGTCCCCACAGGGCTCCGATCACGAGCGCGATGGCGAAGATGCCGACGATGGTCGGATCGAAACTCGCTTCTGACGACCATGAGATGGTCGTGTACGCCGCGAAGATCGCGATCGCGGGGAACGAGACGTCGATGCCGCCGGAGATCATGATCAAAAGCACACCGAGCGCGAAGACGAGCGGTACCAGCGAACTGCGGGCCAGCCCGAAGAAGGTGTTCGGGGTGAAGAAGACCGGACTGGCGATCGACATCAGGATGACCACCACAATGATGACGGCTGCCAGGATGCCCTCGTTGTTCGCGCCGCGAAGGCGTCGCAGGATGTTCATCAGGCAGTCATCCTCTTCTGAATGTTGTCCACTTCGATATCGTCACCGGCGATCTCTGACACGATCCGTCCTGCGCGGACGATCAGCACGCGATGACAACTCGCGACCAGCTCAGGGATGTCGTCGGAGATCACGATGATCCCCATTCCTTCTGCGGCCTGTGCCCGCAGGATGGTGAAGATCTCTTCTTTTGATCCGATATCCACACCGACGGTGGGGCCGTTCAGCATGAGAACCGAGGGTTTGCGGTCAAGCCATTTCGCGATGACGACGCGCTGGGCGTTTCCCCCCGAAAGGCTCCGAACAGGGGCCTGTACGTTCGGCGCTTTGATTCTGAGTCGCGCGAACAACGTGGCCATCGAACGCGAGATGCGCTTGCGATCGAGCAGGAGGGACTTGCCGCGGTACTTGTCCAACGACGAGGCCACCATGTTGTCGGCGATCGACTTCTCGAGGAACAGGCCCTGCGTCAAGCGATCCTCCGGAACGTATCCGAATCCCGCCTTGATCCCCTCAGCGATCGAGCGGATGCGGCGCTGACTGCCGTCGACCGTGATCGTTCCGGTGTCCGCCGGCGCCACACCGAAGAGTGCCTCGGCGATCTCGCTTCGTCCGGAGCCCAGCAACCCCGTGATCCCGAGGATCTCGCCCCGTCGGAGCGAGAAGCTCGCATCGCTGAATGCGCCCTCCCTGCCAAGGCCCTCGACCACGAGCAACGGATCGCTCCCCGGCGGGAGCTCGTCGACCAGACGTTCTTCGCTGACATCGCGCCCCGTCATCGCCTTGGCGATGGAGCGCGCCGTATATTCGCCAGCCGGTCCGGATGCCACGACCGCACCGTTTCGCAGCACGGTCACATGCTGTGAGATTTCGAGGACCTCATCCAGCTTGTGGCTGACGAACACGACGGCGACGCCGCGCTCCTGCAGGCGTCGGACGATCGTGAAGAGCCGCACCACTTCGGAGTGCGTCAGGGCCGTTGTCGGTTCATCCATGATGAGGACCCGCGCCTCACCCACCAGCGCGCGACAGATGGCGATGAGCTGGCGATCTGCGACGGACAGATCAGCGACGTCCGCGTCGAGGTCGATTCGCAGCCCCAGATCGGCGACGATCGCCTGGGCGGCCTTGCGGATGCGCTTTCGAGACGAGAGCTTCCGCCGGTCCGCCAGCTCGCTCAGCATGGCGATGTTCTCTGCGGCCGTGAGGTTCGGAAACAAGGAGAAGTCCTGGTAGATCACCTGGATGCCCGCCGCGATGGCGCCGCTGGGAGTGGTGTGCCCGAGGGATTCGCCGTCGATGACGATCTCTCCCGAATCGGGACGCTCGACTCCGCTGATGATCTTGATCAGGGTCGATTTTCCGCTGCCGTTCTCACCGGCGAGACAGTGGACTTCGCCCGGTACCAGCGACAGCGAGACGCCGTTGAGTGCATGTACACCGCCGTAGGTCTTGACGATGTCGCGAACGCGGAGAACCTGTTCGGAGGTTGTCATGGAGTCACCTTCTGGTTCGTGGCTCTGCGCGGGGACCGCCTGTGCCCCCGCGCAGAACTCGCACTTCTGAGGATCAGAAGTCGTATTCGCCCACGGTCGATGCGTCGACGGCGAGCGCTGCGTCACCGGCGAAGACGTTGTCGTAGCCGTCCAGCTTCACGAGCGACTCGTATCCGGGGATGCCGAGGTCGGTGCCCTCCTCGATCGTTCCGCCATCGACAAGGATCTGCGCGATCGCCAGCTGAGCCTTGCCAGCCAGTGCCGGGTCCCAGAAGAAGATCTTGTCGATCGCACCAGTCTCGAGATAGCTGCTGGAGACCGAGGGGATCGAGGTGCCCATGACGCAGGTGGAGTCCGACTTGCCCGCTTCTTCAACGGCACGCGCGATTCCGACCACGTCGGTGCCGGCAGAGCCCTGGAAGCCCTTGATGTCGGGGTACTTGGCGAGCAGCTCCTTCGCCTTGTTGTAGGCGACCTCCTCGTTCTCCTCGGACTCGATGGGGTCCTCGAGGAGCGTCATGTTCGGGAAGTTGGCGGTCTGGTTCTCCTGAGCACCCGCCACCCATTCGCTGTGTGAGCCGTTGGTCAGGCGGCCGACGAACTGCACGTAGCCGCCCTCTTCGTCCATGCACTCGGCCAGGTTGTCCATGATCTGCTCGCCGTACGCGCCGTTCTCGAAGCCCTCGATGTCGATGTCGACGTTCTCGATGCCAGGTGCTTCGTGCGCGACGACGACGATGCCCGCGTCGCGCGCGTCCGCAAGCACGCTGCTGACTCCGGCAACGTCATTGGGAACGACCGTGATGGCCGCCGGTTCCTGAGCGATCAGGTTCTGAATGATGTCGACCTGGCCCTCGTTGGTGGCCTCGGCAGGACCCTCCTGACGAGCGTCGATACCCGTCTCCTCGGCCCACTCGTTCACGCCGACTTCCATGCGGTCGAACCAGCCGATTCCCGTTGCCTTGACGACCGTGACGTAGGACCCTTCTGCTCCCGAACCTCCGGCCGCATCACCGCCACCCGAGTCCGAGCCGGCAGTCGTACCACAACCGGTGAGGGCAAGGACAGTCGCTCCTGCGAGCAGTGCGAATGCAGGACTCTTACGCTTCATGTTCACTCCTTCGTGACGGCTCGGTCGTTTGCTGTGACATCGAGCGCGCGGGTTTTTCAAAAACCTAGCGCGGGTTCGCGCGCAGGTCAATCGATATCACGCAGGTTCTGCGCGCTATCGCGCACGCTGCGTGCGTGAAAACACGCGTAATGCGCGATATACTCGTGCGAAATCTTGAGAAAGGACGTCCGCAATGTCGCGTCAGGCTCGCATCGTCGAGTTGCTGGTCGAGCAGGGATTCCAGTCGGTGACGGCGCTCTCGGACGCATTCGGCGTCACGCGCTCAACCATCCGCCGGGACCTCCAGCAACTGGAGGACAGGGATCTGCTGCAACGCACTCACGGCGGCGCCGTCCCGGTGCGGCAGACCGACACGCCGATCGATCTCAAAGGAGCGCTCCACCGCCGCGAGAAGGTTGCGATCGGGCGGGCGATGGCAGATCGCATCCTCGACGGTCAGACCGTGCTCCTCGACAGCGGCACGACCACGCTCGAGGTGGCACGACACCTCTCGAGCTCCCGGATCACTGTCGTGACCAACGACCTCAAGATCGGAATGGTGGTCGCCGAGCGACAGAGCGCACACCTGATATTCATCGGCGGCGAGCTCCTGCCCAACGACATCTCGATGTGGGGCCCGACGTCGGTGCAGCAAGTGCAGAACCTACGAGTGAACGTCGCGATCTTCGGCTCAGACACTGTGATGGAAGACGGGCTGTACAACACGTCCAGCTACGAGATAGAACTCAAGCGGTCGATGTTGTCAGTCGCTACGGAGGCGTTCTTCGTCGCCGACAGTTCGAAGTTCGGCCGCGAAGGCGTCTTCAAGTGCTTCGACCTGGGGCCGTTCACCGCCGGCATCACCGACTCACGACTGGACCCGATGCGTGCAGCACGGTTCCCCGTGCCGCTGATACGGGCGGAGATCTAGCACCGCCGCACGGCGGCGATCAGCGCTCGACGAGGATGCCGTC
>JACYYJ010111807.1_pt1 | contig 19357 bp, 13 predicted proteins | sample 8236861 | NCBI WGS metagenome assembly JACYYJ01 (sample SAMN14103086, study PRJNA606662) | landfill metagenome | isolation source: landfill solid waste | place: India:New Delhi, Okhla landfill site | collected 2017-11-05
TCCGGGGGCTCGCAGGTTCGCCGTTGAGGCGCTAGAGAAGAGAGCTTTCCGGGACTTCTCCCCTGTGTGCCACGAGAACATCGCGGCCCTGAGTGAACCCGGAGGTTGCTCGTCCTGCGAAGGCTTTGCATCCCGCATCGATTGCCCACTGCGACGGCCCCAGGTCCGGCTGGAGGCTCGGCTGCGGGCTGAGCAGGTCACTCCTCCTGCTCACGCAACCGCTTCATCACCCTCATCCTGCGACGATAGCCGTCTTCCGCACCGCCCCGGAGTGGGCCGTCTATTGGCCGATGGCCCGACGAGTGGCACACAAACGGCGACCTGTCGCAGTGCACCTTCCTGCCAGGGCTCGTACCGATATTCAGTGGAGAACCCCGAAGTCTCACTTGAGAGGAGTCGCGCTATGTACTGGGACGTTGCGACTGAAGACAGTTAAACATCAGCCATTGGCCAATAACTGTCGGTAGACCTGATTAAGAACCTCGCAGGAGAGATATGGCGGCGAGTTCTTGCGCATGGCCCGCGAAATATACCTCGAGTGCATCGAAGACTACCGAGGCGCCTAAGATATCTAGCTCAGGGGACTCTGACTCAGGGAGGGACCGCCGATCTATCCCAATTGCCACCCCAGGCCGAAGGTCGAATGGGCCGTTCCTCGAGCAAATCGGCTTAACCTCAGGTCCGTATGATTGATCGCCGACAGTGATACTTATATTCAGAACAAGCCCGGGAATCTCCCTAAAATCGATCGCTGATCGCAATTTTTCGCAGGCGGTATCGGCGGGCCCCGCGAACGCAGATCGCACAGAATCACTGTCAATTTCAGGGTAGATCGCGAACGACCCGTCATTGTAAACTAGCTCTTCGATCGCCGGGAAACTGGCATCTTGAACATCAGCTAGGATCCATCCGAAGGTGTCCACCGGGAACTCTTTTTCGAGATCTTTCGGCGGGACCGGATAGCGCTCACTAATTACTCGGGCCGGAGAACTGACAGTCCCCCGTCTCGAGGTTGCTGTTTGCGGCGAATCGTCGCGGGCCTCGATCAACTCTGACGCGACATGAAGCAGGTCTTCATGCTCGAACCACTGGCCAGATTCGAGCACACTGGCATCACGACGCGCTTCCTCGAACACTTCTCGCCCCCGAGAGATCACGCCAGAGAGCAGGTACTCGAGCCCGTCGTCGGACATCGACTGTTCGACCTCGGGATTACGTCGGAGCGCCTTCAAGCAACGGTCGATGTCGAGTTCGTTGATCCGATCAATTAGATGGCCATCGAACTCGATGATTTGCTCGTCCGGGAGGCGCTCCAAGCAATTAGCAAGCTTCTGCATACTTAGCTTGCCCCGCTCGCTAGCGTCGGCGATAAGATTCCAGAAGTCGTCTTCGGACATTCCCTCACCTTTCACAGAGTTAACGGCACTGTCTGTGCCGACAAGGCTTGATGATGTTGTCCATTTTACCTTTTCCAACGACTCCTCGCCAATACCAGTACGCATCGTTCTCTTGCTGTCGCAGCGACTTTGATGTCTTCTTCTTGGAGAAGGTGATCTTGGAGATCCCGCCATGCTTATCAAACTTCCCGCGGTTCTGATGCTCACCAATGCGTCGGTACATGTTGTTGCTGCGCCCAACATACTTGTGGCCGCTCTTGAAATGGACTACATACACGCCGGATTGTTTCGGAACGTCAAAGGCCTTGTTTGCTCGCGCATAGGAAGCTTTCCCATAGAGAGGGACCCTTACAGTTACTTTCCCTCCGCCGACTCTTCTGCCGCCGCCGGCACTTCCGCCGATTCCCCCTCCGTCGTGCCGCATTCTTGGACGCTCTCCGGAGGTGTCGTCGAAGTTAATGGGGTCCGTGGGATAGTTGTAGGCGGTGGCGTTCGCACCCGGGATTGGGTCTGGGCTGGTAAATGATCCAGTGATCCGATTGTAGTAGCGGACGCCCATGAGGGTGAGGTTCGCTGTCTCCGCTGTTGTGGAGCGTTCCTTGGCTCCGAGCCAGCCGTAGCCCGCGCTGGTGCCGGCGGTCGCGGTTTGGGCGGGGTCGATGGGGGTGCCGTATTCGGTGTAGCTGGACCAGCCGGCGATGGTGGTTGCTGGCATGGTGGCGGGGGTGCCGGCGGGGATTGGGATGGTGGTGGCGATGTCGTCGTGGATGCTCGGGAGCATGAGGGAGACGCCGCCGTCAGTGGCGATGCTGGCGCCGAGGTCTCCGCTGATGGAGCTGGTGTAGCGGAGGGTCTCGGTGGACCCGTCGGGCCTCTTCGTCTCGATCCAGGAGGGGTTGTCGGAGGAGTCGGTGTAGTGCCGGGTCGTGGTCGTCACCTCCCCGCCCGTGTCACTGGACTGGACCAGGCGCCGCTTGGCAACGTCCAGGGTGAAGGTCGTGGTGGTGCCGTCCTGGGCGACCTTCTGGGGAAGGTCGTTGTCGAAGTACCCCAGCTGCACGTCGCCACCGGCGGGGTTCGGGGCGTGGGCTGCGGGGAGGGTCGTCTGCCGCCCGAGGGGGTCGTAGACGTACCCGCCGGTGAGCCGGTCAGCGGTGTCGTAGGTCAGGGTCTGGTCGATGCCGGTGGTGGCGGCGCCGGTGGGGGTGCCGTCGGCCCGGATCGTCTCCTTCACGCTCTTGCGGGCGCCGTTGGTGGTGAAGGTGTAGTCCCGCACCGTGTAGGGGCTGACGTCGCTGCCCTCGACCGGGGTGCCGGTGAGGTCCTCGACCTTGGCGAGGTTGCCGGACTTGTCATAGGTGTAGCGGTGGTCGAAGTCCAGCGGGTTCCCGCCGGTCGGCTCGGTCATCTCCCCATCGGTGGTGCCGCCGTCGGGAAGGATCCCGGCGGTGGTCGCGATGGCGGAGGCGAACGTGGTCTGGTCGGTGCGGACCCGGCCGAGGATGTCGTTGGTCTGGGACCACGCGATCCAGTCCCCCGTGGTGACATCACCGGTGTCGGGGTCGGTGAGCTGTCCCGCGTAGGTCAGGCCCACCTCTTCCCCGGCCTCGTCCACGTGATGGGTGACGGTGATGCCGCCGGGCAGCTTCTCCGTCGTCATCGCACCGCTGGGGTCATAGGCCGCGGTGTAGGTGAGGACCTCCGCGCCGGTGCGGGTGACGGACTGCGTCGTGACCACGCCGCGGCGTTCGGGCTTCCCGTTCGCGTCAGTGCCGTCGTAGGCGAAGGTCGTGGTGCCCTTCGGGTCCGCGATCGAGGTGACGCGCGCGGCGGTGTCGTAGCTGGTGGAGGTCTTCTCGCCCAGCTGGTTGGTGTAGCTGGTCTCCTTGCCCCACAGGTCGTAGGTGAAGGAGTCTTTCGCGCCGCCGATCCCGGTGCCCAGCGGGTCGGCGATCCCGACCGCGTCGACCAGGCCGGTGGTGGGGTTGTACTGGGTGAAGATCGCCTCGGTCGCGACCGACCCGGCAACTCCGCTGGTGGAGGTGTTCTCCCACACCGCCCTCCCCGCGGCGTCGTACTTCACCTCGCTGGTGCGGGTCGCGGAGCCGGAGGTCTCGACCGTGGTGGTCGGGGCGAGCCAGTAGTCATACCCGGTGACCTTCGTCGAGGGCAGGGTGGGGCCGCTGCTGGGCGCGGCCGCGGGATAGGTGCGGCAGAGCTCGCCGGCCCAGGCCTTCGCCTGGTCGCTCGCCCCGCACGACGCATCCGAGCTGTTCGCGCCGGCGGTGTAGTAGATCGTCTTGGTGGTGCCGGCATCGGAGCCGTTCGAGGCCGGCATCCGGGTCTCGAGCACCTTGCCGCGGGCATCGAAGCGCTGCTTCGTGGTCTTCCCCGCCGCGTCGGTGACGGTGGTCGGGACGCCGAGGACCCAGCCCGAGGTCGGGTCATCCAGCGCCTTTCCGTCGATCGGGGCGTAGCCGTTGGTGGTCTTCGAGACCTCCTCCACTACCGTGGTCACGCCATCGTTCATATCGGTGGCGTTCACGGTGACGGTGGTCGGCAGGGCATAGGCCTGCCCGGTCACCGGATTCACCCCACCGTTCGGTGCGCCCTCGTCGTACGTCGTGAGGGTGTGGGGGCGCAGCCGGTCCGTGCTGCCGTCGGCGAGCATCACCGTGCGGGCGGGCCCGAACGTCTCTGTCACCACGGACCCAGCAGGCAGGATCACCGTGCCCGCGGCGTCCTTCTTCTCGTCGTTGAAGACGGTGCGCGTGCCGAGGTCATCGACTTGCGGACCGTCGAGGGCGGGGTCGGCGATCGCGGTCTGGATCGCGGTGGCGTCGAGCTCGCGGGTCACGTTGCCCTGATCGTCATACCGGGTCGCGGTGATCTGCCAGGCCCCGGCCCCGTAGGACGCGGTGTTGACCGTGTACGCCTCAGAGTTGATGTACTGCAGATCCGCGTACTGCAGATCCGCCGCCGAGACCCCGGTCCCGACCAGCGCGGTGACGGGCTTGTCCGGCCCGAACACCGCGTACCCGTTCACGGGCTTCTGCCCGAGATGCTCGGGCGTGCCCGGATCATCCTTCACCCACGCCGCGATCCCGTCCTCGGAGAGGTTCGGCAGCCCGGTCCCGGAGACAGGCACGTTGTAGACGATCGAGGCGATCTGCACCGCCGGTCCGCCGCTGGTCTGCGCGCCGCGCTGGACGTTCTTGACCACCTGCGTCGGCACCGACGCATCAGGGTTCGCGGCGTAGTTCAGCGTGTACCCGGCAAGCCCGGACGGAGTGATCGTCTTGATCCGGGTGGTGCTGCCCTCCCACGTGTAGGTGGTCGACAGGTTCGAGCGGACATCGGTCACCGTGGACAGGCGCGAGAGCGAGTCATAGGTGTAGCGGGTGACGGGCTGGGACTCGACCGTCTTCGTGCCCGCGTTGTACATCACCGCGGAGACCTGCGTCAGGCGCTGGGCCTGCTTGCCGTTCGGGTCGGTGACCGTGGTGTAGCTCAGGTCGATCGCCCGGCAGCCCGCCGCGAGAGTGCCTGCGGTGGGGCAGGCGGTGCCGGAGAGCCCATCGGGCAGGGGGGCGACGATCCGGGTGACGACCCCGGTGGTGGGGTTGTGCCCGAAGGTGGTGGACCCGGCCTGGCCGGGCTCCGCGATCGAGGCGGGCCGCCAGTCGAGGTTCTTCGAGGCCCCGCCCGTGACCGGCACGAACGTCGTCTTCGTGCCATCGCTCTCGGTCACCACCAGCGACGGTGCCGCCGCGGTTCCCGTGAGGGTCGCGCTGGCACCGGACAGTTCGGTGTCCTCCGTGCCGGGCGCGAGGGCGCCGACGACGGTGCCGGTCTTGCCGGTGGCGTTGACGAAGACGAGGGCCTCACCCTCCTCGTCCAGCAGCGCGATCGTCCCGTCGCTCATCCGCTGGTCGATCACGTCCATCCCGGCGAGCCCCACCGCGTCGTCGCCTTCGAGGTTCGCGGTGAATCCGGGGCCGAACACGCCGGTCACGGGATCGGTCGGCCAGGCCTTCACATCCCCCGTTCCGGTGTAGGAGAGGTGGGAGCGTTCCAGGGTGAGGTTCGAGCCGTATCCGGGCACGGTCACGTCCGTGGCGGTGGTCTGGAACTCGCCCGTGTACAGGGCGACCTGCCCCGCCTCCACGTCGGTGGTGGGGTATCCGCCGCCGAAGGCGTGCGGGATCCTCACCAGCACCGACTCCTGCGTCTGCCCCGTGCACGACGGTGCAGAAACTCCCGTGTAGGAGAAGCAGACCTGGAACTGCATCCGCACCGGGGCGCGGGAGGTGTTGCCCGCCGCGGCCAGTGCCGCAGCCGCATCGAACGTCGACGTCAGCTTCACCGGGGTGCCCAGTGGTGCGGTGACGTTCGTGGCCGTCCCGGCGTTGGTCCAGGCATCGTTCGTGCCGGCCAGGCGCCACTGCATCTGCGCGGTCACCGCGGTGGTCTCACTCGCGGTACGCGGCGGAGCCGTGGCCTGGACCTGGAACTTCCCGTTCGAGGCCGCCAGCGGGCCCGGAGACAGCAGCGAGGGTCCACCCCAACCGGTAGCGAACACCGCCGCGTCACTGCCCAGACGCGACGCCGTGTACACCCGCGCCCGGATCTGATGCCCGCCCGGGGTCTTCGGCAGCTTCACCGTCACGGACTTCCCCGCCGTGACCGTGAAGATCTGCGCCTTCACGTTCCCGTCGATGCGAGCATCGAGCTGGATCGCCTGGTTGTTGCCCGTCGTCGCCGGGGCCGTCACCGTGCACGTCACATCCGCGCTCGGCACCGTCTGGACCCAGCCGCCGTTGGTGTACGTGCTGCCGCAGGTGATCGTGGGCTTGGCCGGAGTGGCCTGCGCCGTCTTGATCACCGTCGACGTCGACCAGCCCCCGTTGGACAGGCCCAGCTCATCCGCCACGGACGCCCGCACGTACAGGGTCTTGTTGTCCGGCAGGTCCGCATCCGGGGTGCACGACAGGGTCGAGCCCGAGGCCCCCAGCGGCGTGGTGCACTTCGCGACCAACGTGGTCGCCGTCGCGGTCGCCGAGGTGTGGACCTGAAGATTCGTCTTGACCCGGTTCCCGTCTGGATCGGTCGCGGTCGAGGACAGCACCGGCCGCTTACCCGGCACGAACGTCTCCGTCCCCGAGGTCGCCGCGCCCGCGACCGTCGGCGCGGTGGCGAGGTTCGGCTTGCGGTTGTAGGTGAAGGTGATCGACGGCGGCGTGGTCGACTCCATCGACCCGAACCGCTTCCACCCCTGCACGTTCGTCTCCGAGCCCGCCTTCAGCGCCAGCGTCACCGACGCCGCAGCGTTGGTCGACCAGGACTGCGCCAGCGACGTGATCGGGATGTTCACCCACCCCGCAGCGCAGGAGCTGTTCGCGCCCTTCGCGACCGTCACCGACCCGTACTTCGTGCCCAGCGCCGGCTGGTTCGTCCACCGCGTCGCCGTCGACACGCTCCCGGAGTTCCACACCTCCACCGCCGAGGCCGTGCACGAGTGCGACCACGTCTCGTACAGGTTCAACGTCGCGGACTGGACCTTCACACCCTTGAACGCCGTGTTCGAGAACGTCAGGAACGAACGGGCCTTGTTCGTCCCGTCATACGTGCCGACCTTCAGCTCCTGCTCGCTCGAGCGATCCGAGGAGTAGTTCGTCTGCACGAACGCATCGAAACTCGGCCGCGCCGTCCCCTTCGCATACACCGGATCCACCGTCACCGGGAACACCCGGGAATCGTCCAGCATCCACTCCCGCTCCACCCCGAGCCGCAGCGTCACCGCCGTCCCCGACTGCTCCACGATCGCAACGCTCACCCCGGCGCGCTGGAGATGCTCCCGCGAGGCCTCATCCACGCTCGCATCCCACGCCAGCGGCGCCTCAAACGTGGAGACCACGACCTCGTCAGCATCGACGAACTCAATCCGCTCCCCGCCCGCTTCCCGCGCGGTCAGCCCTTCGGAGACCTGCAGCGGCACGTCCCACGACACCACGCCCGGCTCATCGACCGGTGCCGGCTCCGCGCCCCCGCCATCGCTCGGCGCCGGCTCACCCCCACCATCGCTCGCTGCAGGTGCGGCCCCGACGTAGTCCAGCAGCGCTTCTCGGTCGGAGATCACGAACGACTGCTCGAACCCGTCCCGCGTCGCGTGGACCACCAGATCGATCCCCGGCCACGCCCCCTGATAGGTCGCTGCGGAACCCTCCAGCACTGGCGCGGGCAGCGAGTCCTCCCACGCCACCGCCACCGACGCGTCCTCCCCTGCGCCGACCTCCGCCACCGAGGCCGGCTCCGCGCTCGACCCCTCGACCTCCCCGGCCAGCACCACCCCGTCCGGCACCGCGGCCGGCGCGATCGAGCCGTCCTCCTGCTCCACCAGCGTGGTGTCGTACTCCTGCCACGCCCCCTCACCATCCTGGAACCGCACCGGCGCCGCGTGCTGCGTCGTCGTTACCGTGCCGTCAGGGTTCACCCACGTCGTCGAGGAATCCGTCCGCTCCGCAGTGACTTCCACCCGCTCACCCGTCGCACGCGCCTGCACCACCGCCGACGGGAAATCCACCGTCTCTGGAGACACCGGCGCCGACACCTCCGGCGAGGGCTCCACCGGCGGATCCTCACCCCACGCCTGATCCGACGGCAGCCCCGAGACCACCAACGCCGCAGCACACACAGCAGAAACACTCACCAGGACACGGCGGTACCACCGGCCGAACACAGGGATCTCCAACGCAGGAACTCCTACCCACTCGCAGCACCCACGCTGCTCCACCCCTCCGACGCCGGAGATTGAGCACATCATGCACCCCAGAACCGACCAGCCAACTACCAGAACCATCCCAGTTAGGTAACAAGGTCACGCCCGACCAGCAGGAGCTTCCTCGCCAGCTGCGCTCTCGCCGACCACCAAGCTGCCCGCACCACGCCCAAGACAGCCACAGCGAGCCCTCCGGGGGCCGCCACACAAGGTGCATCCAGCGAGACGAGAACTACTCGGAGACTTCCCCAGTCACCGGAGCAGCACCAAACAGGTACACCCCAGCAGGACAGTTACTGGCCAATCATTTACGGTTCCCAGTAGGGCTCAAAAGTGCACTTTTGCGACACATCCGTCGCACTGGGTATACCTGAGCGTGACAGTCGCTCTCCGAGCGTTCGCCCCTTAACATCGTCGAATGATCATCGCGGTTGAGGGTCCAAGTGCTGCCGGGAAGACGACCTGGTGTCGAAAGGCCGTGGACGAGTTCATCGGCGAGTACGTGCCGACAGGGGTTGAACCTGACGGGAGTGACCCGGAGCACCAAGCAAGGTACTGGACCGGGGTCAACGCAGATCGCTGGTCACAGGCGATCGAGCTCGAGCACCGGGCGGGGCTGGCTGTGTGCGACAGCGATCCTCTCAAGCTGCACTACTCATGGTGCTTGGCGCGTATCGGCGCGGCTCCCATTTCGCGCTTCCTCCATGAGCTGACCTTTGTACGTGAAGCGATGAGTCGGCGGCAGCTCGGGTTCGCTGACGCCATCCTGGTAACGCTCCCGAGCGAAGCGGTTCTGAGACGGCAGAAGGACGGCGACGCGACTCGCTCCCGGCGAACGTTCGAGCTGCATGCTCGGCTACGAGGCCCCCTCGAGCAGTGGTACCGATCGATGGATCGTCTACGTCCTGGCGCCGTCATCTGGGACCTTCAAACCACGGCGGTCGGAGATCTATCCACAACGCTGCGGCCTGATCGCCGATACGACGTTGAGCTGCTCGATGCGCTCGTATTCGAGCTACCGCGGATTGGCTGACCCCAACCGTTTGTGACACGGGCGTTGCCGCTTGGCGGCCCGGCCCCTTCGTCTCGCTCTAGTTCGTTGACCAGCCCATTGGGAGTAAGTCGGGAAGGGGATCACTGGGGAGCCTTCCGTAGGTCAGCACGTCGTGGCGCTCTCCGTCGATCAGGAACTTTTCACGTTCCGTGCCTTCATGGATGAATCCTGCGGCCCGTGCCACGGCGCCCGAAGCGGGGTTGTTCGCTCGATGCCCTAGCTCCAAGCGCTCGAGGCCCCACCCGGCATCACTGACGGGTCCCAGCGCGGTAGTTGCGACGGTCGCTGCTGCCTGACTCGCAAGACCCCGACCACGCCATGCTGCATGCAGCCAGTAGAAGAACCAGCCCGTACGGTTCTCCTGATCGACCGAGATCCCAACGAGGCCGATCATGGTGCCCTGCTTGGCGCCCAGCGCTGCACTCCGCCGCGCCCCGTCCCGCAGCCACTCGACGTAGGCGCGCGCTGAGTCGAGGTCTCGAACCGGCCCCTGCCTCTAACAAACCCGGGGCGATTCACTTTTGTGACACATCTGCCGCACTGGGTATACCCCAACTGGGCATCGTCGCTCTTCTTCTACAGCGGTCTTCTGAGAGTGGCACTGCACTGAGCGCGGCGAGCACCGCGGTCCGAGGATCGAACCGTCGCGCTTCCATGGCCCGCGAAGCACGCGCGGACCCCAAGCGAGTTCGATCGCTACGTCTGCGCAGCGCTCGTGCTGATGTCCCCGGCCGTCACCGCAGCTGCAACCGTCAATCCGCTCGTCACACCCCATGCCGCAGGGTTACCCGCCTCAGCAGGGTCATCCACCACGAACCGCGAAGGGCCGGGTTACGGCGGGTGGCTGATCTCGACGCATCGACCGCTCGACACCGTGGCTTTCCTGAGGCACCGTGTTCGTACAGTTCACCTCACGGCGTCGGGAGCGAAGTTCATGGATGTCATCGTCATCGAGACCCCGCAGCTCGGGGATCGCAGCTACCTCGTCCACGACGGGCAGGAAGGACTGGTCATCGATGCGCAGCGCGACATCGACCGCATCGAGGAAGCGGCAGGTCGCGCGGAGGTCGGGATCGCACTCGTCGCAGAGACCCATATCCACAACGACTACCTCACCGGCGGCCTGGCCCTGGCCCAGAAGCACGGCACGCCCTACCTCGTCAACGCCGCCGATGAGGTCTCCTTCGAGCGCACACCGATCAGTGACGGCCACACCATCCGCGTCGGCCGGCTCACGGTGAAGGCGGTGGCCACGCCGGGGCACACCCACCACCACCTGTCCTACGTGGTCACCCACGGAGACGACGAGGCCGTGTTCTCCGGGGGCAGCGTGCTCTACGGATCCGTCGGCCGCACCGACCTGCTCGGCGAGGAGCACGCCGAGCATCTGACTCGGGATCAGTGGAACTCCGCGCGCCGGCTCGGTGATGAGGCGAGCGAACGGGCCGCCCTGTACCCGACGCACGGATTCGGGTCCTTCTGCTCCTCCGGTCCGGCCACCGGCGCTGACGAGTCGACTCTCGGCGAGCAGTTCTCCACCAACCACGTCTACACCGATTCCGACCAACTGCACTTCGTGCGCGAGCTGCTCGCCAATCTCACGGCTTACCCGAACTACTACGTCCATATGCAGCCCACCAATGCGGCGGGGCCTTCGGAACCGGATCTCGAGATCCCCGACCCACTCACCGCACAGGAGCTGACGGCGCGCCTGGACGCCGGGGAGTGGGTGGTGGATCTGCGTCATCGGGTCGCCTACGCCGCTGATCACCTGCATGGCACGGTCAGCTTCGAGTACGGGGACGGCGGGAGCTTCACCACCTTCCTGGGCTGGGTCTTCCCCTACGGCAGCCAGTTGACCCTCGTGGGCAGCCGTGACGGCGTCGAGAAGGCGATCCGGGACCTCTCCCGGATCGGTATCGACTCCCCCGACGCCGCCCTCGGCGAGGATCCCCGAGGCCTGGCACCGTCCGCGCAGATCTCGTCCTATCCGCGGGTCGACTGGCCCTCGCTCCTCGCCGACCGCCCGGAGGGCGAAGCGATCCTGGACGTGCGTCGGATCGAGGAGTTCCAGACATCGCACATCGATGGCGCGGTCAACATCCCGTTGCACGAGCTTCTGGTTCGGCTGGACGAGGTGCCGCCTGGCCGATTGTGGGTCCACTGCGGATCGGGCTATCGTGCCGGCGTGGGCGCGAGCCTCCTCGAGCGCGAAGGTCGCGACGTGGTGCACATCGACGGCAACTTCGACGACGCCGCCGGCGCCGGCCTGCCCATGGTCGGCTGACCACGGGCCGCCGGCATGAATGGCGCTGTGCATGATCGATGCCCGCACGGTCGGACCACCGGAGGAGACCTTCCCCTTCCGGCAGAGGCCAAGGGGGCGTGGTGCAGGCCCTCCAGATTCTCGGCGGGTGAGCTTTGTCCGCGACTGATCCGGTGCTCAGCACGGCTGGCCGGGGAGGGGTCGGGACGTCAGGCGGAGCGGCTCAACGTCGCCAGCGCTGCGCCCAGACGCGTGTCCGCGTCCTCAGCGACAACCCGGACCTGGTCGCTGTCGCTGAGCTGGACCATGACCCTCGGATCCATCGCCTCGACGAGGCTGCCGTCGCCACCGGCCCGGACGATCACATTGCAGGGCAGCAGTGCGCCCAGCTGCGGCTCTGCGGCGAGGGCTTGGCGAGCAAGGCTGGGGTTGCAAGCGCCGAGGATGATGTAGTCGCCGATCTCCTCGGCCGCATCTGCGTCGAGTTTCTTGGCGAACGTGGCGCGCATGTCGATCTCGGTGATGATCCCGAATCCCTGCTCGGACAGCGCTGCGCGCACGCTCTCGACGGCCTGCGCGTACGGCTGGTCGAGGGTGAGGTGATGCGTGTAGGTCATCGTCTTCTCCTTCGGGTCGTCGTGCCGGACCCCGATCATCTCGGGATTCGGGGTCTCAGGCCAGGGTCAAAAACAGCTTCTCGAGCTCCTTGCGGTCCAGATCCTTGTCCGGGCTGGTCATGCACTGCTCCATACCGCTGGCGATGATTGCGAATCCGGCGCGGTCCAGCGCCTTGGAGACGGCCGAGAGCTGGGTGACGACGTCCTTGCAGTCACTCCCCTCCTCGATCATCCGGGTGACAGCGGCGAGCTGTCCCTGAGCCCGCTTGAGGCGATGGATGACGGGAGTCATGTCCGAAGGGTCGAGTTCCATGGCGTTCTCCTGATTGAGGGGCGATGACTCGAGCATATACCCCCAGGGGTGTCTTGCATACCCCCTGGGGTATATGTCATTCTCTGTGGCGCGGGTGCAGCGCACCCGACGGTCGCCAGCCCGGCCACGGGGGCGACCGACTACGTGGAGAGGAAGCAGTCATGCCTGAGATCACCGTTGCCGAGACCGATGTCCGTCGCGTGCGGGACCAGATCGTCGATGTCCGCGAGGACGAGGAGGTCGCCGAGGGGACGATCCCCGGCGCGATCCACATCCCGCTCGGACAGCTCTCCGCGCGAGCGGGAGAGCTGGACCGGGAGCGGCCGGTGATCACGGTGTGCCGCAGCGGGCGGCGCAGCGCCCACGCGGCGGAGCAGCTCGAGGCCGCTGGATTCGATGCCACCACGATGGGTGGCGGGATGCTCGCGTGGCACGCCGCCGGCCTGCCGACCTCCTGATTCCGCAGCCCAGAAGGAGGCCTTCATGACGTTCACCCTCGTCCTCACCCTGCTGCTGGCGGTCCTGATCGGCGTCTCGCTCGGACTGCTCGGCGGCGGCGGCTCCATCCTGACCGTGCCGATCCTGACCTATGTGGCGGGACTCCCGCCCAAAGAGGCGATCGCCGCCTCGCTGTTCGTCGTCGGGACCACCTCGGCAGTCAGCGCCATCAGCCACGCCCGCGCTGGCCGGGTGCGGTGGCGCACCGGGTTGATCTTCGGTGCGGCCGGGATGGTCGGCGCCTTCGGCGGCGGGATCCTCGGCGGCTACATCCCGGGCACCGTGCTGATGATCGCGTTCGCGCTGATGATGGTCGCGACGTCGATCGCGATGATCCGCGGCCGCAAGGGCGCCCGCGCAGAGGATGCCTCCCCGCGCGAGCTGCCCACGGCGAAGATCGTGATCGAAGGGCTCGCGGTCGGACTCGCCACCGGACTGGTCGGCGCGGGCGGAGGGTTCCTGGTGGTGCCCGCCCTGGCGCTGCTGGGAGGGCTGCCGATGCCTGTGGCCGTGGGCACCTCGCTGGTGGTGATCGCGATGAAGTCCTTCGCGGGACTCGCCGGCTACCTCACCTCGGTCTCGCTGGACTGGGCCCTGGTGGGCGGGGTGACCCTCGCCGCGACCCTCGGCTCACTGCTCGGATCCCGCCTGGCCGGGCGGATCCCCGAAAACGTCCTGCGGAAGGGCTTCGGCATCTTTGTCCTGGTGATGGGGGCCTTCGTCCTGGTCCAGGAGCTGCCGGGGATCGCCGGCACCATCGCCGGCGCGGTAGCGGTGCTGCTCGCCCTCGCGGCTGCCGGATGCTGGTTCCTGCTGCCGAGCTGCCCCCTACGCGCGACGCGGCGGCTCGCATGAGCGCCTCCGCGCCCGACGCACCCGGGCGCGTCCTCGCTCTGACGGAGGCCACGTTCGGCTCCGCGATCCGTTCTCATGAGCTGGTCGTGGTGGACTTCTGGGCGTCCTGGTGCGCCCCGTGCCGGCGCTTCTCCCCCATCTTCGCTGCCGTCGCCGCTGAGCACCCGGAGGTGCTGTTCGCCTCCGTCGACACCGAGTCGGAGCCCGGACTGGCGGCTGCCGCGAACATCCGGGCCCTGCCCACGCTGATGCTCTTCCGTGACGGGCTGCTGGTGCAGACCCATCAGGGCGGGCTCCGCGCCTCCCGCCTCACCAGGATGCTCGAGACAGTGCGCGCCCAGGACATGGGTTCCGTGGGCGCGCCGGCCCCGGAGGCTGGTCAAGGGTGACCCATCGCGCCATCGCTGCTCCGCTCCGATGGGGGCTGCGGGAGAACCTTCCCCAGTTCCTGCTGCTCGTGGCAGTCAACGCCCTGGTCGGGGCGACCCTTGGGCAGGAGCGGACCGTGCTGCCGCTGCTGGCCACGGAGGAGTTCGGGCTGGACCACTACTCCGGGGCGCTGACGTACATCCTCGCCTTCGGCCTGGCCAAAGCCGGCGCGAACTACCTCGCCGGCACCCTCAGCGACCGCCACGGGCGCAAGCCCGTACTGGTCGCAGGATGGGTGCTCGCCCTGCCGGTCCCGGTTCTGCTGATCCTGGCCCCGACCTGGGGGTGGGTCGTGGCCGCGAACGTCCTGCTGGGCATCAGCCAGGGCCTGACCTGGTCCACCACCGTGGTGATGAAGATGGACCTGGTCGGCCCCCATCGTCGCGGCACCGCCATGGGCCTGAACGAGGCCGCCGGCTACCTGGGGGTCGCCGGGACCGCTATGGCCACCGGATACCTCGCTGAGGTCCATGGACTGCGGCCTGCACCGTTCCTGCTGGGCGCCGCCTTCATCGCCCTGGGCCTGGGACTGTCGGTTCTCCTGGTGCGAGAGACCCGCGATCACGCGCGCCACGAGCCTGGCGGCGCTGGGGCGCCCGATAGGAAGAGCCGCAGCGATCGGGAGGTCTTCGTGCTGACCAGCTTCCGAGATCGGTCACTGTCCTCGATCAGCCAGGCCGGCTTGGTCAACAATCTCAACGACGGCCTGGCCTGGGGGCTCTTCCCCGTCCTCTTCGCGACCGCGGGGCTGCCACTGGGGCAGGTCGGCGTGCTCGCGGCGGTCTATCCGGCCGTGTGGGGCGCTGCGCAGCTGGTGACCGGGGCGCTGTCTGACCGGTGGGGCCGTAAAGGCCTCATCGTCGCCGGCATGCTCACCCAGGCACTGGCCCTTGCCCTGATCGCTGCCGGTTCGAGCTTCCCGTCATGGCTCGGGGCGATGGCGCTGTTGGGACTGGGCACCGCGATGGTCTACCCGACCCTGCTCGCCGGCATCGGCGATGTCGCCCATCCGTTGTGGCGGGCACGCGCGGTGGGCGTCTACCGGTTGTGGCGGGACGGTGGCTTCGCCATCGGCGCCCTGGTCGCCGGTATCACGGCCGATGCCCTCGGACTCGAGGTCGCGGTCATCATCGTGGCCGCTCTGACTGCTGCATCCGGAGTTCTCGTCGCGCTGCGCATGCGCCGCAACGACCACCTCCCGACTCCCTCGTTGCATACCCCTAGGGGTACCTGATACCCTCGGGGGTATAGCTCGATTGTTATCGCCCACACCGCACAGGAGGAATCATGCTTCTCGAACGCATCTATGACGAGGACCTGTCCCAGGCCAGCTACTTCATCGGCTGCCAGTCCCAGAGCGTGGCACTGGTGGTGGATCCACGGCGCGACATCCAGGTCTACCTGGACCTCGCCGCCCACCACGGGATGACCATCACCGCCGTGACCGAGACCCACATCCATGCCGACTTCCTCTCCGGCACCCGCGAGCTGGCCGCCGCGACCGGTGCCACCGCGTACGTCTCCGGCGAGGGCGGCGAGGACTGGACCTACGGCTTCGAGGCCGAGCTGCTGCACGACCGCGACACGATCCAGCTGGGCAACATCACCGTCGCCGCCCGCCACACCCCAGGCCACACCCCCGAGCACCTGTCCTACCTCGTCACCGACGGAGCCTTCACCGACCAGCCCGGCTACTACCTCACCGGTGACTTCGTGTTCTCCGGGGACCTGGGCCGCCCGGACCTGCTGGACGAGGCCGCCGGCATGGAGGACACCCGCTTCGAGGGCGCCAAGCAGCTGTTCGCCTCTCTGAAGAACGCCTTCCTCACCCTGCCCGACCATGTGCAGGTCTTCCCCGGCCACGGCGCCGGCTCGGCCTGCGGCAAGGCGCTGGGCGCTCTGCCCTCGACGACCGTCGGCTATGAGCGGAAGTTCGCCTGGTGGGCCACCTACCTCGAGCGCGACGACGAGCAGGGCTTCATCGACGAGCTGCTCGACGGCCAGCCCGACGCGCACGCCTACTTCGCCCGCATGAAGCGCCAGAACAAGCAAGGTCCCGCCATCCTCGGCCGCCGCCCCACGCCGGGAGTGGTCGGCGTCGAAGAGCTCACCCGCGGACTCAAGGACGGTACCTACGCCCTCATCGACACCCGTCCTGTGGACCAGGTCCACGCCGGGACCGTGCCTGGCGCGCTGAGCATCCCCTCGCTCGGCAAGGCCGCCACCCACATCGCCTGGGCCTTCGACCCCGAGACCGATGACGCCGAGCTCGTCGTCCTCGCCGAGGACGCCGAGACCGCCACCGAGTACGGCGATCACTTCGTGCGCGTGGGAGTGGACTCCCTGACCGGCTACGTCACCTCCCTCGACGGCCTGCCGACCACGGTCCCCGCGGTCGTCTCCCCCGCCGACCTGGAGGCGCTGCGCGCCGAGGACTCCACCGCCCTGCTGCTGGATGTGCGCAACCGCAGCGAGCACGCGGACGGGACCGTCCCCGGTGCCGAGCAGCTCTCGGCGGGGAAGGTGCTGTTCCACCAGGAGGATCTGCCGGACCCCGACGCGGGCCGCCTGATCACCTTCTGCCAGTCCGGTCTGCGCAACTCCGTGGCCGCCTCCGCGCTGCGCCGCGCGGGCTACGACGTCGTCGAACTCGACGGCAGCTACGCCGCCTGGTCCCGCTGGACCGCGCAGCAGCACGACCTCGCCACCACTGGAAAGGACGCCCGATGACCACCCCCCTGCGAAACGCCCCCCGCACCGTGGCGCCGACCGAACTCACCCGACGCCTCTCCGAGGATCCGGAGCTGATGATCGTCGACGTCCGCACCCCGGGCGAGTTCGACACCACCCACATCCGCGGCTCCTACAACGTGCCCCTGGACCTCCTCACCGAGCACACCGCCGACCTCGCCGAACGCATGCACGACCACGTCGTGCTGGTCTGCCAGTCAGGTGCCCGGGCGAGCAAGGCCTGCTCGGCTCTGCATGAGGCCGGCTTCGACGCGGTCGACGTGCTCGAGGGCGGCATCGCCGCCTACCAGGCAGCCGGCGGCACCGTGGTGCGACGCGGAACCCGCTGGGCGATGGACCGCCAGGTCCGCATGACGGCCGGCTCCCTCGTCCTGCTCGGCACCCTGGCCGGCCAGCTGATCCACCCCCGCCTGGGACTGCTCGCCGGCGCCATCGGCGCGGGCCTGACCTACTCCGCCCTCAGCGACTCCTGCGCCATGGCCTCGGTCCTCTCGAAGATGCCCTGGAACCGCGTCGCACCGGACCCCTCCCTTGCAGCCCTCTTCGAGAAGGCACCCACGCAGGCCGCTTGAACCACCCCGCCATCACCGCTAGGAGAACCCCATGTGTCGAGCTACCACCTGCCGTACCTGCGGCAAGACCACCTGGGCCGGCTGCGGCCAGCACGTCGACCAGGTCATGAAGAACGTCCCCCGCCAGGACCGCTGCCCGGGCCACGCGAAGAAGGAATCCCGCGGAGGATTCTTCGCGCGGCTCCTCGGTCGCTGATCCCACCAAGCGCTCGACCTCAAACCGGGGCCCTCCGCGAGCACTGACGCGCCCGTGGAGGGCCCCTCTCGGAGCAGAGCGCGCCGCACAGCATGGCGCGTATCAAACTAGGGCACTCCAGCGGAACAGTTACTGAGCGGTCGTTTACGGTTCCCGATAGGGCCCAAAAGTGCACTTTTGCGACACATCTGTCGCACTAGGTATACCCCAGTGGGGCAGAGAGTGGTGAGCCTGCGCGCCCGCGGAGTAGTTGACCGGGTGGGGCAAACTGGTTTCATGGACGAAGAGGGCGGAAGGCAGCAGCTCCTGCATATCGGTGCGGTCGCCGAGCGCACCGAGCTCAGCCTGCGGACACTGCGCCACTACGACGAGATCGGGCTGGTCAACCCCTCCGAGCGCAGCGAGGGCGGGTTCCGGCTCTACTCCGAAGCGGACGTCGAGCGGATCTTGCTGATCCGTCGCATGAAGCCGCTGGACTTCACGCTGGAGCAGATGCGCGAGTTGCTCGACATTACCCACGACGTCTCCCAGGCTGACGCTCCCCTTGAGGCGCGGCAGAAGCTGCAGGAGATCGCGGCGATAGCGATCGAGCGGCGCAATGCGCTGGAGAAGAAGGTTGCGATGGCCGACGAGTTCCTCTCGCGCCTCCGCGACCTCTCCGCACCCACCCCCTAAGCGGAGGAGCCCGGAGGTCTGACGCCTGGCCGTCTGTGAGGCAGGCCTCGTACCCGCCAGACTAAACCTCACGTAACGTGAGGGTTGGCCAGTGGGTCCCTCACGGAAACGTTCCGTGCTGCCGGGGCCCCACCCCTCCCCCACCTAGGACTCCTTCGTGACTTCCCTCAGAACTGCGCCCACCGACAGCGCACATCAACACTCCCAGCAGCAGCCGGACACCGTCGTCTCTGCCTTGCGTAATCCCCGCCAGCTCAAGACCGAGGTCCTCGCCGGTCTCGTTGTCGCTCTCGCCCTGATCCCTGAGGCGATCTCCTTCTCGATCCTGGCCGGCGTTCCCCCGCAGGTCGGACTGTTCTCCTCGTTCGTCATGGCGGTCACGATCGCGTTCGTCGGCGGCCGACCCGCGATGATCTCCGCCGCCACCGGCGCGATCGCCTTAGTCATCGCCCCCGTCGCTCTCGAATACGGGCTGGACTACTTCATCGCCACCGTGATCCTCGCTGGGCTCCTGCAGATCGTTCTCGCTCTGCTTGGCGTCGCGAAGCTGATGCGGTTCATCCCCCGCAGCGTGATGACCGGCTTCGTCAACGCCCTGGCGATCCTCATCTTCACCGCCCAGCTGCCCCACCTCTTCGGCGAGAACATCCCCCTCATCGTCTACCCCCTGGTCGCGGTGGGGCTGGCGATCATGGTCCTCGTCCCACGACTGACCACCGCGGTCCCCGCACCGCTGATCGCGATCGTGCTGCTGACCATCGTCGTTGTCGTCAGCGGATGGAAGCTGCCCAACGTCTCCGATCAGGGCGAGCTGCCCGAATCGCTGCCATCCCTGTTCATCCCCAACGTGCCCCTGAACCTCGAGACGCTGCAGATCATCGCCCCGTACGCCTTCGCGATGGCGATCGTGGGGATCATGGAATCGCTGATGACTGCGAAGCTCGTCGACGACATCA
>JACYYJ010126348.1_pt1 | contig 19310 bp, 16 predicted proteins | sample 8236861 | NCBI WGS metagenome assembly JACYYJ01 (sample SAMN14103086, study PRJNA606662) | landfill metagenome | isolation source: landfill solid waste | place: India:New Delhi, Okhla landfill site | collected 2017-11-05
CGCATCCCGTTCCTGCTCAGCGTCGTACTGATCCTGATCGGGTACTACGTGCGCCGCAACGTCGAGGAGAGCCCGGTGTTCGCCGAGCTCGCCGAGCGTAAGGAGAAGGCGAAGATGCCGATCGTGCAGCTGTTTCGCAAGCACGCGCTGCTCGTCGTCATCGCCGCGCTCGTCTTCGCGGGCAACAACGCGATCGGGTACATGACCACCGGCGGATACATCCAGGGTTACGCGACCAACCCCGACGGCCCCATCGGCCTCGAGCGCGGGCCCGTGCTGTGGGCGGTCACGGGTTCTGCCGTCACCTGGCTGATCACGACGCTGCTCGCGGGGTGGATCTCCGACAGGATCGGTCGCCGCAACACGTACATCGCCGGGTGGCTCCTGCAGCTGGTCGGAGTCTTCCTGCTGTTCCCGCTCGTGAACACCGCGAACGTCGGGCTGCTGTTCCTCGGCCTCGCGATCCTCACTGTCGGGCTCGGATTCACGTACGGTCCTCAGGCGGCGCTGTACACCGAGCTGTTCCCGGCATCCATCCGATTCTCCGGCGTCTCGATCTCGTACGCGATCGGCGCGATCGTCGGCGGCGCGTTCGCCCCGACGATCGCGGCCTGGCTCGTGCAGACCACGGGGACGGCGACGTCCGTCGCGTACTACATCGCGGGCGTCATGGTCGTCGCGTTCGCCGCCACGCTCCTGCTGCGCGACCGCACCGGCATCCCGCTCGGCCCCGAGCACGAGGCCGAGCAGGCCAAGAGTCCGATCTACGGCCTGTCGAAGGCCTGAAACCCCGAGAGGGCGGATGCCGACGGGCATCCGCCCTCGTGAAGGAGCAAAGATGCAGTTCCACCATCACGGCTACGTCTCCCACGACCCGCGGGTGCTCCCCGCCGAGGGGCTGGGCGTCGACCGCCCCACCGAGCTGCCCGACGAGGTGGACGTGCTCATCGTCGGCTCGGGCCCGGCCGGCATGCTCCTTGCCGCGCAGATGTCGCAGTTCCCCGATGTCACGACGCGGATCATCGAGCAGCGCGACGGACGGCTCGTACTGGGGCAGGCCGACGGCATCCAGCCGCGCAGCGTCGAGACGTTCCAGGCGTTCGGATTCGCCGAGCGCATCACCGCCGAGGCGTACAACATCGCCTATATGAACTTCTGGGGGCCGGACCCGGAGCACCCTCAGAACATCGTCCGCACCACGCGCACCGAGGATTATGGGCTCAAGATCAGCGAGTTCCCGCACCTCATCGTGAACCAGGCGCGCGTGCTGGACTACTTCGCCGAGGCTGCCGCCGACGGGCCGGGGCGCATCGCTCCGGACTACGGTGTGGGATTCGTCGGCCTCACCGTGCATGACGACGGCGAGTATCCGGTTGAAGTACGGGTGCGTCACACGGCAGGGGAGCGGGAGGGGGAGGAGCGCACCATCCGTGCGAAATACGTCGTCGGCAGCGACGGCGCCCGCAGCGGTGTGCGCGAGGCGATCGGCCGCACGCATGTCGGCGCGTTCGCCGCGCACGCCTGGGGCGTCATGGACGTGCTCGTCAACACCGAATTCCCCGACTGGCGCACCAAGTGCGCCATCAACGCGGAGGCCGGCAACATCCTGCACATCCCGCGCGAAGGCGGCTATCTCAGCCGCGTCTACGTCGACCTCGGAGAGGTGGCGGAGGACGACCATCACCGGGTGCGGCAGACGCCGATCGAGACGATCATCGCGAAGGCCAACGAGATCCTGCATCCGTACTCCCTGGATGTGAAGGAGGTCGCCTGGCACAGCGTGTACGAGGTCGGCCATCGGGTCACCGACGGGTTCGACGACGCCCTCGACTCGGAGCGCTCGCCGCGCGTCTTCCTCACCGGCGACGCGTGCCACACGCACAGCGCGAAGGCCGGCCAGGGCATGAACGTCTCGATGCAGGACGGCTTCAACCTGGGCTGGAAGCTGGGGGCTGTGCTCACAGGGCGAAGCCCCGAATCGCTGTTGTCGACCTACTCCGCCGAGCGGCAGCCGGTCGCACAGCAGCTCATCGACTTCGACCGCGAGTGGTCATCGCTCATGGCGCGCAAGCCGGGAGAGATCTCCGACCCGCAGGAACTCGCGAACTACTACCTGGCGACCGCCGAGTTCCCCTCAGGATTCATGACGCAGTACACGCCGTCGGCGATCACCGGCGCCGACGCGCATCAGGCGCTCGCCGAGGGGTTCCCGATCGGCAAGCGCTTCAAGTCGGCCGAGGTCGTGCGCGTGTGCGACGGCAACGTCGTGCACCTCGGCCACCACGCGAAGGCGGATGGGCGCTGGCGGGTGTATGCGTTCGCCGACACGTCGGGCGCGCGGCTCGACGAGTGGGCGTCGGCCGTCTCGCCGGTCATCGCCCGGTACACGCCGGCGGATGCTGACGTGGATGCCGTGTTCGATGTGAAGGCGATCCACCAGCAGCCGTTCGAGGACATCGACATCATGTCGGTGTCGCCCCTGTTCCTGCCGAAGACCGGCCCGCTGGGGCTGATCGACTGGGAGAAGGTGTACACCGCGGCGCCCAACGCCTGGTCGAAGACGGACATCTTCGACGAGCGCGAGCTCAGCCGCGACGGGGTCGTCGTGGTCGTGCGCCCCGACCAGTACGTGGCCGCCGTGCTGCCGCTGGACGCGGTCGCCGAGCTGGAGGAGTTTCTGTCTGGCGTCTTCCTCTCCGCCTGACTGCGCTCGTTGCGACCCTGAGGCGGGTTCGCATGACACGTGTCATGCGAATGAGGTGACAGCGCCCTCCTGATTCGGCAGCGCGCGAGCGCCAGGCTGGAGGCATGAGCACAGCAGCGGACACTCTGACTCCGACCAGAGCACCTGACACAGCATCCGACACCGCCGTCACCATCACCGGATTGCGCCGGCATTACGGCTCGGGCGAGCGCACGGTGAAGGCCGTCGACGGCCTCGATCTCAGCATCCGACGCGGCGAAGTCGTCGCCCTCCTGGGCCCGAACGGCGCGGGGAAGACGACCACGCTCGACATGCTGCTGGGACTCACCGATCCCAGCGCCGGTACCCTCTCGGTCCTCGGCGACAAGCCGGCCAAGGCCGCCAAAGCCGGCGTGATCGCCGCAGTGCTGCAGACCGGCGGGCTGCTCTCCGACCTCACCGTCCGCGAGACGGTCGAGGTCATCGCCTCCCTGCACGGCCGCGACGCCCTCTCGCGCGTTCCTGACGTACTCGCCCGCACCGACCTCGAGCCGATCGCCCGTCGCCGGATCGCCAAGTGCTCCGGCGGCGAGCAGCAGCGCGTGAAGTTCGCGCTCGCCCTGGTCGCCGACCCCGACATCCTCGTGCTCGACGAGCCGACCGCCGGTATGGACGTCACCGCCCGCCGCCATTTCTGGGACGTCATGCGCGCCGACGCGGATGCCGGACGCACGATCGTCTTCGCCACGCATTATCTCGAAGAGGCCGAGCAGTTCGCCCGTCGCACCGTGGTGATGCACCGCGGCCGCATCGTCGCCGATGCGCCCACCGCGCAATTGCGCGCGAACCTCGGCGGGCGCACCCTCGCGGCGACTCTTCCCGCCGCCGGAGCCGACGACCTGGTGAGCGCCCTGACGGACACCGACGGCGTCACCGACGTGCGGGTGGACGGTGGACGCCTAAGCCTGCGGGCCATGGATTCGGATGCCGTGGCATCCGCTCTTCTGAACGCCGGGGCGCACGATCTGGAGATCACCGCTCCGACTCTCGAAACCGCCTTCACAGCCCTGACGGAGGACTGACCATGACCATGTCGATCTCACCCACGATGATGCGCGTCGAGGCGATGCGCCAGATCCGCAACCCCTACACGCTCGCCTTCACGCTCGGCATGCCGGTCGCGATGTACCTGCTGTTCGGCGCCAGCATGGGCTACGGCGAGATCTCTGCGGGGCACGGCAACGTCAAGTTCTACGTCATGGTGTCGATGGCCGCGTACGGCACCGCCGTCGCCATGAGCTCGATCACCTCACTCGCGGCGACCGAGGCGAAGCAGGGCTGGGGCCGCCAGCTCGCGATGACGCCGCTCGGCACAGCGGGGTACGCCGTGACCAAGCTGCTCACGGCGGTCGCCTTCGCCGCGCTCGCGATGCTCGCCGTCTTCGCGGCCGGGCTGGCGACGGGCGCCGAGGCGACGGATGCCTGGCGCTGGTGGGCTTCGGCGGGGATCATCCTCGGGCTCGGTTTGATCTACGGCCTCTACGGGCTCGGTGTCGGACTGTTCTTCAACTCCGACACGGCCGCGGCGCTGGCATCCATCTCGATGACCTTCTTCGCCTTCTTCGGGAACGTCTTCATGCCCCTCGACGGCGTGATGCTCGACATCGCGCGGTTCACGCCGCTGTACGGCTTCGTCGCGCTGAGCAGGTGGCCGTTGACCGAGGGCACGCTCACGACGGGACAGAGCGACCCGCTGTGGTCGGTGGTGCTGAACCTCGCGGCATGGCTCGCCGTGTTCGCCGTGCTCGTCGCCGTCGGTGTGAAGCGCTCTCGTTCACGCCGATAGGGTCGACAGCATGGCGGATGACGTGGCTCGAGGCGAGCGGGAGGCAGCGGCTGCCGTGGCTACCGGTGTCCCGCCCGCAGCCTGGGCCACCCCGGGAAACCGGCAGCATCGTCGCGGAGCGGGCGGTCCCTGGGAACGGTACGGCTGGGTGATGGCGGCCGTCTGGCTGGTGTTCCTGGCGTATCCGTTCATGGCGCTGATGCGATCGGATGCCGCGCACGGCTGGATCGTCACGGGCTGGGTGGCGCTCGGGGTGTTCGTTCTCATGTATGTGGCGGGTTTCGTGAACGGGATGAGCTTCGGCGGCGGTGGCCTCACGACGCCGCCGAGACCGATCCAATGGGTGTCATTCGCCGGTCAGATCGTCTGCGCCGGGTTGACGATTCCCGCTGCAGGCGGTTCCGCCCTCAGCTACCTGCCGTTCATCATGTCCTTCGCGTCGTACGGGCTCACGCGCGTCGCGCACTGGATCACGACGACGGCGAGCATCGTGATCACGGCGACGGCGGTTCTGGTGATACCCGGCGGCACGAACTACCTGGCTGTGCTGGCGATCATCGTGCTGCTCGGCGTGGTCAACACGGTCTCCACGAGTCTCATCATCCGGTCGGCTCAGGCCGAGCGGCTGGGACTCGAGCTGGCGACCAGCGAGGGCCGCGAGGCCGTGGCGCGCGACGTCCACGACCTGGTCGGGCATTCGCTGACCGTGGTGAGTCTGAAGGCGCAGCTCGTCAGGCGGCTGATCGACAGCGACCCGGAGCGCGCCAAGGCCGAGCTCGCCGACATCGAGTCGCTCACCACCGAAGCGATCGCAGGAGTACGGGCCACGGTGGCAGGGGTCCGCAGCGCCGCACTCATCGAGCAGCTGGCATCCTGTGGCGACGCGTTGCGTTCAGCCGATGTGACGATGCACGTGGAGGGCGACGCGTCGACGCTCTCGCCGGCGCAGTCGCTGACGGCGAGCTGGATCCTTCGTGAGGCGACCACGAATGTGCTGCGACATGCCGGTGCGAGCACTGTCACGGTGCGCATCGCGCCGGGAAGCCTCGCCGTGATCGACGATGGCCGCGGATTCGACGGCAGCGAGGGCAACGGGGTGCGCGGGATGCGGGAACGTGCGACGACGGGCGGGGCATCGCTCGACGTGCGCGCCGGGGCGAACGGCGGCACACGTGTGGAGGTGACCTGGTGACCGATCCGCAGATCCGCCTCGTGATCGTCGACGATCAGGCGATGCTGCGTGGTGCGCTCGCAGCGCTCCTCGATCTCGAGGGCGACCTGACGGTCGTGGGGGTCGCCGGAGACGGCGACGAGGCTGTAAAGGTCGTGGCAGAGACCGCGCCGGACGTGTGCCTCATGGACATTCAGATGCCGGGCATGGATGGCATCGCTGCGACGCGGGCGGTGCGGGCCGCGTCGACGGACACCCGGGTGCTCATCGTGACGACATTCGCACGGCCCGGTTATCTGCGCGCTGCGCTGGATGCCGGGGCCAGCGGCTTCGTCGTGAAGGACGCTCCCGCGGAGCAGCTCGCCGATGCCGTGCGGCGCGTGCACGCAGGTCTCAGAGTCGTCGATTCCGCGCTCGCCGAAATGAGCCTGTTCGAGGGGGCCAATCCGCTCAGCGAACGCGAGCAGCAGGTTCTCCGACTCGCGGCGGACGGCCGCAGCGCCGCCGCGATCGCCTCCGAGGTCTTCCTGTCGGCCGGGACAGTGCGCAACAACCTGTCGGCGGCGATCGGCAAGGTCGGCGCCGCGAATCGCGCACAGGCGGCGCGGATCGCGCAGGACAAGGGCTGGATCTGATCCGACCCCTGGGCAATGTCAGACCCCGGGCGTAGCTTTGGTCCTGGTCGGGCACCGACGCTCGCCAGGAGGAGTGCATGATGGACTGGAAGATCGAGCTCATCTTCGTGCCGGTAACCGATGTCGACCGGGCGAAGGACTTCTACATGAAGATCGGCTTCAACGCCGACCATGATCATGTGCCGTACGAGGGACTGCGGTTCGTGCAGATGACCCCGCCGGGATCGGCGTGTTCGATCGCGTTCGGAACGGGCATCGGCGGCACCCTCGAACCGGGGCAGCAGGATTCGATCCAGGTCGTCGTCCCCGACGCCGATGCTGCGCTCGCCCAGCTGCGGGATGCCGGGGTCGAGGCGAACGGCGTCGACGAGCAGGCGTGGGGGAGGTTCGTGACGTTCGACGACCCCGACGGCAACAGCTGGACGCTCCAGCAGCTGCCTGATTACAGCGCCGCAGTCTGACGCCAGACCAACTCTTTCTCGTCCGCCGCGTAGGGAATACCGTTTCCTTGACGGGCGCTGTGTTCTTCGCACGTTGCGCGTCGGACCGCAGCGGCAGATGGGTGCGCGTATGGAAGGTCTCGAGATCACGGTCCTGCTGGGCCTGACCATCCTGGTGGGGACGATGCTGGCGCCAGTGGTGCGCCTTGCACTGCCGCTGGTGCTCGTCATCTTCGGGCTGCTCCTGGGATTCGTGCCGGCGTTGCGCGAGGTGCAGTTGCCGCCGGAGACCGTGCTGCTGCTGTTCCTGCCGGTGATGCTCTTCTGGGAGAGTCTGACGACGTCGCTGCGATCGATCCGGCGCGATTTCCGGTACATCCTGCCGATGAGCACATTGCTCGTCGTCGCGTCGGCTTTCGCGGTCGCGGGGGTGGCCGTGCTGTTCGGGGTGCCGTGGGAGATCGCGCTGATCCTCGGTGCGGCCGTCGCGCCGCCCGATGCCACGGCGGTTGCGGCGCTCGGGCGGCTTCTGCCTCGACGCAGCTTCATGAAGCTCAAAGCCGAGAGCCTGACCAACGACGGCACCGCCCTCGTGCTCTATGCGATCGCGGTGTCGCTGGCGGTCGGCGGCCAGATCACGCCGCTCATGATCACCTGGACGGTCATCGTCTCCTACATCGGCGGCATCACGGTCGGGATCGTCACAGCGGCGGCCGCCTGGCTCCTCCTGCGTCGTGTGCGCACGACGATCGTCATCAACGTCACGATGCTGCTGGTGCCGTTCACCGCCTTCATGGTCGCCGAACTGATCCACGCATCGGGCGTGCTCGCGGTTGTCGTGGCCGGGCTCATCGCGTCCTATCTCAGTTCCACCGTCACGACCGCCGCATCGCGCCGACAGGCAGAGGCCGCGTGGCCGTTCGGCGTCTTCTTGCTCAACGGCGCGCTGTTCGTGCTGATCGGACTCGAGGTGCAGTGGGTCGTCCATCAGACGTCACTGCAGGCGATCGGGTGGCTCACGCTCCAGACGATCGCGGTGTGGGCGGCGCTTCTGGTGACGCGATTCCTGTTCCAGCTGATTTCGGCGCCGTTCCAACGCGGTGCGGCGCGTGCTCTTCCGCGGGGACTGCGCACGCGCGCGCAGATCGTCAGCACGGTGGCAGGGATGCGCGGTGCCGTCTCGCTCGCGATCGCCTTGTCGGTGCCACTGGCCACGCCGGAAGGCGTCCGCATGGAGGGCAGAGACGACATCATCTTCGTCACCGCCGGGGTGATCATGCTCAGCCTGCTGGTGCAGGGCCCGCTTCTGCCCGCGGTCGTGCGATGGGCGCGGTTTCCCGTCGACCACGTGGAGGACGAGGAGTTCGAGCTCGCCGAACGCGCGATCTCCGGGGCAGCGATGGCCGCACTCGACGCTCTGGCCGCCGAACACGAGATCAGCGACGAGGTGCGCGATCGCGTCCGTCGCGAGGGTTACGAACGGCTCGAGCTCGCCAATGCCAGGGCGATGGCGAGGGAACGCGCGCTCGTCGATGCCGAGGTGGGTGCGATGGAGGTCATGTTCGATGAGCGCGGTCCGCTGGCCGACGGCTCTGATTCGCTGGCCGGCGGGCCTGATTCGCTGGCCGACGGCTCGGTGGACCTGAACGGCGCGACGCGCTCGACCGACGGCACGACCCTGCAGATGGTGGCGACATCGTCCGACGTCGATCTTGCGCAGCGATCACCGCTCATCCGTCACGAGGAGTTCTCGCGTCTCAAACTGGCCGTGCTCACACGCGAGCGCGAGGTGCTCTTCGACCTGCGACGGTCTGGCGCGATCGACGACCTCATCGTCCGTCGCATCTCCGCCAACCTCGACCTTGAGCAGACGCGTGTGCAGGGAATCGAACAACTGGAGTGACGTCTACGCCAGGTGGTATGACTTGGGTCGATTCGACGCGCTCAGAACGGTCACAAGTCATACCGCATCGGCCTTGGCGCGAGCGTCACGAGTTCACCCGGATGATCTCCTGCTGGTACGGCGCGACCACGCTGGGCGAGATGCGCAGATCGAGCAGCAGGAACGGACGTTCGCCGGTCGGACGCGACGTCCAATGCGCGAACTGGTCGAGATCGTCGAGTGTGCGCACGACGACTCCTTCGGCGCCGACGGCCGCGGCGAACGCGGCGAAATCGACCTCCGGGATGCGCATCGGCGCCTCAGCGAGTCCCTTCAGTCCGTACAGATGCACTTCGGCGCCGTAGGCGGCGTCGTTCCAGATGACCGCGCAGCCCCGACCGCCGGCGGTGCGAACGGCTGACTCGAGATCGGCGATCGCCATCAAGCCGCCGCCGTCGCCGCTGGTCAGGACGATGGTCGAGTCGGGGCGGGCACGTGCCGCTCCGACGACGCTCGGCCATCCCTGGCCGATCGCCTGAAACGCGGTGCCGACCATCATCATCCGATCAGGCGACGCCACCGGCCAGTACATGTTCGCCCAGCCGATGAAGTGCCCGCCGTCGGAGACGACGAATCGGTCCTGTGGTAGCAGCTCGGCGATGCGACGGGCGGCGGACCGCGGGTCGAGGCGGCCGTCCGGTGCCACATCGTCGCCGGACTCGTATCCGCGAGCGGCGGCGACGTCGACCGTCTCGCGCCACGGCTCCGCAGCACGAGTCGCTCTGCGAACCGAGGCGTCTCGTCCAGAACGCACCCGTTCCACCAGCGACTCTGCCGCCAACCGGGCGTCACCGCGCAGGTACCCGCCGACGTGCGCATGAGTCGCGGCTGGTGCCACATCGACCTGGAACACTCGCGTCCCCGGCGCGAACAGCTCCCCGAACCGCATAGTGAACTGGTTCAGGGATGCACCGAACACGACTGCGACGTCGGATTCGCGCACGAGCTCCATGGCACGATCGGCGCCGAATCCTCCGACCACACCCAGGTCGTATCGCGAGTCGGGAAAGATTCCGCGGCCCAGCGCTGTGGATGCCGTGAGCGCTCCGGTCGCGTCGGCCAGGGCGCCGAGGGCTTCTCCGGCGCCGGCCAGCCAGGCCCCACGGCCCGCGAGCAGGAGCGGACGCTTCGCATCCCGCAGGGCGCTGGCGATCTCAGCGAGCATCCCATCGGCGAATTCACCCCTGGGCGCGAGCGCACCGGGCACTCGAGGGGAGGGCGCGGCAGGCACGGGACCCGCCTCGAGAGCGGCGACGTCGTAGGGGATCGCGAGCACAACCGGCACACGATAGGTGAGGGCGTGCTCGATCGCGATCACCGTGGTGGCTGCAGCATCCGTTCGCCCGACCGTATAGGTGCGGGCGCCGACCGCCGATGCCAGGGCGATCTGATCGACGTCCCACGGGCGCGGGCCCGAGGTCGGTTCGTCGCCCGCGACGAGCACGAGGGGAACGCGCGCCTGCACGGACTCGGCCAGCGCCGTCAACGTGTTCGTGAAGCCGGCGCCGTAGGTCGCCGTGCCCGCGGCGATCCGGCCGGAAGCGCGGAAGTGCGCGTCGGCTGCGACCACGGCGCCCTGTTCGTGGCGGACGGCCGTGAAAGAGGCGGATGTGCTGCGTTCGAGGGAATCGAGGAAGTAGGCGTTCCCATTGCCCATGACGCCGAAGACGGCATCGATGTGCTGGGTGAGGGTGCGGGCGACGTGCTCGGATACGGAGGGCATGACAGAGAGCCTTTCGAGACGGTATCGGTGCGTGATTCCGTATGTGTCTCGCGCGACGCGTCGGTGCGCCTGTGGCTTCGTGCCCATTTTTCGAGCACCGGCAGAGCCGGACGACATCGATTCTAGCGCGCAGCGGACGCCAGAATGGTTCCATGCCGATACGGAGCTCTTCCTTCCTGCAGCACCTGCTCAAGAGGTCACGTGTCGGCGAGTTGTCGCTGGAGAACGCGGCGTTGATCGTGGGGGCGGCGTTCTTCACGGTCGGCTTGCTCGTGTCCGTCGTCCTCTTCTGGGGTCGGCAACTGCAGATCTCGGGGCCGTGGTCGATCGGCGCTTACGCCGCTGTCGGTGGGGCCGTCGTCGCTGTACTCGCCGTCCTCCTCGGCAGAGGCGTGGTGCGGCGAGGGCGCGTTGCCGCCCACCGCGATGGATTGACGATGACTGACGACCGTCTGCGATGGTATGACACCGCGGCGATCGCCCTCGCCTATGCCTCGATCGCGCTGCTGGGCTGGTCGGGCATCGCGTCACTGCTCGAACTGAGCTTCACCGACGCCCCGGTCTACGACTTCCCCGGCGCAATCCTCGTCGCCGTCGCCTTCGCGCTCACGGCGTACATGTGTTTCCTCAGCGCGGCATCCCTCACGCCGATGATGCTGTCGCTCGTGCTGGCCGTCTACCTCGTCGTCGGCGCGTTCGCGAGCATGCTCACGGCCACCGACGAGCACTGGTGGCGCGACAATCTGTCGGCCCTCGGCATGGCCAGCAACGATTCACAATGGATTTTCAACGGCACACTCATCGTCGCCGGAGTCATCGTGACGACGATCACCCGCTATGCCACGGCAGGTTTGCCGACACGGACTCCGAAAGAGGCGCGGGGACGCCGCCTGGTGAGAATCGGGATGATCCTGATGGGCCTTTTCCTCACCTGTGTGGGGATCTTCCCGGTGGACGCGTTCTTCATCCTCCACAACACGGTCGCAACCGGGATGGCCGTGGCCTTCGCGTTCGTCGTGGTTGCGCTTCCCTGGCTTCTTCCCTCGATCTCGAAGGTGTTCGTCGCCCTGGGCTACGTGTACGTCGCCGTGATCGCGTTGCTGGGGATCTTCTTCGCGACCGGCTACTACAACCTCACGGCGGTGGAGCTGATCGCCGCGATTCTCATCTTCAGCTGGATCATCGTGTTCTTGCGTGCTGCGCACGACGTCGCTCGCAGTGGGACGGACGCGACCGTCGCGCTACCAGGATGATCTACATCACGGAAACGTGACGATGAGTGGCGCTGTGCGCCACTCATGCCGTGTTCGTCAGTCGCGAAGGGCTCGAGTGGCTTCTCGTGTGCGCTGCAGCGCGTCGACGGTCTCGGCGAAGCGTCGCTTGGCGACGCCGATGAACAAGCAGTCGACGAGGGTGAGCTGTGCGATCCGACTGACCATGGCTCCGGCGCGGAAGGTCGATTCGCGCACCTCGGTGAACAGTGCATGGTCGGCCTGGTGGGCGAGGGGGGAGTCCTTCGCCGAGGTGACGGCGATCGTGGCCGCACCGTTGCTGCTGGCCGTCTGCAGGAAGTGAACCGTCTCGCTGGTCGTCCCGGAATGCGAGAAGCCGATCGCCACTGTCGGCCCTGCATGCAGCACCGTTGCGGCGATCGCCTCGTGGGGGTCGCTGAGAACATGCGCGTTGCGTCCCACGCGCAGGAGCTTGTGCGCGAGATCCTCTGCGACGAACTGACTGGCGCCGATGCCGTACAGCAGGATCCTCTCGGCGCGATCGATATCGTCGATCGCTGCGTCGAGGATGTCGAAGTCGAGACTCTCGACGGTCTCCTCGATGGCCAGCAGCTCGAGCGCGGCGAGCTTGGAGACAGCCTCTCGCAAGGAGTCCGCGTCGGAGATCTCGGACCCGAATGCGCCTCGTGCGGAGAACTGCGCGGCCTCCTTGCCGAGCTCTGTCGCGAGAGCCATGCGCAGAGGCGCGTATCCGCTGAAGCCGATGGCGCGGCAGAAGCGCACGACCGAGGCGACCGAGGTGCTGCATCTCTGCGCCAGCTCGTTGATCGTCATATCGATCACAGTCGACGGATTCTCCCGCACGACCGCTGCAATGCGCGCAAGGGAGGGAGGTAGTGTCGAGGCGGCCGCTTCGATCGTGGACTGGATGCTCATCCGCGCTCCTTCGAATGGAATTACAGTATGTCGCGCCGGGGGAGGATCCGGGTGGTAAATTCTTTTCGTAAAGTCTATGCGCGACGTAGACTCTTTTCGAATTTCTTCTCGGCCTCACACGGGCCGCCGTCTCGAGAGTTGAGAGATGCACTCCACGACTGCCGTCGACCTCGGCAAGACGCGTTGCCGGGTAGCGACGATGGATGCCGGTGATCGCCGTGCGACCTCCGGTATCGGTGCCCCCGGGCTTGCGAGTCCCGGGGGAGTCGAGGCAGCGCTCGCTTCGATTCTGCCGCTGCTCGAGCGGACGGGCCGCGGCGACCTGCTCGGCGTGGGAGCCGCCGGAGCGTGGGCGGCGCCGGAGGCTGCTGTCGAGCTGGCGCGGAAGCTGGCGGAGACGACCGGTGGACGGGTCGCCGTTGCGTCGGACGTCGTCACCGCACATGCGGGCGCCCTCAGAGGTGACTCGGGAACGCTGCTGATCGTGGGCACCGGCGCCGCTGCACTCGGCGCCGATGACGACGGCGTGCGGCTCGTCGACGGCTGGGGGCCTGATCTCGGCGACCTCGGCGGCGGGTCGTGGCTCGGTCGGGAAGGAATCCGGGCCGCGCTGCGGGTTCGTGACGGCTTGGGGGCGGCGACGACTCTCGTCGATGCGCTGCGCGCACACATCGCGCCCGTTGCCGATGCCGTCGCCTGGCTCGCCGACGCGACCCCCACAGCTCAGCGGCTCGCGACGGTCGCGCCGATCGTCCTCGACGCGGCCGCGGGCGGCGACTCGGTCGCCCTTGGCATCGCGACCGAGGCGATCCGGCTTCTCACCGCATCTGCAGCGGCAGCATCCACCGTCCCATCCGTCGCACTGCACGGCGGACTGGCTGATCACGCGTGGTTCCGCGCTGAACTGGAGCGATCACTGATTGACGCCGGACGCAGCGTCGCGACCGTCGCCGGCGATGCGCTCGACGGTGCCGCCCTCCTCGCCCGCCGATCCGACATGCCCCACGAAAGGTTCGTCCACCGTGCTTGAGAACGCCGCCCCCGACAACACTGCGCCCGACAACACCGATGACGCCGTCCAGAGCGGGAGTGCACGCCTGACCGAGCTTCTCGGCGTGCTGTCCCAGCTCGACACGGAAGCCGCCACAACCGAGCGCGGCGACCTCGACCTGCTCGGAACCGAGGAGCTCGTCCGGCGGATGAACGCCGAGGATCAGAGTGTGCCGCTCGCCGTCGCCGAGCGCGCCGTCGAGATCGCGCGAGCAGTCGACGGGATCACCGAGCGCTTCCGTCGCGGCGGACGGCTCATCTACATCGGGGCCGGTACGGCGGGACGCATCGGCGTGCTCGACGCCAGCGAGTGCCCGCCGACGTTCGGCACGGATCCGTCGATGGTGGTCGGCATCATCGCCGGCGGTGAGACGGCGATCCGCGCGGCCGTCGAGAATGCGGAGGACGATCCGGATGCCGCAGAGAGCTCGTTGCGCGAGCTCGGACTCACCGACCGGGACACGGTCGTCGGGATCTCTGCATCCGGGCGCACGCCGTATGTCGTCGGCGGTCTCGAGTACGCGCGGGGGGTCGATGCGCTCACGGTCGCCATCGCGTCGAACCGGGGCTCCGACATCGGTGCCGCCGCGGAGGTCCCGATCGAGATCGCCACCGGACCGGAGTTCATCTCAGGGTCCACCCGTTTGAAATCGGGAACCGCGCAGAAGCTCGTCGTGAACCTGCTCACGACGCTCTCCATGATCAAGCTCGGCAAGACCTACCGCGGCGTGATGGTCGACCTGCTCGCCACCAACGAGAAACTGCACGCACGTTCGATCCGCACGGTGACGCAGATCGCCGGCGTGAGCGTAGACGACGCTGCCGAAGCGCTGCGCGCGTCGGACGGTTCGGTCAAGCTCGCACTGCTGACGCTGGCGACCGGCGCCGAGGTGGAGCGGGCGAGAGACGCCCTGAGCGGCGCCGACGGCATCCTGCGCGAAGCGATCGCCGCGCTCAGCTGATCCGCACTTCGAATCCGTCGCCGGAGGGCAGAATCTCGATCTGGGTGAGGTTGTCGACATGATGCGCCGGCCCGAATCCGGGGGCGTGCGGCCCGACGCCGATCACTGTCATTCCGGCGTCGAGGCCGGCGCGGATGCCGGCACCGGAGTCCTCGAAAACGACGCAGTCCGCAGGCGCGACGCCGAGTGTTGATGCGGCGAGCAGGAAGCCTTCGGGGTCGGGCTTGCTGCTCGAGACGCGCTCGGCGGTGATCGCAAGTTCCGGGAGCGTCAGCTGCGCGGCTCCCATGCGCGCCGTCATCAAGGCGACGTTCGCTGAGGTGACGATCGCGTGCGGGAACGCCTGCAGCGCCTGCAGCAGGGCGGCGGCGCCGGGAATCTCGATGACGCCGTCTGTCTCGGCACTCTCGCGGGCGAGCAGTTGCTGGTTCTCCTCCAGATTGATCGCGTGATCGCGGTCCGGAAGCAGGATCGACATGCTCTGCCACCCCTGGCGTCCGTGCACGGTGTTCAGCACCGTACTGCGGTCGAGACCATGGGGTTCGGCCCACTCCAGCCAGAGACGTTCGACGACAGCGGCGGAGTCGACGAGCGTTCCGTCCATGTCGAGGAGTGCGGCGCGGGCGGTGAGGGTCGTTGGCATGCGTCCAGGCTATCCGGCGCAGCAGTGGCCGAACTCCGATCCAGCCGCCATACTCGGTCTCATGCACAGCCGCCGACGAACATCATCGCGCGCTCGAATCGCGACGGCGGTGATTCTCACCCCCTTTCTGCTGACGGGGTGCAGCGAGATCTTCCCGGTCGCATGTCCAGCGGTCGGGTACTCCAGCAGTGCGACGATCACGCTCGAGACGCCTCGTTCCGGTCTGATTCTCGAAGTGTGCAACGGCGAAGGATGCGTTCCCGGACCACCTGCAGAGCCGCTGCGGATCGGCGACAAAGTCGAGTCACGCGACGACGGCGCCTTCACGGAGCTGTCTGGTTCGAGCCTGGACGGCTGGCAGGCGGTCTTCATGCTCGGTGGCGAGCCCGTCCTCGGCTACCGTCTCACGGACGAAGCTGGCGTCGTCGTCGGTGAGGGGTATGTGCGGGTCGACTGGGTCCGAATCAACGGCTCTGAGCAGTGCGGTGGAAATCGGACGGCGACTGTCGAGCTACCAGCCTGAGCCGAATTGGTGCCACACCCCCCACCCGTCCGCTCGGTCGCGCGCGGTGTCGGTGGCGGCGGGCAGGATGAACATATGGAACCGCATACCGTGCGCGCCGAGCGCCTGCGCTCGCATCGACTGACGGCACCGGCGCCCTCCGTGGCCGATGCCGCGCGTCACATGCTCGCTGTACAGGCTCAGGAGTTCTGGGCGGGCCGCTGGGCGCTCGCTGCGCGCGCGACCGGAGCGCCGACACTGCGTGCCGTCGACAGGTTGTTCAACCGCGGCGTCCTGGTCCGCGCCTGGACGCAGCGCGGAACCCTGCACATCATCCCCGCCGAGGATCTCGCCTGGGTTCTCAGGGTCACCGGCGAGCGGCAGTTGAGCATGGCGGCGCCGCGCTATCGCGAGCTCGGACTCGGCGCGGATGAGCTCGCGACGGTGGAGCGGGTGCTGACGGGAGCCCTGCGCGGCGGCAACGCGTTGACTCGCAGCGAACTCTTCGACGTGCTCGAGAAGAGCGGCATCGACCCGACCGCGCAGCGCGGTCTGCACGCGGTGCAGAATCTCGCGCTGCGCGGCATCATCTGCCAGGGCCGCGTCGTACCGCGTCCTGGCGGTGCTTCGCGCGATCAGCTGTTCGTGCTCACCGAAGAACACATCGGCCAGTCCGCCGGCCCGTCCGACCCGGCCGCCGAGATGTTCGTGCGGTACATCGTCGGGCACGGGCCCGCCAGCGCTGAGGACTTCGCATGGTGGGCGGGCCTGACACTCGGGGCGGCGCGCGCCGCGGCATCCGTCCCGGATGAGCGCATCCACGAGGTTGACGACGGCATCTTCGCGGCCCGGAGTCGGCCGCGGCGAAGCGCGCGCGCAGCATCCGTTCTCGCCCTCGGGCCGTTCGAGGAGTATTACATCTCCTATCGCGACCGCTCAGTCGCCTGCCCGCCCGAGCATCTCGGCGCAGTCGGCCCCGGTAAGAACGGCATGGTGCGACCGATTCTCCTCGCCGATGGAGTCATCATCGGCACCTGGCGGCATTCGACCGCCATGGGCAGACACACCGACGATCCGGTGCCTGAACTGCTCGAGCCCGATGCCGCCGGCGACCAGGATGTGGCCGAGGCTCTCGATCGCTACGCGGCGTTCGTCGCCGGTTGATGCCGGCTCACTCTGCCGCGTGCCGGTCGAGGAAGGCGTAGACCTCGCTGTCGTCGACGCCGGGGAACGCCCCGCGGGGGAGCGGGGAGAACATGTGCATGTGCACGCGCGCGCTCGGCCAGGAGTGCCCGCTCCAACGGTCGGTGAGCTCAGGGTCGGGGCGCCGGCAGCATGCCTCGTCCGGGCAGGTCGACACCGCGCGATCCGCTGTTTCTCGACCGCGCCACCAGCGCGCGTCGTCGAACGGCACGCCCACCGTGACCGAGTACTCGCCATCTCGTCCGGAGCCGGTCTGCGTCGCGCACCAGAACGTGCCGGACGGAGTGTCGGTGTACTGGTACCGCTCGGTGGTGCGATTCTGCTGCGTGAACGCCGCCCGTGCCTGGAACTTGCGGCACACCGGCTGCCCCTCCACGGCGCCGGTCACGTCCATCGGCAACGGCAGGTCGTCGTTCTCATACACTCGGGTGATCGCGCCGGTCTCGTCCACCCGAAGGAAATGCAGCTTCATGCCGAGATGCTCCGTCATGAGATTGGTCATCCGCATACCGGCTGCCTCGTGCGTGACGCCGAACGCATCGCGGAAGTCCTCCACGGCGAGGTTGCGCTCCTTCTTCGCCTGCTGCAGAAAGGCGACACCGGCGGTCTCGGGGATCAGACAGGCCGCAGCGAAATAGTTGATCTCGAGACGCTGCTGCAGGAAGTCCGCGTAGTCGGTGGGCGGGGTGTGTCCGAGCAGTCGGTGCGCCATCGCCTGCAACGCCATCGAACGCAGGCCGTGCCCTCCCGGGATGGATGCCGGCGGCAGATAGATCCGGCTGTTCTCGAGATCCGTGACCGAGCGGGTGGAGTGGGGGAGGTCGTTCACGTAGATCAGCTCGAAGCCGAGTTTCTGGGCCATGATGATCACCGTGCGGTGGGTGAGCGCGCCGCTCACGTGCCCAGCCGCCTTCAACTGCTTCTCAGCGAGCTTCTCGATATCGCCGATGTAGTTGTTCTGGGCGCGCATTCGCAACCGCAGCTCAGTGTTGGCCCTCCGCGCCTCCTCCGGCGTGGCGATCGCCTCGCGCTCTCGCCGCTGCAGTTCACGATGCAGACCCAGGATCGATTCGATCGTCTCATCCGGCATCCCCTTCGAAACGCGTACCGGATCGATCCCGAGTTGGCGGAACACCGGGCTCGCCTGCGCCTTCTCGAGCTCGATCTCGAGAGCCGCCCGGCGGTTCGGCGGTTCGTCGGAGATGAGGTCGGCCACCTCGGTGCCGGTGGCATGAGCGATCGCCTGGAGCAACGAGAGCTTGGGCTCCCGCTTGCCGTTCTCGATGAGGCTGAGCTGAGAACCGGCGACTCCGACCTTCGCGCCGAGGTCGTCAAGGGTGAGCCCCTTTGCCACGCGATGGTGGCGGATGCGGTGACCGAGAGTCGTGAGATGGATGCCTGAGCCGCTCATTCTTTGATCGTAGCGAAAGAAACGAACTTCTTTAGCGCGAAGTTGGCCGAAAGTGGGCGAGTTGGTTGCTCAGAATGGATGCAGGCACCGATCTCTTCGATCAACGGATCTTTCACCAGCAAGGAGCAGACATGGCTATGGTCGAGACCTTCACTCCCCGCGTTCCGACGGTTTCCGCAGTGCGGCCGCTGGGGACAGCTCCGACGTATGACACCCCGGCCATGGCGGAGCTGACGGCCTGGGTCGACGAGATCGCGGCACTGACCGAACCGGAGCGCGTGCACTGGATCGATGGCTCGCCGGCCGAGAACGACGCGTTGCTGCGGGGCCTCGTCGACGAGGGAAAGCTGATCAAGCTCAACCCCGAGTGGCGGCCGGGCTCGTACCTCGCCCGCTCGCACCCGAGCGACGTCGCGCGCACCGAGGCGCGCACGTTCATCGCCTCCGAGCAGGAGAAGGATGCCGGCCCCACCAACAACTGGGCGGATCCGGCCGAGATGCGCGCGAAGATGACCGAGATGTACCGCGGCTCGATGCGCGGGCGCACCATGTACGTCGTACCGTTCTCGATGGGTGCCGTCGGAGGGCCGCTTTCGCACATCGGCGTCCAGATCACCGACAGCGCGTACGCCGTGGCATCCATCGGAATCATGACCCGTGTCGGCGATGCGGTCACCCGGCAGATCGCCGAGGGCGCCCCGTGGGTGAAGACGGTGCACTCCGTCGGTGCTCCGCTCGCACCCGGCGCCATGGACGTCGAGTGGCCCTGCAACGACGAGAAGTACATCGTGCACTTCCCCGACACGCTGGAGGTGTACTCCTACGGTTCCGGGTACGGCGGAAACGCCATTCTCGCGAAGAAGTGCTTCGCGCTGCGCATCGCCTCGGTGATCGCCCGCGACGAGGGCTGGCTGGCCGAGCACATGCTGCT